>Ga0222717_10002805_pt1 | contig 13289 bp, 14 predicted proteins | sample C33_18DmetaG_FD_165053 | JGI IMG/M metagenome (GOLD analysis project Ga0222717, IMG submission 165053) | Estuarine water microbial communities from San Francisco Bay, California, United States - C33_18D | ecosystem: Environmental > Aquatic > Marine > Unclassified | place: USA: California...
GTCTAGACCAAGTGAATTTTTGCCATTTTTTTGATTCATATATTATGTAAAATAAACTATACATTAATTAACTATGTCTTTTAATACTTTTGGAAAAATATTTAGATTTACTACTTGGGGAGAATCCCATGGTCCTGCAATAGGTTGTGTGGTGGATGGATGTCCTCCAAATATTCCATTATCAGAGAAAGATATTCAAACTGATATGGATAGAAGACGACCAGGACAATCAAAATTTACTACTCAAAGAAAAGAACCAGATAAGGCAATTATACTCTCTGGGGTTTTTGAAGGTAAAACAACTGGAACACCTATTTCAATTATTATTCATAATGAAGATAAAAAATCTAGAGACTATGAGTCTATTAAAAATAAATTTAGACCAGGTCATGCTGATTTTACCTATTTTAAAAAATATGGGATTAGAGATTTTAGGGGTGGTGGAAGACAGTCAGCGAGAGAGACAGCTTGCAGAGTAGCAGCCGGCGCAGTTGCTAGAATTGTTTTAAAAAAAATTATTGGATCAAAGTTTAATGTGATTGGAGCCGTTACTCAGTTAGGTCTTATGTCTTGTGATAAATCAAATTGGAAAGATATTGAGATAAGAAAAAATCCCTTTTTCTGCCCAGATAAAAAATCTGTAAAACTTTGGGAAGAATATTTATTAGCTGTAAGAAAAGCTGGATCTTCTTGTGGGGCAATAATTGAATTAAGAGCAACTGGAATTCCTGTTGGTTTGGGCTCTCCAATTTACTCTAAATTAGATGCTGATATTGCAGCTGCATTAATGAGTATCAATGCTGTTAAAGGTGTAAATATTGGATCAGGTATGAATGCGGCTTTCTTAAGTGGTGAAGAAAATTCTGATGAAATGGGTAAGCGTTCAGGTAAAATAAAATTTAAAACAAATCATGCTGGTGGTATTTTAGGTGGCATTTCTTCTGGGCAAGATATTGTAGCCTCATTTGCGGTAAAACCTACGTCATCTATTCTAACAAGTCGCGATACAATAGATAAAAAAGGCAAGAATACAAAAATTTCTGTAAAAGGTCGTCATGATCCTTGTGTGGGAATTAGAGCAGTTCCTATTGGCGAGGCGATGATAAATTGTGTATTGCTAGATCATTTATTAATGCACAGAGCTCAGTGTGGCTAATTTGATATTTTACTTTTATTTTTAGCTAAAATTATATTTGAATTTAAAGTCTCTTCAACTTTATTTGAAATAGACTCGCTGTCTAAGCCGGCTGTCTCATACATTTTTTCTGGTGAGTCTTGATCAATAAATATATCTGGTAGTATCATAGATCTAAATTTTAAACCTCTATCAAACACACCTCTATCAGAAAGTAATTGCATAACATGAGAACCAAAACCACCGATAGAACCTTCTTCAATAGTAATTAGAACTTCATGGTTAGTAGCCACTTCCATTATTAGTTTTTCATCTAAAGGTTTAGCAAACCTTGCATCGATTAATGTGCAATTAATTCCTTTGTTAAAAAGTTTTTCTGATGCTTTTTTACATTCTTCTAATCTTGTGCCAAAGTTTATAATTGCGGCTTTTTTACCTTCTTTAATTATCCTTCCTTTTCCTATTTCCAAAGTTTCTTTAATAGAAGGTAATTCTATGCCAACTCCATTACCTCTTGGGTACCTAAAAGCAGAGGGACGGTCATTAATATTGACTGATGTATTTATCATTTTGACAAGCTCTGCTTCGTCGCTAGCAGCCATAACTACAAAATTTGGTAAGGCTGATAAATAGGTGATATCAAAAGACCCTGCATGTGTTGGTCCATCAGCTCCAACTAAACCAGCTCTATCTATAGCAAATCTTACAGGTAGAGATTGTAAAGCAACATCATGGACTACTTGATCATAGGCTCTTTGCAAGAAAGTAGAATAAATTGCTGCATAGGGTTTATATCCTTCTGTTGCTAGTCCTGCAGCAAATGTTACCGCATGTTGCTCGGCTATTCCTACATCAAAAGTTCGATCTGGGAATTTTCTTTCGAATAAATTTAAACCGGTTCCTGAAGGCATTGCACCAGTAATTCCAATAATTTTTGTGTCTTGTTCTGCATGCTTTATTAAGGTTTCCGCAAAAACTTTAGTGTAGGAAGGAATATTGGATTTTGATTTTATTTGTTCACCAGTTGATATATTGAACTTAGATACACCATGGTATTTGTCACCTGAGTCTTCTGCAGGCTTATATCCTTTACCTTTTTGAGTTCTAACATGGATTAATACTGGACCCTGATGGTTAGAATTTTTTACGTTTTCAAGAATTTGAACTAAATTATTAACATCGTGCCCATCAACTGGACCAACATAATAAAAACCTAGTTCACTAAATAATGTACCACCAGTCACAATATTTCTTAATAAGTCTTCAGCTTTTCCAGCTTTCTGGCTAAATCTTTTAGAAAATGATGAGATGATCATTTTTATAGTTTCTCTAAAATTAAAATATAGTTTTCCAGATAATAGTTTTGCTAGGTAATTACTCATTGCGCCTACAGGTCTCGCTATTGACATATCGTTGTCATTTAAAATTACAATTAATTTTGACTTTAAAGCTCCTGCATTATTCATAGCTTCATACGCCATTCCTGCACTCATGGCGCCATCCCCAATAACAGCAACTACATTGTTGTTATTGTTTGATAATTTTTTTGCTACAGCCATACCTAAAGTTGATGAAATTGAAGTTGAGCTATGCGCTGCACCGAATGGATCATATTCACTTTCAGTTCGCTTAGTAAATCCAGATAATCCTCCACCTTTACGAAGTGTTTTTATTCTATCTCTTCGACCTGTAATTATTTTATGTGGGTAACATTGATGACTTACATCCCAAACTAATTTATCTTTAGGTGTGTCAAAGACATAGTGTAAAGCTACTGTTAACTCAACTACACCTAATCCAGCTCCTAAATGTCCACCTGTTTCAGAGACAATATCTATCAACTCATCTCTCAGCTCATCAGATATCTGCTTAAGATCTTTTTTATTAAATTTTCTTAAATCAGCAGGAAAATTTATTTGTTTTATTAGTCTTCCCATTAAAAATTTCTTCCTAAAATAAATTCAATAGTATTAGTTAAACTTCTAGCTTTTTTTCCATGTTTTTTTAATTTAAGCAATATTTTTTTCTTTAAATTTAACGCATATAAGTATGCTTTTTTTTCCCCTATTAAGTTGAGCAATGTAGCCTTTCCTATTTTACTATCTTTTTTAACTTTTTTTCCTGTTTGTTTTTTTGAACCCTTTATATCTAAAAAATCATCAGCTAGTTGGAATAATAATCCAATTTCCTCACCTAGATTACTTAAAAAAATTTTTTCTTTATTATTTTTATTTGCAATAACGCCTACAGCATACAAACAAAAATTAAATAATTTTCCAGTTTTTTTCTTTTGCATATCGATAATTTGATTTATCTTTTTATTTTTATTTTCAAATTTTAAATCTTGCTCTTGCCCTCCAGCTATACCTGTGTGTCCAGAGCAATTAGCTAATGCTTTAATAATTTCATTTTTAAATTTAGAGTCTAATTTGTATTTTTTGTCTGCAATTATTTCGAATGCTAAGGTTAATAATGAACTTCCAGCTAAGACCGCTGATGCTTCTCCAAATTTAATATGGGTTGAAGGTTTTCCTCTTCTGATTTCATCATTATCCATACAAGGTAAATCATCATGAATTAGTGAGTATGAATGGATACATTCTACGGCTGCACATACATTTATTAATTTTTTTTCATTAATATTAAATATTTTTCCGGTATCAAAAATAACTGTTGATCTAATTTTTTTTCCTCCTGAAATAATTCCATATTTCATTGGCTGGCTCAGTGATGACTGGTTTTGGCTTTTTAAATATTTGATTAAAAACTTGTCAATTTTTTTTGCATTCGTAAATAATTTTTTTTTTATCATTTTTATAATTTTTTATTTGAAGAAATTTCTCTAAATTTTTTTTTAAATAAACTATCTACGTGTTTATTTAATTGAATTAATCGCTCATAATCACTCAAAGAGTTGCTTAAGTCACTTTCTTGACTTTCTAATTTAGTTAAAATCGCATCTATTTCTTCTCTGGCCTCTTTTAGTGATTTACTTTTTATATCTACTGGAATATTTTCATTTTTCATTTAATAAATAATTACATTATGAAAAATAGATATTCAAATATATTCACTCTAAGCAAAAAAATACTCAATAAAACCATAAGACTTCTAGATAAAGGAAGCTTGGCGGCACTTCCCACGGAGACTGTATATGGTCTTGCAGGGAATGCATACTCTAGTGCAGCAGTAAAAAAAATCTTTAAATTAAAAAGAAGGCCTAAATTAAATCCTTTAATAATCCACTACTATAATATTGAAAAAGTACTTGATGATGTAGTTGTAAATAATAATTTTAAAAAGTTGTACAAAAAGTTATGTCCTGGACCAATCACTTTTATTTTAAAAAAAAAGACAAATTCTAAAATTCAACCTTTAGCTAATGCAAAATTAAACACTGTTGCTGTGAGGTTTCCAAAGCATAAAATCGTGAGAACAATTCTAAAAAGTATTAATTTTCCATTAGCAATGCCTAGTGCAAATGTTTCATCTGGCGTAAGTCCAGTTTCTGCACAAGATGTATTTGATGAGTTTAAAAAAAAAATTAAGTTTATTATTGATGGTGGTCAATCTAAAATTGGTATTGAATCAACGGTAATTGATTTAACAAATATACCAAAAATACTGAGACCAGGAATAATCATTCCTGCCAAAATTGAGAAAATTTTAAACTTAAAAATTAAAAATAATTCCCATAAATCTGTAATTAAATCTCCTGGCATGTTAAAAAAACACTACTCACCAGGATTGCCTATGTTAATTAATCAGAAGAAGTCAGATAACAAAAGTGCATTTATTTATCTTGGTAATAAATTTAAAAATAAGAATAATTTTTTTAGTTTGAGTAAGAATTCAAATTTAAATGAAGCAGCATCTAATTTATATAAAACTTTTAGATTAATTAAAAAGAAAAGATTTAAAAAAATTCAAATAGCAAAAATACCTATGAAAGGTTCTGGTATAGCTATTAACGATAGAATAAAAAGAGCAGCAAATAAAAAATGAAATTAGAAGTAAAAAATTTAGTTAAAAAATTTAAGTCTACTATAGCGGTTAATAATATAAGTTTTGAAATAGAAAAAAATAAAACATTAGGTCTTTTAGGGCCTAATGGTTGTGGAAAAACTACCTCTATTGGAATGATGCTGGGATTAATTACTCCCACTAGTGGAAAAATTTTCATGGATGGAATTATTCTCGAACCTAAAAATAGAATTTCTTTATTAGGTTCAATAAATTTTGCATCACCATATATTGAATTACCAAAAAAACTGACTGTGAAACAAAACCTTGAAGTTTACGCTAGACTTTACGGAGTTGAAAAATTTACTGACCGTATTTCTGAAATGGTTGAAAATTTAAATTTAAAAAGTTTTTTAAATAAAAAAACCGGTGAATTGTCTTCAGGACAAAAAAATCGTGTGTCTTTAGCAAAATCTTTAATCAACAAACCTAAGTTATTATTTCTTGATGAACCCACAGCTAGTCTTGACCCAGATGTAGGTGATTTTGTTAGAGAATATTTAGAAAAATATAAAAAAAATAATGAACTTACTATTCTCTTAGCTTCTCATAACATGAAGGAAGTAAAAAGACTGTGTGATAGTATTGTTATGATGAAAGAAGGTCAAATAGTGGGCCAAGGAACTTGTGAAGAATTAATAAAAAAACATGGTAGAGAAAATTTAGAGGATACTTTTTTAAAAATTGCTAGGAATAAAAATGAATTGGAATAAAATTTTTGCTTTAAGCTTAAGGCATATTTATTTAATTAAAGGATCATTTCCAAGAATTTTAGATTTAATCTATTGGCCAACAATACAAATTTTTTTGTGGGGATTTATTTCAAAATTTTTTACTTTAAATTCTACTTACTATGAAAATACAGTTGGTATTATTTTAAGTGCAGCAATTCTTTATGATTTTCTTTTTCGTTCGAGTATTAGTTATAATATGATGTTTCTTGAAGAAATATGGAGCAGGAATTTTACTAACTTGTTTATTGCACCGATTAAATTATCTGAAATAATTTCTGCACTTACATTTACAGCTATTTTTAGGACTTTAATTGGTCTTCTTCCGGCATCAATTATAGCTATTCCTTTATTTGGTGTTTCTATTTTTAAAATTGGTTTTCCTTTAATTTTTCTCTTAATTACTTTATATATTTTTGGAGTAACTCTTGGTCTACTAGTTACAGCAGGCTTAATTAGGTTTGGACCATCTTTTGAAAATATAGCCTGGGCTAGTCTATTTTTCTTAGCGCCATTAGGATGTATTTATTATCCAATAGAAATCTTACCTGATTGGCTCCAAATAATAGCAAAATGTCTTCCATTAGTTCACATTTTTGAAGAGATGAGAAATATATTAATTTATGATATTATAAATTATTATCAAATATTAAAAGCTACTTTAATATCCTTTATATATTTTTCTTTAGGAATTATTGTGTTTTATTGGTCTTACAATGGTGCTAAAGACCGTGGAACCTTAATAAATATGGGTGAATAATTAATGCATAAACAAATTGAAAAAATAAAAAAAAATGAAGGTAAGCCTAAAATATTAAAAAATATTTTTAGTAAAGATGAGATTCAAAAATTTATAAATCTATATAGTGAGCTGCCCATTACTGTGCATAATAAAAAACAAAATGTTATAAAAAAAAGATGGCTACATAATTTTGGCTCTGAATTAGAGGAATTATTTTATAATAAGCTTAAAAATGAAATTGGTGATTTTAAATACGATAATTTAAAATCTGAAGATGGAAAAGATATACTTGGTTTATTCCAAGAAAGTTATAATCCGATTGGATTACACATTGATGGTGGTTTTGATTTTAATAATTTGATTTATAAACAAAGCCTAGTGCCTTTAACTCCAATTGGTAGTACTGTAATATTTAAAAATAGGATTTATGGTAAATCTACAAATTTTACAATTGATGAAAATGAGTTAAATATTAAAAATTTAAAATACGGTCAAAACATAAGATCATCAGAACATCTAAATAAATTTGATAACAAGCCTTTTGATAGAGAAATGCATAAAAAATACCTTAACCATGAACAAATTGATAATTTAGCTGGTCTTGAAATTGATCTAATTTATGAGTGGGAAATTGGTTCTATGTTAATATTTGACAGAACAAATCTTCACTGCTCTTCATCTGTAATTGATGGGAAAAAACTTGGCCTTACAACTTTCACAAAAAAATAATTTTTAATGGCAATTTACGATTGTTTTCAATACTTTAATGAAGATCATATGATTGATTTAAGAATGAATATCTTAAATGAGCATGTTGATTATTTTGTTATATCTGAGTCGACAAAGACTCATCAAGGGAATGACAAAAAACTCAATTTTAATATAAAAAATTTCAAAAAATATGAACACAAAATTATTTACCTGGTAGCAGATTTTGATAAAGAAAAAAATTTTTTGAAACATACTGGTGGTGAATCAAAAATTGAACAACATCAAAGAAATAATTTAATAAATGGTTTGCAAAAAGCGAAAGATGATGATCTAATTATCCTTTCCGACTCTGATGAAATACCAGATTTAACTAAATTAAGTTTAATAAAACCTAATACAAAATTTATTGCATTTTCACAAATGATGTTTATGTACAGACTCAATTTACAAAACTTAGATGAAAGCAATTGGATAGGTTCAAAAATTTGTTTAAAAAAAAATTTTCCAAAACCACAGAAACTCAGAGATCTAAAGTTCAAAAATTATCCATTTTGGCGAATAGATAAATTTAACTTACAAATTATCAAAGGTGGTTGGCATTTTTCATTTCTACAAACACCAAAAGATATTATAAAAAAAATTAAGTCGTATTCTCATGGTGAATTCAATACAAATGAAAATACAGATGAAGAAAAAATAAAAGAAAAAATTAAAGGTAATCAAGATATTTTTGGGAGAGGGTATAAATTAAAAAAAATTTCTATAGATAAGTCTTTTCCAGAATATATAGTGAAAAACCAAAACATATTGAAGGATTGGATTATCTAAAATCTTCTTTGGTTATGAAAAAAAATTTAATATTAACAGCAGCTATAGGATATAATTTTCAACAAATTGAATTTTTCATCAAAACTTTAAGAAAATATTTTTTTGAAGAGATTTGCTTTGTAATTGGTGAAAAAGATATTGAATTAGAGAATGGATTAAAATTTTACGATTGTAAAATAATAAAAACAAATATTAATAAAAAAAAAATTCAATTTAAAAGGTATGAACTTTTTTTAAATTATATAAATAATAAAGAATATAACAATATTTTACTATGCGATGCTAGAGATATATATTTTCAGGAAAATCCGTTTAAATATAATTACGCAGGTTCAATTAATTTTTTTTTAGAAGATCATGAAATAAATAAATGTCCTTATAATTCTAATTGGATTATTAAAACATATGGAAAAACTGAATTTGAAAAAATTTCTAAGAAAACAATTTTATGCTCTGGAACGGTTCTGGGTAAATTTGAGAGAATTCAAGAATATTTAAAGCTTATAACAAAACATATATCAAAATTTAAATATAAAAAAAAACTAAAATATTTAATTACTTTTCGAACTGATCCTGACGGAAGAGGTTGTGATCAAGGTCATGCTAATTATATTGTTCATAACAAAATAATTAAAAACGTAAAATTTTACTCTAATAGTAAAGGTCCTATTGCTACAGTATTTTACTTAAAAGAAATAAATTTCAATAGGGACTCGAAGCTAATAAATGAATTAGGTGATCCATATCTACTAGTCCATCAATATGATAAACGTTTCAATGAATTTAAAAAAAGTTTAAATATAATAAAAAAGAATTTTTAAACAGTTATGGTGCGCCGGATAGGAGTCGAACCCATAACCTCCGGAGCCGAAATCCGGCGCTCTATCCAGTTGAAGCTACCGGCGCATCTATATGTAACTTAAATGAATTTATGAATAAAACAATGAAATTTTTAATAAATGAAAAAAATTCTGGAAAAAGATTAGATGTTTTTTTGTCGAATGAAATAACAAAATTAACAAGATCTTATTTAAAAAAACTTATAGAAAAAAATAAAGTGATGATAAATAACTTAATAATCACTTTACCTTCAACTAAAGTAAAAACTAATGATAAAATACTTGTCAATATTGTTGAAGAAAAAAATCTAAAAATCAAAGAAAGTAAAATTAAACTAGATATTGTATTTGAGGATAAAGATCTTTTGGTTATAAACAAAGCAAAAGGCATGGTTGTCCATCCTGGCGCGGGAAACTATAATAACACATTAGTTAATGCACTTTTATATAAATATAAGAAAGGTCTTTCTGATATAAATGGAGTTTCAAGACCTGGTATTGTTCATAGGATAGATAAAGAAACTAGTGGGTTACTAGTTATTGCAAAGAATAATTTTACACACTCTAATTTAGGAAAACAATTTAGTGATCATAGCATTAAAAGAAAATATCAATGCTTAGCTTGGGGTGTAATTCGTCCATTAAATGGCCGGATTGAAACATTAATATCTAGAAGTAAAAAAAATAGACAATTAATGACAGTGAGTGATGTGAATGGAAAAAAAGCTGTCACTAATTACAAAACAATTAAAGTATTTAATATTAAAGATATTCCAAAAATTAGTCTTATTGAATGTATGTTAGAGACTGGTAGAACACATCAGATAAGAGTTCACTTAAAATATAAAGGAACTTCTTTGCTTGGAGATAAACAATACGGAAAAAAAAACATGAAATTTAAAAAAATCAATATGGATTTTTTAAATAAACTTTCAAACCTTAAAGGCCAGGCTTTACATGCTAAAACTTTGGAGTTTATTCATCCTACCAAAAAAAAATGGGTAAATTTTGAGTCTAAATTACCTATGGACTTTAAAAAAACATTAGATTTACTTAATAATCTAAGTGCTTGAAAATTACGAATTAATATATAATTTAAAATTATGTCTAGCAAAAATCAGATAAATAATCTTCCAACACCTTCTGTTGGTGGGCTATCAGTTTATCTTGCTCAAATAAAAAAATTTCCAATGCTGGATGCCGAGGAAGAGTACATGCTCGCAAAAAATTGGAAGGAGAATGGTAATTTACAATCTGCTCATAAACTAGTTACAAGCCATTTAAGATTAGTTGCTAAAATAGCTATGGGCTACAGAGGATATGGTTTACCTGTAAATGAGTTAATCTCAGAAGGTAATTTAGGATTAATGCAAGCAGTTAAAAAATTTGATCCAGAAAAAGGATTCAGACTTGCCACTTATGCTATGTGGTGGATAAAAGCTGCCATACAAGAATATGTTTTAAGATCCTGGAGTTTAGTGAAAATGGGAACAACAACCGCTCAAAAAAAACTATTCTTTAACTTAAAAAAAATAAAAAATCAAATAGCTGCTGGTCAAGAAGGAGATTTAAGAGATGATCAAGTTAAAGAAATTTCAAAAAGATTAGATGTGCAATCTCACGAAGTAGTTAATATGAATAGACGTTTGATGGGTCAGGAAAAATCTCTAAATGATCCAATCAAAGCTGGTGAAAAAGATGAATGGCAAGATTGGTTAGTTGACGATAGCCTTGATCAAGAATTAATAGTTTCACAAAAACAGGAATACGATGAAAAAAAAGAGTTGTTGATTAGTGCGATGAAAATTTTAAACGAAAGAGAAAAAGAAATAATTAATGCTCGAAGATTGTCGGATGACCCAAAGACTTTGGAAGAATTAAGTAAAAAATATAAAATTAGCAGAGAAAGAATTAGACAAATAGAAACCAAAGCTTTTGAAAAATTACAAAAATCTATGATTAATGCAAGTAAATCTAAAAATTTACTTCCTGTAAATTAATTATTAAAAGGATCCTCTACTAAGATTGTATCATCTCTTTCAGGGCTGGTAGAAATGCTAGAAATTCTTGCACCAATAAAATCCTCTAAAGCGTGAATATATCTTTTAGCATTATCAGGTAGGTCTTTAAGGTTTCTTATACCTTGTGTTTTGGTTTTCCATCCAGGAAATTTTTTATAAATAGGTTTAATATTAAATTGATCTTCAGATGCAGCGGGCAAATAATCTATTTTTTTTCCATTTAACTCATACTCTACGCACATTTTAATTTCATCAAGTTCATCTAATACATCTAATTTAGTTAAAGCAATTCCATTTATTCCTGAAATCTTAATAGTTTGTCGCACAAGAACTCCATCAAACCAGCCGCATCTTCTTTTTCTAGCAGTTACGGTTCCAAATTCTTTTCCTCTTCTTCCTAAATTTTCTCCTATTTCGTCTTCAAGTTCTGTTGGAAATGGTCCGCTTCCTACTCTAGTTGTATACGCTTTAGTGATTCCTAAAACATAATTAATTTTATCTGGACCTGAGCCTGAACCAGTTGCAGCCATAGCTGGAACAGTATTTGATGATGTTACATAAGGATAAGTTCCATGGTCAACATCTAAAAGTATACCTTGTGCTCCTTCGAATAAAATTTTTTTTCTTTCATTATTAAATTGATCTAATTTTAACCAAACTGGTTGAGCAAATTTTAAAATATCTGGAGCTATTTTAAGTAATTTTTTTTTTAAATCATTTTTTTCATAGATTTTTTTTTTTAAACCTTTTCTGATTTCGTTGTGATGCAACAAAACATTTTCTAATCTATTATCTAAGTTACTTTCTGATCTTAGATCCATAACTCTAATAGATCTCCTACCCACTTTATCTTCATAACAAGGTCCTATGCCTCTACGAGTGGTTCCAATTTTTCCTTTACCGGCAGCGTCTTCTCGTATCTCATCCATTTCTTGATGAAATGGAAGTATTAGCGAAGCAGATTCTGAAATCATAAAATTTTTAGGCGTTACATCGACACCCTGTTTTTTAATTTCTTCAATTTCATTAAGAAGTGCCCAAGGATCGATTACTACACCGTTTCCAAGAATAGAAATTTTTTCTTTTCTTACTATTCCTGATGGCAACAATCTGAGTTTAAATACTTTTTTATCTATAACTAAAGTGTGACCTGCATTGTGCCCGCCTTGAAAACGAACTACTACGTCAGCTTCGCTAGAAAGCCAATCAACAATCTTACCTTTACCTTCATCTCCCCACTGCGAACCTACTACTACTACATTTTTCATTATTTAAATTTCTTGTTTAAAGTTATTGAATTTAAATGGTTAATCGGACCGTTACCTTGTCCTAAGTTTAAATTCGATTTAATTGATTCATTAACATATTTAATTCCAAGCTCACAGGACTTAATCAAATCTTTTCCACATGACAAATTAGCAGCAATAGCAGATGATAATGTGCAACCAGTTCCATGTGTATTTTTAGATTTAAATTTTGTACTCTTAAAAACCTTAACTGTTTTTTTATTTAAAAAAATATCATACATTTTTTTTGACTTTAAATGACCTCCTTTAATAAGAACATTCTTTGCGCCTATTTTAATTAATAATTTACCTGCTTTAATCATATCATTTGTAGAGTTAATTTTTGTATTAGTTAATATTTCTGCTTCAGGAATATTAGGGGTGATTAATAAAATTTTTTTTATTAATTTTTTTTTAATACTTATTATTGCTTTGTTGCTAATAAGTTTTGCTCCTCCTTTTGATACCATTACTGGATCAAGAATTATTTTGTTATTATTGATCTTTTTTAATGATCTTAAAACTGCTAAAATAACTTTTGTTGAGTGGAGCATTCCTATTTTAATTGCATTTGGTCTAATGTCTTTTGCAGTAAATTCTATTTGATTAGATATTTCTCTAGGTTCAATTGGTATAATGGATTTTACGCCTGTAGTATTTTGAATTGTAACTGCTGTTACTGCTGTCATTGCGTAACATCCTAGGCAGGTTACAGTTCTAATATCTGCCTGGAGACCTGCCCCACCAGAAGAGTCTGAACCAGCTATGATCAAAACTTTTGATTTAGGGAGCATGTTATTTAATTGTTTTTTTTATTATATTTATACATTTATTAATTAGATTGTTGTTGAAAGACTCACACATAATTCTAATTTTGGGTTCTGTACCTGAAGGTCTTACTAATAAACGTCCTTTATTTTTTATTAATTTATTGGCAAGTTCTATTGCTTTTTTACATTTGGAGGAATTGATA
>Ga0222717_10002809_pt1 | contig 13270 bp, 8 predicted proteins | sample C33_18DmetaG_FD_165053 | JGI IMG/M metagenome (GOLD analysis project Ga0222717, IMG submission 165053) | Estuarine water microbial communities from San Francisco Bay, California, United States - C33_18D | ecosystem: Environmental > Aquatic > Marine > Unclassified | place: USA: California...
CTGCATGCCCTCGGTATGTAGTCTTCTAACAATGGTGCTACCGATGTCGCCGGCGCCACCCGAGACGATCGCGGTGCGGTCTCGATACGTGAATGAGCTTGGCACAGACGACGTGTTGTTAGTCTACGACAACGTCATCGAGGAAGAAACCAGCTCCATTCGGAGAATTGCCATCTGAGCGAAAGATCCATTCGATCGTGATTTTCTGGTCTAGTGTCTCTTCGGGAAGATCGGCTTCGTAGCGAGTCCAGCCATCGGTTCTCACCCAGAAGATGTCATCGGCTGAACCGATCGCGTCTCCTGCTTCATTCAGATAATTCAGCTGGACCCCTTCCTCGCCTTCAGTGACATCAATGTAGTGCCAGAAGGAGATTGTTGGGCGCCGCTTTCCTGCGAGGTCAATGACAGGGCTCCACAAGACGGTGATTGCTGAGTCGGTAAATGGCTGATCAAGTAGAGTACCATAGGCCTGGGTGCCGCTATGCGCTTCCATGAGATCGGGAGCCCCGGGCGTTCCGAGTTCCCACGCGGTTTCGCCAGTAGTTATCGTGGTCGTCCAGCCTTCAGCGCCTTTCTCGAAATCCTCAGTGAAGAGCGGCGGGGCCTCGCTTACCCTATAGAAACGTGTTTGAACCGTTTCGTCGGAAGCGGTGAAGGAACCCTGGGTCAAACCTAGGGGAACGCTGCCGTGTTCCAAGATCGACCATTCCTGAAGATCGGTCGAAGATTCTAACACATAGGCACCTCCGGATTGAATGGGCACCCCATAGTCAATCATCACGGAGTTCTCGAAGCGTGTGTAAGCGGCAATCTGTGGTCGTGCGGCCGGTCCGCTGGGATCAAAGGCGATGAATCGATCGAACGTCGCGTCGGTGGAGCCATCAGCGACGCCGGAGTTGGTGAAGAAACCATTCACGCCTTCCGTATACCCGTCCTCTTCTTCTGCTTCGAGGATGACTAGTTCTTCTCCAGGGGCATCGGCTTCTGAGACTCCAGCCGAGATCTTGTTTCCAATAGCCGACAAACGGAACCGATAGGTTTTCCCTACGTCCATGATCAACTCAACCTTGGCTAGCGTCGCCGCGGCTTCGTTGTCCAAGCGACTGAGGTAGATCGCCGCCTCGTCCACATCTAAAGTCAGGACGTAGCCACTCGTCGTTCCCAAACCGACATTCTGACCTCTAGCGATAATTCCAAAGTCCTGTTCTAGGCTTGGGTCCCAAGCGACCATGTCCATCACGACCGTGACATCGGTATACATGACATCTTCCAGAAACAGACCCACTCGAGAAGGGCCCAACGCTTCTGGGTCAGGTGAAGGGAAAGACTCGAGGCGAATACGATTGCCGTCAGGAAAAGTGATCTTGGAGGGCATCCCTCCGACTTGAGCGAGGACGTCCGAGCGGGTCCAGCCATCGCTATTCCCGTCGTCAAAGTCATCGATTTGTCCCCACGCCAAGCTCATTCCGGCGAGGAGTGTGAGTAAAGCTAGTTTGTTCATTTCCAGGATCTTGTCTAATCCTGTGTTCTTTGACCATCCATTTCGTTGCAAGTGGGGGAAACTCAAACACTTGGGCCGCCGGGAATGAAGAGTCGCTGGCTTAGAGCTTCAATAGTCATAATTGCGGAGCTACCAGCCGGGCAAGTAGTCGATGGGGCAGAGGGGCGAGAATATCCGAGAGATTGGTGAGGGTGATTTCCTCGGCCTGCTTTAAATCTCGTTGGTACATGGCGAGCTGTTCCTTGGCAAAGGACGACGAGAGGACGTGGAGGTTCACCTCGTCGTTGATGTAGAACGAGCGGTCGTCCATGTTTCCTGAACCAATGATGCTTAGCTGGCCGTCTGCGATCATGAGTTTTCCATGCATCATGGTGGGTGTGTATTGGTAGAGCCGGACGCCAGCTTCGAGTAATGCTTTCCACGAATTCTGAGAGGCATAGCGGCAGAACGGCGAGTCGATCTTGTCGCTTGGCACCAACATCTCGACCGTTACCCCGCGTTGGGCTGCGGCGATGATCGCTTCTCTAAATGTCTTGTTAGGCACAAAGTAGGACTGCTCGAGAACTAGTGACTCTCTCGCTGAGTTGATGCCGTGTAGGAAGGTATGCGCGATAGGATTGGAGGGCGTCTGGGGCGAATCGTAGACAAACTGGGCAAGATACGGACCGGTTGCAGTGAGTGCTGGGAAGTAGGTTGGGCCTGCAAGCACCTGCCCAGTGAGTTCCTTCCAGTTCTCGGCAAAGGCGTGCTGAAGTTGAGCGACGGCGGGTCCGGTGAGTCCGTACTGGGTATCTCGCCAGTGTTCTGGAGAGTGGGCATTTCCCTCCCAAGCCAAGGCAAAGCCTGCTCCGCCTGTGAATGCCTCTTTACCATCGACGACAAGAATCTTGCGGTGGGTCCGGTTGTTGTATCGAAACAGGCGAAGCGGATTGAATGGATGGTAGGTATGATAGTGAACTCCAGCGTCGCGAAGCAGGGCTTCATTGTGTTCGCCGACGTGACGTGAGCCAACGTCGTCCACAATCATCAACACGGGGATTCCTTGTCTGGCTCTCTTTGCCAATGCCCGAGTGAACGTCCGGGTGATCGGGCCATCGACATAGGCAAATGTTTCAAACGTGATCGAGTTACGTGCGCCCTCGATGGCCTTCAACATGGGTGGGTAGTAGGCGTCTCCATTGATCAGCGTGGTGATTTCATTGCGAGCAACCCATTCGGCTTGGGCAGCCTGTGCAAAGGCTGCTGGAAATCGAGTGCTGGAAATCGCTGTTTGTGTGCCAGTGCTAGTAGTTAGCTGCCGACTGGCGCAAGAAGAGAGTAGTAGCGAAATGGCTAGGGCCTGCAGAATGCTGAGGTAGATGCCGGTCATAGATCGATGAAGCGGGTCTTTCTATAGTGGCAGTGCGGGGAGGAAGCGAGCTTGCTCTAGTTTCACTGGATACGTGCGTTTGTTCTCCCAATAGCTGATGGCATTGTCTTCGCATTACGAGATGGGGCGCGATCTCACGTTGTGGGAGAAACATGCAGGAGTTGGCTGTCCGGGAGAACTATATAGCAGCTGGCTGGTGGCTGGTGGCTGGTGGCTGGTGGCTGGTGGCTGGTGGCTGTTGATGTTGATGTTGATGTTGATGTTGATGTTGATGTTGATGTTGATGTTGATGGTCAAAACGCTTTGAGCGTTAACATAGGCAGAGTTTCTTGAGAATTGCCTGTTAAGGAAGACTTCTTGTTGATTAGTCTCCTCGGTGTTCGTGAGCGGCTACGTCGCTCTGCAGTAATAACTAAACCCTAAAGATATGAATAACTCCAGAACACTCCGATTGTATCAAACGAAGGGAGGGATGGCGAAGTTTGCTACGAGCCTTCGCATCCTGACAGCTCTCTCATTGATCGTAATTGGGCTGACGCCAGCGCATGCCATTGATGGCTTGCTTGGCTATTGGCGCTTTGATGAAGCGAATGGCGAAGTGGCGAACGATAGCAGCGGCAATGATAACCATGGCGAGATCATCGAGCCTGTGGGTGCGTGGGTATCCGATCCTGAGCGAGGCTCGGTTTACCAGTCGGGCAACGGCTCCTATGTTGATATGGGTGAATTTCGATTGCCGGAACTAAACGAAGCGACTGATTTCACGTGGTCGTTCTGGGTCTTTCCCAATGAGACGGACAACAACAATATCGTCTTTGGCAATCGCTGGGGACCTGACGGGGCTGACTTTGCTCCGCGCGAGTTCATCAAGTTCACGCCTCGCAAGTTCGAGTGGCATTTCGATGGTGGCGGGCAAGATGTGAGTGGTGGGGAAACCATGTTCGTTGTCGACGAGTGGTCGCACAATCTGGTAGTGAAGAAGGGTTTGACCCTAACCTATTACCGCAATGGTGAAGAGGTTCTCTCAGGTGAAGTTACTGAGGGACCGGTCAATCCTCAACCACTTTACATCGGTGGGCAAAACGGCAATGAGATCTTCTCGGGCTTGTTCGACGAGGTTGCCATCTTTGATCGAGCCCTCGATGCGACCGAGGTGGTTGACGTGTATCAGGCGGGTTTGAACAACGACGACCTCAGTCAGTCTGGGCAGGTCTTCGATTTTAACGAAGATCCAATGTTGGATATTATATCTAACACAGACACTACGGAGTGGCGTGCCTCTGGAGGTGTGGATGACAGCGGTTATCTTTCCCTTACTGATGCTGTGGGTGGTGCCCAGGCGAATATCATCTTTCCACCAGTGGAGAATCCGATTTCGGCCTTTAAGTTCTCCGTGGATGCCCGTATCGGTGGCGACAAAGACCGACCTGCGGATGGCTTTAGCATCAATATTGTAAGGGCTGAGGATCCTATCCTAGAAGAGCCTCGTGGTCTAGGCTATGCCATTAGCCACCAGTTCCCTGATCTTGGCGGTCTTCAGGAAGAAGGTTCGCAAACCGGTCTGGGTATTGGATTCGATACCTGGGACAATGGACAATTCCAACAGGAACCTGAGGCCGATATCGTGGGCTTTAGCATTCGAGTGGACGGAGACTTGGTAGAACAAATTCCTGCGGCTACGGCAAACGGGGAACCTGACGATGTGACCTCGCTTCAGACAGGCCCCATTGGGGTGGAGGATCCGCCGATCGAGAACCTTTCCTGGCAGAGATTCGAAGTCGAATTGACAGAAGATCGGATGCTCAACATCAACTGGAAAGGCCAGGAAGTGTTGAAAGACTTTGCCGTCGATTGGTTTCCGAGCGAGAACATGCAAATTGTGTTAGGTGCACGGACAGGTGGTTCTTGGGAAGCGCATCATTTTGACAATCTCAGTTTGGAGGTGGTGACGACAAATACCGCCCGAATCACCAATGTTGATCGTAGTCGTGAGGGCGTGTCGTTTACCTATGGCGATTCTGATGAGAGTCAGCTCAATGTGGAGTCTCTCGTCCTCACCATCGATGGCACGGAGGTTGAGCCAACGATTGATGCCGCAGATGGCGTTACGACCATTAGCTACCAGCCAGAGATGCCATGGGCGTTTGGTTCGGAGCATCCTTGGGTTCTCACAGCCCTTGATCAGAATAGCTTGGATATCGGCGCTACGGGGGTCATTAAGATTGCCACGCCGCTCTTCCCATTTGGTGAAGCATTGGTCGGGCCAGGGGGTATTGAAGGAGCCTTCTCCACTCGATACATCTGGGATGCGGGAACGATTGGAAGTATGTCGAAGGCAATCGAGTTCGTGCAATTGGCCGATGACGCGGGCTTCCCGGGAGAGGTGGTCGATGTCGAGCACGAGGTGATCGATCATGGGAGTGGAGGTTTCTTCTCTAATGACTTCGAGTATCCCGAGGATGTGACCGGAAGTGACGACTGGGCCGCAGAAGACTTTATCCAGCTCAACAAAGGTAACATCCTGATCACTAGAGCAGGCGACTACACCATAGGTGTCCAATCGGATGACGGCTTTGGTGTGCGTGTGCACGGCATGACCTTCGATGAAGTGAATGGCGCAGGGCGATTGGATCCGCTCGTGCCGGACGCCTTCTACTTCGCCGGTACCACAGGGAACAGTCAAACACGAGGAATTGCGCGCAATGTCCAGCCTGGAGTGTATCCGTTAGAGTTTCTCTGGTTTGAGCGTGGTGGTGGCGACTACGGGGAGATCTTTGTCGCCGAAGGTGCTTTCCCACTCGTTGAAGACACGGAAGAATGGGCATTGATTGGCGAGGGCTTGCCTTTGGTAGGCGGTGCCATTGCTGGGCCGGAGGTGCAAACAGTGAGTGTGAGCGATTCCGTGGTGATTGACTTCACGACGCCGAGCCCGGAATCGGATCACAAGTTGGAGATGAGTACGACGCTTCTGTCAGGAGAGTGGCAAGTGATCCCGGATGCCGTCCTAACCAATACCGCAGATTTGTACACACTGACGACGGGTCGTCCTGCCGATCAAAGCTCCTACTATCGTGTGGCCATGTTGCCCCCGCCACCGCGCTTTAGCGAAGACTTTGAAAGCAGTGCGGAAGGTTGGACTGCTGTAGAGCCCTGGGAGCTCGGAACTCCCGCTGTGGATGGCCTGACGGAAGCTCATGGCGGCAGCAATGTCTACGGCACGGATCTCGACGATGTGATCGCTGGTGGCCTGTCTGCTTCGCTTCGCTCACCAGTAATCGATCTCACGGGGATCGGTCGTCCTCGACTGACGTTCTGGCATTACCACGACAGTACCGAAGATGCTGAGGGGGTTCAGTTAAAGATCCTCGATGAGACGGGGAACAGCGAACTTTACGTCCATGGCGACATCTTCTGGGGCAAGACCGACGAGTGGACGGAGTTTCGTCTGACAATTCCTGAGAACGCTCGCGAGCAAAGCGTGATGTTCGAGTGGTTACTGCTCACCGCCGATGGTGGTGAAGCAGGTTTCTACCTCGACGACGTCGAGGTAGATTGACCAGTAAGTTCATAGAGTAAACGGGAGGGCGTTCGTTTTGCGCAGGTTGCAGAGCGAATGCCCTTCTTGTGCTCTTGGAGGACGCTGGGAATGTGGGTGCGTATGAGATGTAGGCTTTCCACAGTGACAAAATGACGCTATGGGAGCGGTGATGGAATTGGGCACGCTCTTAATCGTGGATGACGAGAAGCATACTCGTGATGGGTTGCGGCTGTCGTTGGAGGATGAGTTTGATGTCTATGTGGCGGCGGATATTGCGGGGGCGAAGGAGATTCTGAAGTCGGAGCAGATCGATTTGATGGTGACGGATCTGCGGTTGGGCTCGGAGAATGGGATGGATTTGATTGAGCATGCGGCGGCGCGACCGCAGCCGCCGATTTCGATCATGATGACGGCGTATGGCTCTGTGAATGTGGCGGTGGAGGCGATGAAGCGAGGGGCCTATCACTTTGTGACGAAGCCGCTGAACATCGATGAGCTGGAGATCGTGATCAAACGGGCGCTGCGTGGTCGCGACATGGAGCGTGAGAACACCTCGCTGAAGCAGCAGGTGGAGAAGCATTTCCAGCTTGATAACATTGTCGGGCGATCCGCGCCGATGGAGGCGATCTTTGACACGGTCCGGCAGGTAGCGCCATCACGGGCGACGGTGTTGATCGAGGGGGAGCATGGGACGGGGAAAGAGCTCATTGCCCATGCGATCCATAATCTGAGTGGACGACCCAAGGCGAAGCTAACGATCGTCCATTGCGCGGGGTTGTCGCCGCAGTTGTTGGAGAGCGAGCTGTTCGGTCATGAGAAGGGGGCCTTCACCAATGCGCATGAGAAACGGATTGGGCGATTTGAGGCGGCAGACGGTGGCACGCTGTTTCTCGACGAGATTGGGGAGATTGATTCCTCAACGCAAGTGAAGCTGTTGCGCGTGCTCGGTGAACGAACGATTCAGCGCGTGGGCGGCAATCAGGACATCAAGGTCGATGTCCGTGTGGTCGCGGCGACGAACAAGCGCCTGGAAGAGGAGGTGGCGAAAGGGGATTTCCGGGAGGACCTCTACTACAGGCTGAAGACGATCAAGCTGACGATGCCTGCGTTGAAGGAGCGTCGGGATGACATCATCCCGTTGAGCCAGAAGTTCCTCGCGGATGTCGCCAAAGAGAACGGCAAGCCAGAGCGTGATCTCAGCAGTGAGGCCCTTCAGGCGCTGATGGCCTATGATTGGCCGGGAAATGTGCGGGAATTGCGCTCCGCGATCGAGCATGGGGTGGTGATGTGCAATGGCAACAAGGTCACGCTGCGGCATCTCCCGATGGAGGTGAGAATGGCCTCGAAAGTGGAGTCCTCAGCGGTTGGCGGTGGTGGGCAGATTGCGCTTGCGCCAGGGGATGAATTCAACTTGCATACCATGGAATTGCGACTCATTGAGCGCGCGCTTGAAAAGACGGGTAATAATCGGACGGAAGCGGCCAAGCTCCTGGGCATCAGCCGACGGACTTTGCAGCGGAAGCTGAAAGATGACTCTGCGGATTGAGCGAATGCGTGAATCGATGGTCGAAGTTCTTCTGACTGACCAGCCAATTTCCCTTCCTCACCTACTCATCCATGGCAGAATTCTTCTCTCAAGACGGCGAGCTCGACTCGGGCATGATCATCCGTCGCGTCTTGTTTCTCCTTCTCCTTCTCGGGCTCGGCGTGTACCACCTGTTCTTTGCCTTTAATGGGCTGACTTCTTCCCGAGGCATCGATCAAGCCCAGATCGCACGTGAGATATCTCGACAGAAGACGTTTAACACCAAGTTCTTACGCCCGCTCTCGATCTATCAGGTCAACCAGCACCGCGAGAGTGAGGAATTGGAAGGTTTGGCTTCTCCGACCGCCTTTACAGACGTGTTTCATGCACCTTTGAACCCGCTGCTCAACTCGGTTGCGCTCGGCCTTTTTGAGGGGCAATGGGCCTACATGCCGGATTCGGGCTCCAGTGTGTATTTCCTCGATCGAGTCATTGCGGGAGTCTCGGTCATTCTCTTTCTCCTGGCGATCTTCATCTCCTACCTGCTGATCGCGAGGATCTTTGACACGAAGATTGCGGGGATTAGCTGCCTGGTGGTGTTGCTCTCAGCCACCATGTGGGAGTTCGCTCAATCGGGACTTCCGCAAATGCTCATGCTGTTCCTGTTCTCGTTTGGGCTCTATTTCGTCTTCAAAGCCATTGAGACTCAGCAAGAGGAAACGCCGCCGTTTGTTTGGGTGGCATTGGCAGCGGGCTTCTTTGGGCTCCTTGCGCTCACTCATTGGCTGACGATGTGGCTGTTCTTCGGGCTTCTCTTCTTCTCGGCCTTCTATTTCCGCCCGAAAGGTGTGATGTCGATCCTACTCATGACTGTTTTCACGATTATCGTGGCGGCTTGGGGCTATCGAAATCTTCAAGTCAGTGGGGATGTGCTCGGTTCTGGACTCTACTCGCTCCAGACCGGTCTCGCCGAGGGCGATGCCGCCGCAATCTTCCGCAACTACGACCCGGAGCAGCAGGCGTTTAGCACGAAGGGGCTATTTTCCAAATTGGTGGTGAATTCTTTGAATCAGCTGGAGGACATCTATAAACTGCTTGGTTCGATCGTGGTCGCGCCGCTCTTCTTCCTGAGCTTGCTCCACCCCTTCAAACGTCCTGAAATTGCGCACTTCCGCTGGTGTATCTTGTCTATGTGGCTCTTCGGCGTGATGGGCATGACGATTTATGGAATCCCAGAGGGTATTCTAGATCCAAACCAGATTCACATTCTCTTCGCGCCAATCATGGCGGCCTATGGCCTCGCCTTTTTGACAGTCGTGTGGAATCGCATTGGCTTAGAGACCAATCATCCTCTTGTCACCCAGGGACACTTGGTCATCGTCGCGGTTATTAGTGCCATTCCGCTGATCTTGCCTATGCCGAAAAACCTCAAGGACAGCATCAGTGCCGATAAGATGCAGCGTGCTGTTTGGCCCCCTTATTACCCGCCGAGTATTGCCTACCTTAATCGTTGGACTTCCGAGCAGGAGGTCATCTTGAGTGACATGCCGTGGGCTGTGGCGTGGTACGCTGATCGCGCAGCCGTATGGTTGCCCAAGGATCAAGATCAGTACCGTCGGCTGGATGACTATGTTGAAAGCGTTGGCCGCAAGTTCGCCGGGATCTTCATTTCTCCGATCTCAGTCGATGGCAGCATGGTCACCGAGGTCTCACGAGGCCCCTATGCTGCTTGGCGCGAAGTCATCATGAATGGTGAGGCGCTCGACATGGAGAGGCGCCTCTTACCAGAAGACTTTCCGTTTCAGGACATGATGCCGCTGAATAGCCAGCTTTACTTTTATTCAGACCGCCAGCGCTGGCTGGATGGCCGTTAGTGATCGCTCTGGCGCGGGCTGGGAATCGTCGCGCGAACATTTCCTGGTTGCAGTTCCTTCCTCGTCCTCAATGATGGGGAACCAGCGCTTATGGCGAAATCCAAGTCTGATCCTATTCCCGCAAACTTTGAGGATGCCCTCTCCCAACTCGATATGATTGTCGAGGACTTGGAAGGGGAGGCGGTGCCGTTGGCAGATTTGGTCAACCAATACGACCGTGGAATGAAGCTACTCGAAGCTTGCCAGGTCAAACTTGATGAAGCCAAGCAGCGTGTTGCTACGATTGGGCAGTCTGCCAACCAAGATTCTGTCTCCCCAACTGATGTGCCTGAATCCCCATCCGAGGACGTGAAAGATGAGCTCTTCTAATGACTACGCCGTGAAACCCTTCGATCCTGAAATCCAGGGTCCTGAAGATGTCAAAGCTCTCCCCGAGGAGCGTCTCCCTGAGTTGGCTGAGGCGATTCGTGAGGTTTTGATCAACTCGCTCTCTCGCACGGGAGGACATCTCGGTCCGAACCTGGGCGTGGTGGAGTTGACCATCGCCATGCATCGTATCTTCGATACGGGGGCCAAGGATCGCTTCATTTTTGATGTGAGCCACCAAGGTTACGTGCACAAGATGCTCACGGGGCGGTGGAATCAGATTCACACCATACGTCAGTATCAGGGGCTCAATGGCTTCCTTCTAAGGTCGGAGAGTTCGCATGATTGTTATGGCGCGGGCCATGCCGGAACGGCACTCAGCGCGGCATTGGGCATGGCGGTTGGACGCGACCTCAATGGCGAAGATGATCAGCACGTCGTTGCTGTCGCAGGTGATGCTGCCTTCACGTGTGGTCCTACGTTCGAGGCGCTGAATAATATTTCGGCGAATACCAAGAAGTTCATCCTCGTATTGAACGACAACGAGTGGTCGATCGATAAGAACGTGGGTGCCATCGCCAAATACTTCAATAGACTTGCCACAACGGACACTTATGCGCACTTGCACGACAAGGCGGCAACGTTCTTAGAGAGGGTCGCTGGTAAAGGCATTCGCCAGTTGGCACGCAAGGTGGAGGAAGGTGCGAAGAACCTTCTGCTCCACAATGTGATCTTTGAAGAGTTTGGTGTGCGTTACTATGGCCCTATCGATGGACATGATATTCCGACGTTAGTTCATACGTTAGAGTTTCTCAAGCGTCAGACTGAGCCTGTGGTTCTCCACATCATCACGGAGAAGGGGCGCGGCTATGAGCCCGCTCTGAAAAACCCTGGTAAGTTTCACGGCCTCGGTGCTTATGCCGTCGAAACAGGGGAAACGCCTGCGGCTGCATTGCCAACTTACTCACAGCATTATGCGCAATCATTGGTTAAGTTTGCTAAAGCGGATCCCAAGATTACCGCGATTACAGCAGCCATGCCTGGTGGCACGGGACTGGCCCATTTCCAGAAGGAGGTGCCCGATCGGTATTTCGATGTGGGTATTGCCGAAGAACACGCCGCTCTCTTTGCGTGCGGTCAGGCAGTCGAAGGACTCAAGCCTTTCCTAACGATCTACTCAACGTTCATGCAACGGGCCTATGACATGATTATTCATGACATGGCGATTCAGAAACTTCCCGTGCGTCTTTGTATGGATCGTGGTGGCTTGTCCGGTGACGATGGCCCAACCCATCACGGCTTGTTTGATATCGGCTATCTACGACATATTCCGAACATCATTCACATGCAGCCGAAGGATGAGGATGAATTCGTCGACATGCTCTGGACGATGGCCCACTACAATGATGGTCCCTCTGCTATTCGCTATCCTCGGGGAGCTGGTGTCGGAGCCAAGCCGAAGGCAGAGCCGACGCTTCTCGAAATTGGCAAAGCGGAAGTGGTTGCCGAAGGCTCTGACATTGCTCTCGTAGGTTTGGGGGCGATGTTCGAAGTCGCTGAGAAGACGAAGGCGCTCCTTGAGGCGAAAGGATACTCCGTGACCTTGATCAACCCCCGTTGGATCAAGCCTCTCGACAAAGAGACGATTGAGCGGTTTGCGCGACAGTCGAAGGTCGTGTGCACCTTTGAAGATCACGTGCTGCACAACGGCTTTGGCTGTGGTGTGATCGAGCACCTTCATGATGCGGGTTTGAAGATACCAGTTGCACGCGTGGGATGGCCAGACGAGTTTATAGAACATGGTTCCATCCCAGCACTCCGTGCAAAGCATGGGCTGACTCCCGAAGCTGCAGTGAAGAAGATTCTATCGCATCTTGGGGATTCCGCCGCCACGGCTGGAGCGGAAGACAAGACGACTCTCAGCCCCGCTCTCTCATGAACCGCCGCGCCTGGCTACAGCTTTCATCCTTCAGTACCGTTGCCACGTTCGCGGGGTGTGGTGGAAGCAAGGTTCCAGAGATTGACCAGGAAACGTACGCGGAAGAAATCACGGCCGTGATCAAACAGCACGCTGAAATTTGTTCGGCGGCTTATAAATCGGCTTGGCAGACAGCAGATTCTCTTCGGGCCAAGGCAATTGTCTTCTTAACGACTCCTACGTCTGCAACCCATGTCGCCCTTCAGGACGCCTGGATTGTGGCTCACAACGCCTATATGGAAACGGAAGGTCTGCGGGGTCAGGGGACCCCAGCGGATGGAGTGCATTCTAACATTGCCTCTTGGCCGGTTGATCCTACAGCCTTAGACACCGTGCCTGGTAACTTGAAGACTGGTGTGGTTCACGACACCAAGGGTATGCCGACCATTGATGCCCAAGCGATTCGTCTAGCGCATCAGCCGCGTGAGAACAAGGTGCTCATGGGATTCCATGCTATCGAGTTTCTGATCTATGGATTCGATCAGTATGACGATGCTCCAGGCCCGCGAGTCTTCACTGACTACACCGCTGTGGTGGGTGTAAAGCGTCGTCGCGAACTCTTGTCACTCCTGACGCAGTTGCTACCTATTGATCTTGCTGTCATGAACGAAGCGTGGCATCCCTCGGAGCAGGGGAATTACAGAGCTCAGTTCATGGAGAAGGATCCCAAGAGTGCGCTCACGACAATCTTTACAGGGCTAGTGACGGTCTGTAATAACGGCCTTTCAGGTGCTCTCCTCCGACCGTTGGCATCGGGCGATCAGAAAGATGAGATCTGCCAATTCAGTGATACAAGTCTTGACGCGGTCCGCCACGCTATCATTGGTCTGCAGAAGACGCTGACGGGTAAAGCGCCGGGACGTGTGGTCGCTGATGATGAGGTGCCTTTGTTAGGTCTAATTGCCAAAGCGGATGCCTCTATTGCGAAGGAGATCGAGAGTGGGTTCGAGCAAATGATAGATAAGCTCAAGCCATTGAACGAACCCTTTGATCAACTGATCAAGCCCGGACATTCTGGGAGAAAAGCTCTTGAAGAGGTTGCTGATGGACTGTCAGACCAAGCGAAATTACTGGTCCAGGTGGGCAAGGCCGTTGGTGCGAAGTTGGGGTCCTTGGCAT
>Ga0222717_10002814_pt1 | contig 13264 bp, 10 predicted proteins | sample C33_18DmetaG_FD_165053 | JGI IMG/M metagenome (GOLD analysis project Ga0222717, IMG submission 165053) | Estuarine water microbial communities from San Francisco Bay, California, United States - C33_18D | ecosystem: Environmental > Aquatic > Marine > Unclassified | place: USA: California...
GGATGCGCTTTTAATTAAAAAAATTTTTCTTATACTTGAAGAAAATAATATTTTTGTAATGACATCTTCAAATTTTCAGCCAAATGATCTTTATAAAAATGGTCTACAAAGAGCAGACTTTTTGCCTTTCATAAAACATCTAAAAGAAAATTACGATGTTATCAATGTTTCTAGTGAAACTGATTATAGAAGAATTACGTTGAATCAATCTAAGACTTATTTTACGCCTATAAACAGAGATACTGAGGAGGAATTTAATTCATTATTTGATAAACTGGTTGATGCAAATAATTTAACAAGCAAGAAAATAGCAATTAAAAGCAGAGAAATACATTTTACAAAATGCTCAGCTAACGTTGCTTATTGTACCTTTGACTTTATTTGTAACACTAATCTTGCTCATGAGGATTATGCAAACATTGCAAAAGAATTTAATCTTATTTTTATTACAAAAGTCCCAAAAATGACAAATGATCTCGCTGATCAGTGTAGAAGGTTTATAAGTCTCATTGATATGCTTTACGAAAATAAATGCTCAGTTGTTATCCTTGCTGAAAATCCCATCTCTTCCTTATGTCAAATCAAAAATTTATCTAAAGAGTTTGAGAGAACCGCAAGTAGATTATATGAAATGACCATCATCCAAACTTTATGAAAAGAAAATTAATAATAATATTATTCTCTACAGTCTTTTTAGGTTTTCTTATTTATGGTGTCGCAGGATTCTATGTAGCGTATAGTATTTTGAAAATTGACCACACATGTGGTTGGCATGAAAATTCAAAACCAAATTCTTGGAGTACAAAAATTGATGCTCATGAATATTCAAACTTATCAAGAAGTAGATTAAGAGATAGTTTTCCTGTAAATGAATATCATCTTGAAGAGTGGGAAAATGTATATTTTCCATCAAGAGAAAAAGGCATTCAGCTTAACGGATGGTTATTTAATTATTATCCAGATCGTCCCATTGTTATTATTGTTCATGGTATTTATCCAAATGGTAAGTGTAAACCTGAGTCGAATTTGATTGCCAGTTTGTTAATTAAAGAAGGTATTAATGCATTGACTATAGATTTACGCAATTATGGTCAAAGTGATATTGTTAGTGATTATGAAGATCTAGGTTTAAAATCTTATAATGATGTTTTAGGTGCTTATGATTTTTTAAAAAAAATTGGTTTTAAAAGTAATAGTATTGGTCTTCACGGTATTTCTTTAGGTGCAGTCCCAGTTATCTTTGCGGCAAATAAAGAAAAAGATATCAAAGCCATATGGGCAGATAGTTCATTAGCAGAATTTAGCATGGTTCTTGAAGATGAAATTGCACGTTATGGATTATCAATTGAGTTTGGACCTGCAGTTAGTTTTTTTGGTAAAATATTATCTGGGGTAGATCCAGTTGATTTAAATCCTGCTGAAAAATTAACTATTGATCAAAATTATTTTTTTACTCATGGTGACAAAGATCAAAGAATGTTGTCGAGGCACTTTGATTATTTTAAAAAATATGCTGAAGAAAATAATATTAAATCTGATTTTTGGTTAGCAGAAAACTCCTATCATGTAGATGGGATGTTTAAATACCCAGATTTGTATTCAGAAAAAATGAAGAATTTTTTTGAGGATAATTTAGAATAAAAAGTCGGATTGTCTTTGCTAGTTTGTACCTTGGCAGACACTACTCTAGTAAAAAAACTCGGTTATCATCAAACGGCGGGTAAGATGAAAACAATTTCCAGGCGTTCCTCCGAAGCAAAGAAAATGAGTTACAATCCGACTAAAACCAGATTACAATCAAAGGGTTAGAAATTCAACTTATAGAGGAAGATTTTGATAAAATTTTCTTGGATTTTAGAGGAATTTTATTATTAAAATCTAATCTATCCACAGACTTATGCACATTTTTAAAATTACCCTTTTTTTCAATAAATTTAGGATTTTTTTTGAATTTCCGCAAAAAAAATATACTTAGAAACTATAAAGTTTCTGTTTTACTATATAAAATGTCATTTGATCGCCCTTTATCCCCACATCTATCTATACATAAGAAGGTACTAACAGCAGTTTTCTCTATTTTTCATAGATTTACCGGTATCTGTTTAAGCTTAGGCGCCATATTATTATCGGTTTGGATTATTTTAATTGCTCTTGGTCCTGATTATTATTCTATGTTTCAAAACTTGAGTACTCTAATCTTTTTTAAAATTTTTTTATTTCTTTGGACTCTCACTATTTTTTATCATTTGTACAATGGGATTAGGTATTTATTTTGGAGTTACGGTAAAATGATGGAACTTAGTATTGTTTATAAGTCTGGTTATGTCGTAATAATTTTATCAATCTTATCGACAATTTTTGTTTGGATTTCCATATGAAAAATTATGCTTCAAAATGGATAATGCAACGATTAACTGCAGTAATATTGATTCCTCTTACTTTTTGGTTTGTTTATCAATGTGTTCTTCTTTCAAGTTATGATTACACTCAGATCAAAGCTTTCTTTTATTCTAAAATAAATGCTTCACTTTTTTTTATTTTAATTATTGCAATGCTTTATCATGCTAAGTTAGGTAATGAGACCATAGTTGAAGATTATGTCACATCACACAATCTTAAAAAAACTACTAAATCAATTATAAGCGCGCTAACTTACTTATCTATGATATTAACAACTATTTCTCTTCTTTATATTATAAGTTCATGAGCAAAGCATATCAGATAACAGATCATCATTACGATGTTGTAGTCGTTGGGGCTGGAGGGTCTGGATTACGGGCAACTCTAGGATCTGCAGAAGCTGGTTTAAAGACAGCTTGTATTTCAAAAGTCTTTCCAACTAGAAGTCACACGGTCGCTGCTCAAGGTGGAATTGGTGCAGCTTTAGGAAATATGGGAGACGATAATTGGAAATGGCATATGTACGACACAGTTAAAGGTTCCGATTGGCTAGGGGATCAGGATGCTATTGAGTATTTGTGTTCCAATGCACCTGAAGCAGTAATTGAGTTAGAAGAGTATGGCATGCCATTTAGCAGAACAGATGATGGAAAAATTTATCAAAGACCATTCGGTGGTCACTTAACAGATAATGGAGAAGGGGCGCCAGCAATGCGAGCATGTGCAGCGGCTGATAGAACAGGACATGCCCTACTTCATACTCTTTACCAACAGTCACTTAAACACAATGTAGAGTTTTTTATAGAATATTTTGTTTTAGATTTAGTGATGGATAAAGATGGTAATTGTAAAGGTGTTGTTGCTTGGTGTTTAGAGGATGGCACAATACACAGATTTCTATCCCATCAAACAATTCTTGCTACAGGAGGATATGGTAGAGCCTATTTTTCATCAACGAGTGCTCATATTTGCACAGGTGATGGAAGTGCTATGGCTCTTAGACAAAATCTACCTTTGTCTGATATGGAATTTATTCAATTTCATCCAACAGGGGTTTACGGCGCAGGCGTATTAATTACGGAAGGCGCAAGAGGGGAAGGTGGTTATTTAACTAATAGTGATGGAGAGAGGTTTATGGAGCGTTACGCTCCTAATGCTAAAGATTTAGCATCAAGAGATGTAGTAAGTCGTGCCATGACAATTGAAGTTAATGAAAACAGGGGATGTGGTGAAAATGCTGATCATGTTCTTCTACATCTAGAGCACATTGATGCGGATACTCTTCATAAAAGATTGCCAGGAATTTCAGAAACTGCAAAAATCTTTGCTGGTGTAGATTTAACAAAAGAACCAATTCCTGTGTTACCAACGGTTCACTATAATATGGGAGGTATTCCTACAAATCATAGAACTGAAGTACTTCGTCCAACAGAAGACAATCCTGATAATATATGTGAAGGATTATTAGCTGTAGGTGAAGCAGCATGTGTATCTGTTCACGGAGCGAACCGATTAGGAACAAACTCTTTAATTGATCTCGTTGTCTTTGGAAAAGCATCAAGCATCACAGCTAAAGAAAAAATTAAACCTAATAGTAAGCCTGTTGATATTGATTCTAGTAACCTAGATCCAATATTGGATCGTTTCGATAAAATTCGATTTAACAAAGGAGATAGCTCTACTGGTGAAGTTAGAACATCAATGCAAAAAGTGATGCAAGAAAAATGTGCTGTTTTTAGAACTGATGAACTGATCTCAAAAGGTATAGAGGAATTTAATCAGATTGAAAGTTCTATGGATAATATAGACGTAAAAGATAAATCCATGATTTTTAATACAGATTTAACTGAGTCTCTTGAGTTACATAATTTAATGGCTCAATCAAAAGTCACGCTTCATTCAGCTTTAAACAGAACAGAAAGTAGAGGAGCACACGCAAGAGAAGATCATCAAGAAAGAGATGACTCAAACTGGCTGGTTCATTCTTTATCATGGCTTGATAACAATGGTGAAGTTAAAATGGGAAAAAGACCAGTGCATATGAATACACTAACTAATCATGTGCAACCTATCCCTCCGAAAAAAAGAGTATATTAAAAATGGTTGAATTTACTTTACCCGCCAATTCAAAAGTACAAGAAGGCATTAATCATCCAGTAAAAGAAGTTTCAGAAAAACCAAAAAAAGTTGTTATTTATCGTTGGAATCCTGAAGACCAAGATAATCCTCGTTTAGATAGCTATGAAATTGATTTATCTAAATGTGGGCCGATGGTTTTAGATGCCTTAATGAAAATCAAAAATGAAATAGACTCATCCCTGACTTTTAGAAGGTCTTGCAGAGAGGGAGTTTGTGGATCTTGTGCCATGAATATTGATGGTGTTAATACCTTAGCATGTTTAAAGCCGATTGAAGAGGTAAATGGGGAGATTAGAATTTATCCCTTACCGCATATGCCGGTTGTTAAGGATCTAGTTCCCGATCTTAGCAAAGCGTATGAACAGTTAGCCTCAATTAAACCTTGGTTACAAAGATCAAAGGAAAACTCTGATTCTATACCAGGCAGTTCAGAAGAAAAAAAACAAACACCTAAAGATAGAGAAAAATTAGATGGACAATGGGAATGCGTACTATGTTTTTGTTGTACAACGTCATGCCCTAGTTATTGGTGGAACAGTGATGAATATCTTGGGCCTGCTGTTTTAATGCAAGCTGCAAGATGGGTGAATGACTCTAGAGATTCTGAAAGAAAAGAAAGATTGAAAGCGGTAAATGATAAAATGAAATTATATCGATGTCACTCGATTATGAATTGTACCCGGTCATGTCCTAAAGGACTTAATCCAGCTAAAGCCATTGCTGATTTAAAGAAGGCTATTGTTACAGAATTATAATTCTTGTATAGATCCCTCATGAGAAAGAAAATTGCTCTCGTCGGAGCAGGAAATATCGGCGGCACTCTCGCACATTTGATTGGATTAAAAGAACTAGGCGATGTCGTCCTTATTGATATTGCAGATGGCATGACTAAAGGAAAAGCGCTTGATTTAGCCCAGTCTTCATCAATAGAGAGTTTTAACGCAAAGATGAGCGGATCATCAAATTACCGTGAGATGAAAGATGCGGATGTTGTGATAGTAACAGCAGGTTTCCAAAGACGACCTGGTATGACCAGAGATGACTTAGTAGAAAAAAATTCAGCAATTATCCAAACAGTTGGAAAAGGAATTAAAACAAATTGTCCTAAGGCATTTGTAATTTGTATTACTAATCCCCTTGATGCCATGGTAAGCGTTTTGCAAAAAGCAGCAGGGTTGAAATCCAACATGTGTGTTGGTATGGCGGGTGTTCTTGATAGTGCGCGATTAAAATATTTCTTAGCTGAAGAGTTTAAAGTTTCTGTTGAAGATGTAAGTGCTTTTGTTCTTGGAGGTCATGGTGACACAATGGTTCCAATTATAAGGTACGCGACTGTTGCAGGTATTCCTGTTCCAGAACTAATTAAGTTAAAATGGTCTACAACTAAAAAAATAAATGCAATTATTGATAGAACAAGAGATGGTGGTGGCGAAATTGGAAGACTGATGAAAACAGCCTCAGCTTTTTATGCTCCAGCGTCATCAGCTATTGCCATGGCTGAGTCTTTTTTAAAAGATCAAAAAAGAGTGTTACCATGTGCTGCCTATTTAAATGGTCAATATGGTGTAAAAGGTTTGTATGTTGGTGTTCCAGTTATTATTGGAAAAAAAGGTGTAGAAAAAGTGATAGAGTTAAAGTTGAATGCTGAAGAAAAAAAACAATTCAATAATTCTGTGAAAGCAGTGAAAAATCTTACAGCCTTAGCAAAAAAATTAACATCAAAATAAGGATTTAAAATATATAACGTCAGTTTTATGCAAGTGTTATTGTTTAAAGATTAATTAATGAATATTCACGAATATCAAGCTAAAGAAATTCTCAAAAACTATGGATTGCCTGTCCTAAAAGGTAAGTCATACAATAAAAATCTTGAAACTCTTGACGCCGATATAAAAGATTTAAAAGGACCACCTTGGGTTGTGAAATCACAAATTCATGCAGGGGGAAGAGGTGCTGGGCATTTTAAAAATTCTTTTAATGATAAAGGTGGTGTTCAAGTTATCTTTGATAAAGACAATGTATCTTCTGTAGCTAAGTCAATGATGGGTAATGTGTTGGTTACAAAACAAACAGGAGAGATAGGTAAAACAGTAAATCGTATTTTTATTGAAGAAGGATGTGATATCGACAGAGAATTTTATCTTAGTCTGCTCGTTGATAGAAATACTTCAAAAGTAATGATGATGATTTCTGCTGCGGGTGGTATGGATATTGAGGAAGTTGCAATAACTAATCCTGAAAAAATCATCAATGTACATTTTACAAAGTACACAGATATTTCCTTAGACGATAGTTTGCTAACAAAACTTGATATAACTAAAAATCAACTTGATGAATTAACTTCTATAATTAATAAATTATTAAATGCTTTTACTTCTATTGATGCATCAACGATTGAAATTAATCCACTGGTTTTAAATAAGCAAGGAAGTTTTGTCATTTTAGATGCAAAAATAAGTTTAGATGATAACGCACTTTTTCGACATCCTGAATTATTAGATTTAAAAGACTTAACTGAAGAAGATCCTCTCGAGTTGCAAGCAGCAGAACATGATATGAATTATGTTAAGCTTGATGGATCAATTGGATGCATGGTTAATGGTGCTGGCTTGGCTATGGCAACAATGGATATTATTAAACAATTTGGTGAGGAACCTGCAAATTTTCTAGATTTAGGGGGTACAGCAAATAAAGACAGAGTAATTATGGGTTTTAAAACTATTCAATCAGATCCAAATGTTAAGTCTATTTTGATTAATATTTTTGGAGGAATTATTCATTGTGACATGATTGCTAACGGTATTGTTGATGCAGTGAAAGAACTGGATTTTAAACTTCCTTTAGTAGTTCGTTTTCAAGGAACAAACGCGAAAGAAGGAAAAGATAAGATCAATAATTCTGATTTAGGATTAATATCCATTGATGATTTTACTGAAGCAGCAAAAAAAGTAGTTGAGTTGGCTAAAGGATAATTATGTCGATTATTATAAATAAAAATACAAAAGTTATATGCCAAGGCTTTACAGGGTCACAAGGAACATATCATTCTCAACAAGCAATAGATTATGGAACACAAATGGTTGGAGGTGTAACTCCAGGGAAAGGTGGATCAACACATTTAGGCTTACCCGTTTTTAATACAGTGAAAGAAGCGAAAGATCAAACCCAGGCAGACGCTACTGTTATTTATGTTCCCGCAAAATTTGCAACGCAGGCTATTCATGAAGCGCTAGATGCAAAGATAAAAATTATTACATGTATCACGGAGGGAATTCCTGTTCTTGATATGGTGGAGATTAAAAAAAGAATTCTTGAACAAAAAACATATTTTATTGGACCTAATTGTCCAGGCTTAGTAACGCCTGGTGAATGTAAGATTGGAATTATGCCAGGATTTATTCATCAACCGGGTAAAATAGGAATAGTCAGTAGGTCTGGCACATTAACATATGAGGCAGTATGGCAAACTTCACAAGTCGGTCTTGGCCAAACAACTTGTGTTGGGATAGGTGGAGATCCAGTACATGGAATGAATTTCATAGATTGTCTTGATTTATTTTTACAAGATGAAGACACAAAGGGTATATTAATGATTGGTGAGATAGGGGGCACAGCTGAAGAAGATGCTGCTGAATTTATTTCAAAATCACCTATTAAAAAACCTATGTCAGCTTTTATTGCCGGTGTTTCCGCCCCTAAAGGAAAGAGAATGGGTCATGCCGGAGCAATCATTTCTGGTAATAAAGGAACTGCGCAGTCAAAAATTGAAGCTCTACAGGCAGCGAATATTGCTGTAGCACCGTCTCCTGCTAAAATGGGTGAAACAATGTTAGCAGAAATGCAAAAAGGGTATAATTAAATTTGAAATCTACTAATATTTCTAAAATATAATCAGTGTATAAGAATAAAAATGAATGATAGTTTTTTAAATAGCGCCAATGCACCCTACGTAGCTGAGCTTTATTTTAAGTATACTCAGAATCCAAAAAGTATTGATGAGAGTTGGAAGAGCTTTTTTTCTTCATTAAATGAAGATGAGCTTTCTATCATTTCTGATTTTGGCGGACCTGAATGGAAAAAAAGAGATACTAATGTTATTGATGATATTTCATTTGATAAAGTTGTTCGATCATCATCAAGTGTAGATTTTAATAGTTTTAAAACATCAACTTTAGATTCAATTCGGGCACTTCGATTAATTCGTGCTTATCGTATCAATGGTCATTTGATAGCCAACTTGGATCCTCTTAATTTACATGAGAAAATTTATCATCCAGAGTTAGATTATAAATCTTATGGTTTTTCAGAAAATGATCTTGATAGAGAAATTTTTATTGATGGAAGTCTTGGTTTAGAAACAGCAACACTAAAAGAAATCATACAAGTATTAAATAAAACCTATGCATCATCTATTGGTGTTGAATTTTTACACATTCAATCTGTTGAACAAAAACAATGGGTGCAAGAGAGAATAGAGGAAGTTCATAATAAAACAAATTTTACAACACAAGGTAAGAAAGCAATTTTTCAACGATTAGTGGAGTCTGAATTGTTTGAACAATATTTAGATAAAAAGTTTTTGGGCACTAAAAGATATGGTGTTGAGGGGGGAGAGTCGATGATTCCTGGTATTGAACAGATTGTAAAGCAATCATGTATAGCAGGTGTTCAGGATATATATTTTGGTACTGCCCATCGTGGCAGATTGACTTTATTAGCAACAGTTTTAGGTATGCCTTACAGGGGAATTTTATCAAAATTTCAAGGTAGTTTAAATGATCCAAACGAAGTATTGGGATCTGGAGATGTTAAGTACCACCTTGGTGTATCGAGTGATAGAGAATTTGATGGTAAAAGTATTCATTTATCTTTAACGCCAAACCCATCTCATCTTGAGGCTGTTGACCCTGTTGTTGCAGGAAAAGTAAGAGCTAAACAAACTTTATTGCAGGATAAAACTACAGATAAAGTTTTTGGTATATTGATTCATGGAGACGCCGCAATGGCAGGTCAAGGAATAGTTGCAGAAACATTTGCTATGTCACAACTTCGTGGATTTCGTACAGGAGGAACTATTCATTTTGTTATCAACAATCAAATTGGTTTTACTACCACACCTCACTACGGTCGATCAGCACCTTATTGCACAGAAATAGCTAAAATGGTTCAAGCCCCAATCTTTCATGTGAATGGTGATGATCCCGAAGCAGTTGTTCATGTTTGTAGACTAGCTGCAGAATATAGAAACTTATTTAAAGAGGATGTTGTTGTCGATATGTTTTGTTATAGACGTTCTGGTCATAATGAAGCTGATGAGCCAATGTTCACACAACCTTTGATGTATAAAAAAATTAAGCAACATCAAACAACTCTAAATTTATATAAAGACCAACTTATCAAAGAAGAAATACTATCGGAAGATGAAGCAAAAACTAAACTTTCAGATTTTAAAAAGTTTTTAGATAATGAATTTGAATTATCCAAATCCTACAAACCTAATAAAGTTGATTGGTTGGATGGAACATGGACTGGAATTAAAATTGCCTCTATTGATGCAAGAAGAGGTAAAACATCTTCTACAGAAGACGATCTAAAGATTTTAGCAAAAGAAATCCATACTTTACCTGATGATTTTACACCCCATAAAAGAATTAAAAAAATATATAATGATAGACAGCAGTCAATTGTGGATGGAAAAAATATTGACTGGGCAACAGCTGAAGCTTTAGCTTTTGCAACACTATTGAAAGATGGTTATGGAGTTCGTTTATCGGGTCAAGATGTAGGCAGAGGAACATTCAGTCATCGTCATGCAGTTTTATATGATCAAGAAAATGAAAAACGTTTTGTGCCTCTTCGTCATTTTAGAAAAGATCAAGCCTTGTTTGAAATTGTAGACAGTTTTTTATCAGAGTTTGGCGTTCTTGGTTTTGAATATGGGTATTCTCAGGCTGATCCAAAAACATTGGTTATTTGGGAAGCACAATTTGGAGATTTTTCTAATGGTGCGCAAACAATTATTGATCAATTCATTACAACTGGAGAGAGAAAATGGTTACGAATGTCAGGATTAACTTTATTACTACCTCATGGTCATGAAGGACAAGGTCCGGAACATACTAGTTCACGCTTAGAGCGTTTCCTACAAATGTGCGCAGAGGATAATATTCAAGTTGCTAACTGTACCAGTCCTGCAAATTATTTTCATATTTTACGACGTCAAATGATGAGAGATTTTCGTAAACCACTTATTTTGATGACTCCGAAGTCTACACTTCGTCATAAAGGTAACACATCTCCTTTAGAAGACTTTGTAAATGGTTCATCGTTTCACCGTGTTCTCAGAAAACCTATAACAAAAGATGAGAAAAGTAAAATTAACAGAGTAGTGTTATGTTCAGGCAAAATATATTTTGAATTACAAGACCATATTAATGAGCTCGCTCTTGAAAATATTCATATAATTAGACTAGAGCAGTTATATCCCTTCCCTTACGAGGCATTGGAAGAAGAAATTGTAGATTTTAAAAATTGTGAGATGATATGGTGCCAAGAGGAACCAAGAAATATGGGTGCGTGGCAGTTTATTCAGGAGAGAGTTCAATCAGTCCTGCAAAGGGTAGTTGGTAATGATACGCTTCACTTTATTGGTAGAAGGGCAGCGGCATCTCCAGCAACAGGCGTTTTTGATAGACACTTGTCTAATCAACAAAATATTATTCGATTAGCAACCGAAGCAAATCTTGATGAAATAAAAAAAGAAAAATCAGGAGTTTCTCTTGTGAAATATAAACTGCCAATTGAATAAAGTATCTAACATGTTAAATAGTAAACAAATATAATGGAATTAATTGTACCCACACTTGGAGAGTCTATTACTGAGGCTACAGTCTCTAAATGGTTAAAAAAAGTTGGAGATTCATTTGAAGCCGATGAACCTTTGGTCGAAATAGAAACAGATAAAATAACTGTCGAAGTGCCTGCACCTAGTGCTGGCTCAATATCTGAAATAAAGGTCGAAGAAGGTGCAGATGTAAATATTGGCGGTGTCCTTGCCCTTCTGGGTGATAAAAAAACAGCAAACGGATCTTCTGAAAAAGTGCAAACAAAAGAAGCACCTATAGAAGCGCCTAAAGCAGAAAAAGTATCAACCCCACCTAGTACTAATCAAGATAATACAAAATTATCTCCTTCAGTAAAAAAACTTATCGCAGAAAATAATCTGAGTGTTGATAAAATTTCTTCTTCAAGATCGGATGGCCGGTTAACGAAAGAAGATGTATTTAATTTTATGAATAATCCATCAGCAAAAACAACATCTTCAAAAGAACGAGAAGAAGTGGTGAAGATGTCAAAAATTAGAAAAACTATCGCTACACGATTAAAAGAATCACAAAATACTGCTGCTATTCTAACAACATTTAACGAAGTTGATATGTCAGAAATAATGAAAGTGCGTGAGTCAAAAAAAGAAGACTTTATGGAACGCTATAATGTGAAGCTCGGTTTCATGTCTTTCTTTGTAAAAGCAGTTGTGTCAAGTTTACAAGAATTTCCTGCAGTAAATGCAGAGATACGAGATGAAAATATAATTTATAAGAATCATTTTGATATTGGTATTGCTGTGGGTACAGAAAAAGGACTAGTTGTACCTGTTCTCAAAGATGCTGACTCAATGACATTTGGTGATATCGAGCAAAACATTGTTGAGCTAAGCACTAAAGCAAAAGAGGGAAGTTTAACAATGGATGATTTAACAGGCGGCACTTTTACAATCTCGAATGGAGGAGTGTACGGCTCTATGTTAAGTACACCTATTATAAATAGACCGCAATCAGGGATATTGGGAATGCATAATATTCAAAAAAGAGCTGTAGTCGTTGATGACGAAATTGTGATTAGACCAATGATGTATCTAGCTTTTAGCTATGATCACCGCATTATTGATGGAAAAGAAAGTGTTGGTTTTTTAGTAAGTATTAAAAATTTATTAGAAAACCCATCAAAGTTAATCTTAGGAGTATAAATGGCAGATTTTGATTTAATCGTAATTGGAGCAGGTCCTGGTGGATATGTTGCTGCAATACGAGGTGCGCAACTAGGAATGAAAGTTGCTTGTGTAGAAAAAGAAAAAACACTTGGAGGCACTTGCCTCAATATCGGCTGTATTCCTTCAAAGGCGCTATTAAATTCATCAGAAAAATTTATTGAAATTTCTAACCACGCTGATGAGCACGGTATTTCAATTGGCAAAGTTGATCTCGATTTATCTAAACTCATGCAACGAAAAAATAAAATTGTCAAACAGCTGACATCTGGGATTGGTTTTTTATTTAAAAAAAATAAAATTACTCATCTGCAAGGATCTGCTTCGTTTGTTGATAAAAAAACAATCAAAGTATCTTCAAGTGAAGGAGACAAAAATTATTCAGCAACAAACTTTATTATTGCAACAGGATCAAGTTCTATAGCTATTGATACAATACCAGTTGATGAAAAACAAATCGTAACGTCTACAGGAGCATTGGCATTAGAAGAAGTACCACAATCTCTTCTTGTTATTGGTGGTGGTTATATTGGTTTGGAAATGGGATCAGTGTGGAGTAGACTTGGATCTAAAGTCACGGTGGTAGAAGCGCTTGATAGAATTGTTCCTACAATGGATGAGGAGATTGCAAAAGAATTTATGAAGTCTCTAAAAAAACAAGGCTTAGAATTTAAACTG
>Ga0222717_10002815_pt1 | contig 13263 bp, 9 predicted proteins | sample C33_18DmetaG_FD_165053 | JGI IMG/M metagenome (GOLD analysis project Ga0222717, IMG submission 165053) | Estuarine water microbial communities from San Francisco Bay, California, United States - C33_18D | ecosystem: Environmental > Aquatic > Marine > Unclassified | place: USA: California...
TGTTGTAAAAAGGAAAAATATGAATCAAATAATTGTTGCAGTTATCATTTTAGTTGTTGTTGTTTTAGCTACACCAGCAAAGATAAGACCCTTCATTTCATTCATAAGTTTGATCACCGTTGGTGTATTTGCTTATTATATTTTGCAAAGTGGAGAGCACGATGGCAAGATAGAGATTCCTAAAATGGGAGATCAACCGGCTTATAAAATTAGCGTAGCTGAATTCAATGAATTAACTGCAGCGAAACCTTCTCAAGCTGCATATGTGAAGGTTCCAAATATAGGGGCTTTAATAGAAAAGAATAAAGATATCTTAAGCTACAAAGACTTGTCTATAGAGCAGCTCAATGCTTTAAAAAAACATGCATATTACCAAAATATTTTAGAAGGAAAAATGGGTATGCTAATACGCAATGTTGAACCTTATATTGAAAAAGGTAAGATTATTCCAGGTTATCCAGCTCTTGAGGTTATTGAAAATAAAGCAGTCTACGAATTGGAGCAAAAAGAAGGTATACTAGACAGGAAAAATAAAATTCTCGAAGGAATTAGCGATATCTTAGACGCCGGTGATAATAAGGATATTAACTGATTAATAATCAAGCTGTACAAAAAGGTTGTAATATGTTTCTATTGCAACGAATAATACATTCACTGAGTTCGAATAATTCGAAGAAATAGTGTGAACAAACTAGGTGAAATCATAAAAGATACCATAGTGTCTTTGCCAGATTTTGCCTCAAGTGAACAATTAAGTGAATCATTTGAGAGTTATGATCGTGAACGTTTGTTTTCACTTTTACCAAAAAATGAATCCCTTTTTTATTTAGAGTCAGGCCCCTGTGGTAGAACAATATTGTTACTTGGGGAAAAGTGGTCGATTGATATCTATGCTTTTAAAGTTGAAATAAAAACAGAAGAAAAAATAGAGTCATTTGACCGAGAAGGAATGACCCAAGTTGAAATATTAAACAGTATCGAGGTTTGGTTGCAAAATCAAGATGATTGTTTACTAGGAACATCGCTGATGTATGAGGCTGGTTGGGATGGGGAAAAAAGAAAGGCAAGTATTAATAGGCGGTTACCCGATATAACGATCGTGTGTCCTCAAGAAGTTGTGATTCAAGATGGTGATGCTACTGTGAGTTATAGGGATAAATCAATAAAGAGTTTGTTAAAGAAAAATAATCATAGCTATACAGAAAACTTTTCTAAAGATTGTATGATTAAAAATACACTTTCAGAAGAAAATTACTTAAAATGTATATCAAGGATTAAAGATAAAATTCGCAGTGGTCATTCATTTCAAGTTAATTTTTCTCAAGCATTTGAAATGGTTGGTGAAATTGATTTATTGTCATGGGCGAAGTCATTGTTTGAAAATGAAGCTGGTCATTTTTCTTGTTTGGTGATACGAAATGATTATAGTATATTGAGCATATCACCAGAGAGGCTTGTTGCGAAAAAATCTAATACACTTATTACGAGACCAATTGCAGGAACTTTTGCAAAATCAGAGAGTATGCACGATATAGAAAAAGCATTGAATGAATTCAGAAATCATCCTAAGGAATTAGCTGAGCATAATATGTTAATTGATTTAGAGCGGAATGATTTAGGGAAAGTTTCAGAAGCAGGATCTGTGTATGTTCACGAATACTTGTGTATTGAAGAGTTGCCACATTTGTATCACTTGGTTTCAGAAGTGCGATCAAAAATTCAAGAGGGTAAGGGGATCGGGGATGTCATTCAAGCGATGTTTCCAGGTGGCACTATAACAGGTTGTCCAAAATTAGAAACGATGTTTATCCTCAATGAATTAGAACAATCAGATAGAAAAGCTTACACAGGATCTGTTGGATATATTGGAAAAAACGAATCCGATTTAAACATATTGATCCGTACTGCTTTAATAGAGGGGAACAAAGTGACAATGCGTTTTGGTGGAGGTATTGTGTGGGATTCAAAACCAGAAAAAGAGTATAAAGAATCTCTAGTTAAAGCTAGAGGTTTGATTTTGAGTTTGATAAAGGGGGGGGCATTTTGTGATTTTGATCATCGATCACTACGACAGTTTTTCTCATAATTTATATCAATTGTTTGCTAGTCAATTCGATAAAGTCTGTGTACGACGGTGTGATGATATCGGCTTGGCAGAAATAAAAGCACTGAACCCAAAGGCTATCGTGTTGTCACCTGGTCCTGGCACACCAAGAGAGACTGGGGTTACGATGTCATTGCTCAGAAGTGCTGAATTTGAACAAAAGCCTATCATTGGTGTTTGTTTAGGTTTTCAAGCCATGATGGAATGTGCAGGAGCTAAAGTTGATTTAGCGCCAGAAGTTGTTCACGGAAAAACCGTTTCTTTAAAAAGGCCTTCTCATACTATTTTTTCTGAACAAAATGAAGAGATGGAACTTGCTCGTTACCATTCATTGGTTGTATATGAAAATACGCTCCCTAAAAGTGTAAATGCTTTGTTGGTTTATAATAAAATGGTTATGGCAGCAGAATTAAAGTCCATGCCGAGGTTAGGTTTTCAGTTTCATCCAGAATCTTTTTTAACTTGCGGTGGCCCTTTGTTGGTGAAAAAAACAATGGCATATTTGAGATCTAAAATTTCAGTCTGATAGCCACTCTCGTGCGCTGGTGAACGCTGTTATCCACGGTGTTGTAGAATCGTCTTTTCGATCAAGGGGGTAGTCACCACATTGCCATGGATAAATAGATCTTTCTAAGTGAGGCATCATAGCAAGGTGTCTACCGTCGCTAGAAACAATTCCTGCGCAGTCTAAATCAGAGCCGTTTGGGTTCCCAGGGTATTCTGAATAGCTGTATTGAAGAGCAATGTTGTCTGAAGAGACATTTTTTGGTAGTGTGAATTTCCCTTCGCCATGTGCTATCCATATGCCTAGTTCAGATCCAGTTAAGGATTTTAGCATGATGGCATTTGATTTCGGAATTTTAACTGATAAAAATGAAGACTCAAACTTTCCTGAAGCATTGTGCTCCATTTCTGTGGTGCTGAAATCTTTACCCAATAAATTCATGGCAACCATCAGTTGGCAACCATTACACACGCCAAGGCTCATGGTATCTGAACGTTGATAAAAACTTTCGAGGGAATTTTTAGCTCGTTCATTAAACTTAAAAGCACCTGCCCACCCTTTGGCTGAACCTAATACATCAGAGTTTGAAAACCCTCCAACAAAAACGATAAAGCGAACATCACTCAGGTCTTCTCGACCACTTATTAGATCAGTCATATGAACATCTTTTACATCGAAACCAGCTTGAAAAAGTGACCATGCCATTTCACGGTCACCGTTGACACCTTTTTCTCTGATGATCGCTGCTTTGATTCTTGAAGGGTTTGAGTTTTCGATTGGTACTTGGTTCTCAGAACCTTTAAATAACCATTTTAGACCTTGTTTTTTGTAATTGGCAAACCGCTGGTCAGCTAAATTGTTATTGCATTGTAAGTTATCAAGGCGATGTGAAACAGACATCCATATGTCTCTATATTCCTCGATAGCAATGTTTTCTGTTTTCTGTTGATGGGTTATTTTGAATTTAAATTTTGTATTGATGGTAGCAATGTTGTGCGTCTGTATGCCTATGTTGCTAAGTTCTTCTTTGATCCTTAGGCTTTTATCAACTTGAATGAGGAGGCCAGGTTTTTCACAGAATAAAATTTCAGCTAAATCTTTTTTATCAAAATCTCCTAGGTTCACATTAAGACCTAGATTTTGCTGAGCAAAAGTCATTTCAAGCAAACTCGTAATCAAGCCGCCAGCAGCAATGTCGTGACCTGCTAAGATCTTTTTATTTGAGACTAATTCTTGAATCTTGTTAAAACAAAGTGAAAAATAATCAGGATTATCTATATCAGGGCATTGTTTTCCTAGTTGGGAAATCGTCTGTGCAAATGAACTGCCGCCAAGATTGAATTCGCCAGGGCAGAGGTCTATGTAGAGTATTTCAGAGTTTTCATGGGTACATAGAACAGGTTTGATGGATTTCTTAATATCACTCACTTCTCCAGCGCTTGTAATGATTACAGTTCCTGGGGCGACAACTTTTTTTCCATCGGGATACTTTTGCACCATGGATAAAGAATCTTTTCCTGTTGGAATATTTATTTTTAAAGCAATAGCGAAGTCACTTGTCGCTTGAACGGCATCATACAGTCTTGCGTCTTCACCTGGTGTTCTGCAAGGCCACATCCAATTTGCGCTGAGCGATACACTTGAAAGTCCTTTTTTTAGTGGTGACCAGATGATATTTGTGAGTGATCTAGCTATTGCAATTCTAGACCCTGCGGCAGCCGAAATGAGAGCTATGCCTGGGGCATGCCCAAGGGCTGTTGCAACGCCAGACTTGCCTTTGTAATCGAGCGCCATGACTCCTAGGTTATTTAGGGGCAGCTGAAGCGGGCCAGATGTTTGCTGTAGAGCAACTTTGCCGCTAACAGATCGATCAACTTTATTGGTGAGCCAATCTTTTGATCCCACGGCTTCCAATTGTAGTAGATTTTTGAGGTATGTAAGGCTATTGTTTTGGTCGTAATCCAAGTCGAGTAATTTTTTTGGAGTCGTTGAATCAGTCATGATGGTTTGAGGAGGGCCACCAAACATATCTTCTAGGGCCAAATCGATTGGGTTGACTCCTTCATCGCTTCCAGAAAAGGCAAAGCGTTGGTTGTCTGTGATAGTACCCACCACATACATAGGGCAGCGTTCTCTATCTGCAATTTTTTGTAATAAAGGAATATCTTTTTCATTGATGACAAGGCCCATGCGTTCTTGAGATTCGTTGCCTACAATTTCTTTAGCGGAAAGAGTTGAATCCCCAACGGGTAGTTTATTGATATCAATTGCGCCACCTGTTTCTTCGACTAGTTCAGATAAGCAATTTAAATGGCCTCCTGCACCGTGATCGTGTATGGATATGATTGGGTTATTGCTGAGTTCAGAAAGTGCACGGATTGCATTTGCTGCTCGTTTTTGCATTTCAGGGTTTGACCTTTGAACGGCATTGAGTTCGATTTTATTGTCAAAGGATCCTGTTTCAACAGATGAAACAGCACCACCACCCATGCCAATTCTGTAGTTGTCACCGCCTAAAACAACGATTTTATCTCCTTTTTCCGGAGTGTCTTTCAGAGCGTCTTTTTTTGAGCCAAAACCAATGCCGCCAGCTAACATGATAACTTTATCAAAACCATAATGGGTTGTTTCATGATTTTGTTCGAAGGTTAATACTGAACCACAAATAAGTGGCTGGCCAAATTTATTTCCAAAATCGCTAGCTCCATTTGAAGCCTTGATAAGAATATCAGAAGGCGTTTGGTAGAGCCAAGGTCTTGGTGCAGAATTATTTTCCCATTCGAAATTTTCTTTAGTGCGAGAGTATGGTGTCATATACACGGCAGTTCCCGCAAGGGGGGAAGATGCTTTTCCGCCTGCTAAGCGGTCGCGTATTTCACCTCCAGAGCCTGTTGCTGCTCCGTTGAATGGTTCTACTGTTGTTGGGAAATTATGTGTTTCTGCTTTAAGAGATATGATTGATTCAAGTGGTTTTGTTTCAAAAAAAGCAGGTTCATCTTTTTTCTCTGGGCTGAACTGTTCAATCACAGGCCCTTCAACAAAGGCAACATTATCTTTGTAAGCGGAAACAGTTCCGCCTGGGTTTTGTTGCGTTGTTTTTCTTATTAATGAAAAAAGGGAAGTATCTTTTTCTGTGCCATCAATTACAAATTGACCATTGAAAATTTTATGACGACAATGTTCTGAGTTGACTTGAGAAAAACCAAAAACTTCACTGTCGGTTAGAGGGCGACCCATTTTCTTGCTAAGTTTATTTAGATAATCTATTTCTAATTCGTTTAGGGCGAGTCCTTCTTGTTCGTTGTATGCTGCAATATTATCGATATGCTCAATGGCTTTTGGTTTTGTATTTATAGTGAATAATTTTTGGTTTAATTTATCGTAAATAGATTTGAGCATAGGGTCGATACTCTCTCCTGTTAGAGGGTGGTATTCTTCCATTCGAATGATGCCATCGATATCCATATTTTGCGTGATTTCTACAGCATTAGTGCTCCATGGGCTGACCATCTCAGATCTAGGTCCAGAAAAATTGCCTTCAATTTCTTCTGAATCAATATAAGTGCCTTCGACCAGCCATTCTAATTTCTCTTTGAGAGTATTGGAAATATCATTTTTAGATTCTACGGCAACGATGACATTATTGTGTTTTTTGAAAAAGAGAATCATTAAAATTGGCTTTAGAAAATATTAATTTATGAGTTCAAAGATAGTAAAAAAAGCACCTCTCTGTCAACGAATGCAAATGTTCTGATCGCGGTTAATCTACTCTATTCTAGAAGATCGTAAATATAGTGTTGGAAAAGGTCTCTACTTTTTGAGCCTTTAATCATTTTGAGTTCTTTTTTTAAGAACTTTTCAACATTGCGTTCTTTTTGAAATTCTTCAGGGAGAGCAATTTTCAAATCGTTTTCATTGTTTTTAGTTATTTTATTATCTTCTTCTCCATCTTTTGGGACCATGCCTTGTTCGCTAAATTGTAATTTTCCATTTTTTCCAATTTTGAGTTTCTTTTTCCCAGCCATTTTCTGTTTTTGCTGTTGTTGCATCCGATAAAGCATTTGCAACAGATTTTTCCAATTTTGAGTTGCAGCTGTCATTTGGCCATGAGCAGAATTTGTGTTTTTAGATAGCTCATTGAATGCGATATCTGCGTGATTTGCAGCTCGGTCAGCATACATAAATAGAAATGGGGAATTTAATAATGGTTCAAAAATAGAACGAAATTCCTCTGCAAATTCTTTGCCTAAGTCCTTGATGTCTTTTTGATTTGTAGCTATTTTTGCAAGCGAAGACTTTTGATCTTTTTGAGCAGAAAGGTTTCTTAAATATTGTGTGTTCTTTTCCTGTGCTCGATAAACTTGAACTAAACGGTTTAGTATTTCATTGAATTTTTTAGCCATTGGAGAGGAGGATGCTTGTTGTTGGTCTAAGCTTTGCATCATTTCAGCACTTTGGTTTAGTAATTCACTAGCTTTTTCTTTTTCTCCGAGCATGGATGCGAGAGAGGCTTGTTCTAAATTCTCTAAAACTTGCTTAGCCATTTGTGGAGGAACATCCATTTTATTCAATAAATCAGATGTTTCGTTGTATAGTTCTTCAAATTCATCTGTATCAATAGTTTCGTCTGAGTTTAGTTTATCAGCCATATCATTCATTTTGGTGATCAGCTTGGAGATTTTAACTGTATTTAAAATAGATTTAAGTGCAGCTTCAATTTGATCTAAATACAATAAATCTTTTTGGATTTCATTTTTTTCTTGTTCTTGCGTTGTTTTTGAAGGTGCAGGATTTTCTTTCCAAATGTTTTTGTAATTGCTTTTCATGTTTTTGGCTAGTGAAGCCATTTCGGGTGGAATGACTGGGTTCATGGATAAACCTTTATCGAGTTCATCCATTTGTTTTGTAATTTTGTGATCTTTTTGCTGAGGTTTTTGTGAAACTTTGGAAAAACGTTTTTTTAAGTCGTTGCGTAATTTTTGGACTGATTTAAGTAATTCTTCATTGCTTTTTTCAACTCCGGCATATTTCCAAATTAGCGCATTGGTCGTGGTTATTTTTGGACCTGTGACTGAGTCTTTGTCGTATGTAGAGATTTGAAGCTGAACATTTCCGCCTTCTAAATTAATAAAATCTAATGGATTGAATTGCCATTTGTATTCATAGTCTAGGCGATCTTTAGATGAACCCGCGTATTCAATTTCTTCTTTATTGATCGTGATAAAGGTTTCATCTAAACCGAAATCATCGTTTGCACAATAAGCTAAATTAATTGGATTCCAAGAAGTGATCACGGGTGTTGACTTCCAAATCACATTTGGATGGTGATCTTTAATCATCGATATTTTTAAATCGGCGCGCTTTCCTTTGAAATATATTTTTGTTGCATTGAGTAAACGTATTTCATAGTGGTATAAATTGTCTTCTGTGAGAATAGGTAAATACGTGTTGTCATTTGAATCTTTAATCTCATGGTTGGTATGACTTTCGTAGGTTAGAAGTGAACCTGGAAAAACATATGCAAACTGTTGTTTCGAATCGAGTTGGTGATTGGAAAGTCCTAAATAATCTGGGGGGCTAATCTGGATAAGTCCATGAGAATTGATTTGTTGAACTGGCTTAATAAAGCTAATGCAAGTCATGCAGATTAAAATGATAAAATAAATAGGTGCAGTGTTGATCAAGGCGCCAAACTGCTGAATAAATGGATATGGTGGTGCTCTTTTAGATAAGTCTTCTAAAGCGATATTTTTGAGTTCTTTATTTTTAAATGAGCCATTCTCTAAATAAAGGTCTTCTAAAATAGAAGGGTGTGCATTTGTTTGGTTATTATTCTTTGTTATATGTTCCCATATTGTGTCTAGGTTTCCAAATTGATAGAGCACAATTAAATTGTATATGAGCCAGCCTAGTGTGAATAAGCTAAGCGTTTGGTTTAAATCAAATTTAAAAAAATGAACACAAAAAAGTGATAGCCCAAAGCTTAAAAGGGCACTTAAGATAAAATGCATCAGAAGCACCGCAGTATGGCAAAATAATTTCCAACGATACCAGTTGCGAACCTTCATGAATAAATGTTGTAGAAAAACAAAAAGCTATTATATTGCTAAATTACAGGATGCATGGAAAATGAATAGAGGTAGGCAAATTTTTGGATTATAGTTTAGTAATTCCTGTTTTAAAACTTGAAGACAACCCATGGCTACCTGGATTATTATCGAGCTTAAAAAAACAGAGCCATTTGCCTACTGAAGTTCATCTTGTAATCGGTGATCGCAGACAGGGGAGGGCTATCAATTTCGGTGTGTCTCAATGCTGTACTAAATATATAGGAACGGTGGATGACGATTCTGTAATTGATGACCCAGATCTTTTTAAAAAAATATTAAATGAAATGCAAGATGATAGCAGTATTGGCTTAGCTGGAGCAGCTTGTGAAATACCAGATTTTGCCAGTGGTTTTCAAAAAAAAGCAATGAAACAGATAGAAAGAAGGTATTTTCCTACTCAGAAAAAGTCGATTGATTCTGATATGGTTCAGCACCCTTGTTTGGTGATGGAAAAAGAATTGTTTGATAGAATTGAAGGTGAGGATGAGGAGTTGATTCGTGGATTAGACCCAGTTTTGAGAAAAAAAGTACGCGATCAAAATAAAAGAGTGGTTGTTATTAAAGATACTTGGGTTTATCATTTATTACCCGATCGTTTTTTAAAATTAATAAAGATGTATTATCGCAATGGTATTGGGTCTGCGTATGCACAGAAACACTTTCCGCATAAAGTTTTAGAATTAACAGATGGCTTTGACGAAGGACAGTTTGAAGAGAAAAAGTCTTTTTTTTATAGAGTCTTAAGGAGGTTCTCAAAGCTTTTTGGTGCACTCGTTAAGATGAAATATATTAAAGTGTGTACCGATCTCGCGTATATTGCCGGTGTTATTTCAGAGCGTATTAGTAAGCAAGAGCTTGTTATTCCATGTGTTGAAAAAATAGAAACAGAAATAGAAGAAAATCCTGAGTTTAAAATTTATTACCATAAAGTTCTCTTAAAGTAGTTGTTATGGGAAAAAAAGGTTAATAATGAACTTGTTCAAAAACGCGTTATTCAAATTGCGAAACTCAATGTTAAAAAATATACTGATCATTTGCTTATTGTTTCCATTGATAAATGGCTTTTGTTCGCAAGAAAACAGTGTGTTGCGTGCAGAGGATAAGCTCAAAGCAGCAAATCATTTGTTGTTCTTCTTTGATTCGGGTACTGTTACAATGAACCAAAAGCAACTTGATGCTCAGAAGAATAATCATATCACAGTTGCAGGAAATGTTTATCGACGAATCCTAAAAAATCGGGAAAAAGAATTAAATAGCAATAATTATATAGACAAATTTATCGTGAGTGGAAATGAAAAGAGTTATGTGTTTGAAGGTGGAGAGATAAAAAAGGCTGCTTATGACGAAATAATGTTATTAGGTAAAGATATTCAGGGTTTGCTTATAAAAAGTATTCAGAGTCAAAGGGATTCAATTAGGTTGTGGATTTTAAAATGTCTGATTAATTATCGCAATGTAGAGGTTGCTCAGGCATTCAGCAATATAATTGTTGAAGATAAAAGTAGCAAAAGGGAATTTTCTCTTTTATGTAAAAAATTGGTGGCATCAAATTTAATTCACTATATTGAATTTGATGTGGCTAAGAAACTTTTTAAGCTTTGTCTGGAATATAAAAATCCATTGGTCCGAGGTGCTGCATTAAGAAGCATTATTATCAATGATTCGAATAAGCTTTTTATAAAACAAGTGTTATTAGAAATGTATGCAAGGGAATACGCAATAATTGATGCTAGAGTTAAGCTCTATCAAGTCTATAGTCTTTCTGAAGTCATTGCTAAGGAGCCTTTGTTGATAACCCCTTTTGTTAACTGTATAGATACTATTTATAGTCATGTCCCAGAAGCAATGAGTGAGATTGTTGTTGATGAAGAGCTTTTGATGCAGCCCTCATTAAAGTATGTTTTTATTAAACATAATCACCACCTTCCTCAAAACGCTCGTGTGAAGTTGTTGAAGCATTATATCGTGCACGACAACGATGTTTTGACAAAAATAGTTGCTTTGAAAACGCTGAAAGCAGATGATGAAAAACTATTTTATAAAGAGGTCGCAAATATAATTGAAAACCAAAAAAATATAACATTAATCAACACTTCTTTATTTGTTGCTGAAAAATGGAAGTCTAAAAAACTTAAGAGTAGTATTGAGTTGTTGGTAAAAAAAATTGATAATTATAGGGCAGAAACAGATAATCATTCTTACAGAGAAAAAGTTAAAGCGAAAGCTTTAAAGGTGAACTCCGCTATTTAAGAATTTTGGGTTACTTTTTTTATATTGCAGCATATCTCTGTTTAGTATGTGTTATTCACAAGGCATGGTATTTAGTAGTGTTGTTTTTGGTGCTTTCTATTGTTGTGTTTAAGAAGAGGCCAGGCGTTAATTTTTGTGCCAAGATGGATCATTTATTTAAGTGTGATGGCGCTCTAATTGCAAATAAAGATTGTTTCAAAGTGTCAACTTTTTTAAAAATTCGCTGGCCAATATTGTTGTTGTTTTTGACAGCCATTTCTTTTTCTAAGCCTGCTGCAGCGATAGCAATGGAGAGTGGGATCTTTGGTGAAACAAAAAAGACTCAAAATAAATGGTTTGGAAACGTTTCACAGGAAGAAGCGCAAAAGATGAAAAAAAATAAAATAGAGGTGTCTAAATTGGATGAAAAAATAAATAATGATGAATCGAAATCGGGCAAAGCAGGAAAAGAAGATCGAAAATTAAAGTTAAATACACAATGGATTCATGCTCATCCATATATAATAAGGGATTAGAATGCTATTTACTAAAAACAAAAACCCTTTGGTGTCACTTTTTTTTGCAGTTTGCATCATGGCTATTTTGTACATGAGCTTAGGTACGATGACAAGTTTTCAGGGAACCGAAGAGGATTTGCAGCCTGTATTTGAAAGGGGTAATATATTTCTACCAGCGGAAGGTGTTGCGCCTTTTAGAGATAAATATAAAAAAGATAAAGACATTAAAGCTTATAAAGGTGCGATAAGTAAAAATAGAGAAGTGTTAGAAGGAGCCATTCGCAAAGAATATATGGGTTTCGCTTCTTTAAACGCGAAATGGGAAGATGCTTTTAAGGCTCCAATACAATATTCAGGTGTTTTAATGCCTGTAAGAGCCTTAGAGGTTGTTGATGTCTCAGATGCGTGGGGTTATGATTGGTCAGTGGTTAGGGTTAGGTTGGAAGCGGGTGAGGTATTTGTTCATTTGGTAGATTATCCAGAAGAGATTGTAAAGGAAGAGGTTTATTTTCTGGATTTATTTTATTTAGGAAAGATTAAAAGTAAAGAAGGTTCTCGGCACCATGGAGTTGCTCATCGTTTATATTTATTACCTGATAAAGGCATTTTACCAAAAGAGCGTTCAGATGAAGCTGCTTTTGAAAAGATTGTAGATGAATACAACCTTCCTTTTGAGACCAGAAAAATTTCCTCAGATGCTTTTCAGCATTTTTTGTCCAAAGTGCAAACAGAAAATCACCAGGACATGGAGCCTTTAGAGGGTGTTGGGTATGCTGAGTTAATGGATTCGCCTAATCGGTATAGAGGGAAAATTGTAGAGGTGGCTGGTTCCCTAATTCATTATGTGAGGCGCCGCTTATCTGGGGCTCATATCAAACCAGGCATGGAATTTTATTATGAATGTTATCTGCTTGATTCTGACCGTCTAGAATATATTGTGAGAAGTTTTGAGCTTCCTATTGATGTCAAGCCAAGGGATATTTTTCATGCAAAGGGTTATTTCATGCAAAGAACTAATTTTCACAACCGCATGAATAAAATTACTTGGGCTCCATTAATCGTGGCAACTGACCTTAAGGTTCATGTAGAAAAACCTTATGGAATATCTTCTGCAGAAAGGACTGCTTTGCTTCTAATTCTGAGTATTGTTTTTCTTGTTTTTATTGTGCTTGTTTTTGTTAAAAAAAAACCGGCAATTCGAAGCAGAGGCCCATTATTAAAGGTTAAAAAACCATTGAGTAAATAAATTTGACAAGGGTGAGGGCATTTTATTATCACTCGTGAAATTTAAAAATCAGATCAAATATTGTGGCGAGAAGCAATCAAATACATAGACGAAGTTTTCCAGTTTGCGCTGGGTCTAATAATCGTGTTTTATCTTACTTACAAATTAGAGGAATGGATTCAAGTACCATATCTAAAGTTTGCCCTGACAGCAATATTTGGAATTCTTACTTTCTGGAGATTTGTTAAACGCATAGAGAAGCTAAATGAATCTTGAATTTAACAGTCTAAATATTTTAATTCTATCAATCGTATTGGTATTTAGCTACTTGCCAGTTAATAGAGCTGTAGATAAGAATTTTAATCAATTTGGAATGATGTATTTGATGACATTTGGGTTTAGATTGTCAGCGATTGTCATCGCTTTTAAAGTATATGAAAATATAATGGATGTAGCTTTGAGTATTTTGATCATGATGATGGGTGAAGTGTTGTTTGCTATTAAAATCAGTAATAAAAGTAAGTTGGTAAAAATCGAAGTATGAGTAACCCAGCAGATCACGTAAAAGACAT
>Ga0222717_10002817_pt1 | contig 13259 bp, 18 predicted proteins | sample C33_18DmetaG_FD_165053 | JGI IMG/M metagenome (GOLD analysis project Ga0222717, IMG submission 165053) | Estuarine water microbial communities from San Francisco Bay, California, United States - C33_18D | ecosystem: Environmental > Aquatic > Marine > Unclassified | place: USA: California...
AACTGAAAAGAAACTAAATTCTTCAGGTATTGTAGGGCAACGTGACGATATTAATGCTAACGGCGAATCTTTTATTGGTCAGTTCCGTTACTACAAGCCACTTTCAGCTAACATCAACGTTCCATCGTTGTCAAGTGCAACAGATGGTACTTACACTGATATCACAACTGATATTGCAGATTACGTTAAAACTGTTCGTACATTTGGTGCGCAACAAGTTAATTTGCAAGAAGTAGTGACACGCCAAGATGGCCTTGCTAAAATTGCTCGTGATTTTGCACAAGTACGCGGTGATGATGAAGGTAATGCTTTGTTGTCTTGCCTTAAAGGTGTAGCACTTAGTGAAGTTACTCTTGGTGACAAAGGTGGTTCAGGCGCAGGTGGTTACATTGCATTTGACACAGATGGCGATGCTTCTGCAACTGGTCACTTCGTAGACATTAACGCTCTTGGTGAATTTGGTGCAGCTGCAACAGGTGCTTCCGATCAACGTGCATTGTTTGACTCAACTGCTACAGGCGCTGCTCGTGGTGAGCGCTTGTTTAAAGCGTTGGGCATGGGCTTTAAAGACTATGAGCCGGACTTTATGTATCTTGTAACTTCACCTGAAACAATGGCTGAAATGCGTGCTGCTAACTTAGTAGACGAAACTCGTGTACAAGATGGAAACCTTGAATTCCAAACCGTATTTGGTGGAAAATTCCGTTTGGTTATGACTCGTGCAAACCAAATGATTTCTGGTGCTGCATCAGGAGACCTTAATGCTCGCTCAACTAAGTGTTCTTTCTTGATCAAACCAGCTGCAATTACTTCTGCTCCTGTAAGTGTTCCAACTCCTGTTGAAGTAGATCGCAATGCGGCCTCTTACACTGGTGGTGGTTCAACTAACATTTGGTATCGTTATGGCTTTATCATGCACCCAATGGGTTATGACTGGTCAGGTGCAACTAACGCATTTGCTACAAACGCAAACTATGCAGCAGCTGCTTCTTGGACTCGTAAAATGAGCGCATTGAACTTGGGCATTTTGCCAGTCTTCCACTCATAATAAGTTAGGAGGAACTAATGGCTTTAGTTCTAAATACTAATAGTTATGTTGCCGTTGCTGCTGCAGATACTTACTTTGAAACTCGCATCGATAGTGCTAATTGGACTAACGCAGCAGAGACTTTAAAAGAAGATGCATTAGTAACAGCTACACAGCTTATAGACAATCGTTCTTGGATTGGTTCTGCTGTTAGTTCTTCCCAAGCTCTGGCATGGCCTCGTAAAAACACTTCCCATTATAATCCTAGATTAAACTTAGAAGTTAAATTTACAGAGTCAGAAATTCCTAATGAAGTTAAAATTGCTGTTTATGAACAAGCTTTACATTTGTTGAACAATGAAGATTTGTTAGCACAAACAACTCAAACCTTTGAAAGCATTTCTATTGGAAGTATTAGTTTATCTGATACAAATGGAGATGTTACAAGAACTTCAATTACACCTAATATTGTAATTAAACCTTTGCGCCATCTTATTCGAAGAGGTGTAGAGGGTATGGGTTCTTCATGGTGGAGGGCTAACTAATGTCTTTATCAGCAAAAGTAACTGCAGCTGTTAATAAAGCTTTTGATAGAGCAGGAGATCTTGTTAAGACTGCTACGCTATCAACTAAAGCAGTCACAGGTTATGATTTTGCTAGTGATGGTACTGTAAGTACAACTACTTCAACAACAGTATCAGTTATAATTGAATCTTCAGAAAGACCAGCAGGAGATGGCTTTAATTATAAAGCTATTTTAAAATCTGGTATAGATCTTTCTGTTTATGATACGTTAACAGTAGGCTCTGTTGTCTACAATATAACAGATCACACCGATAATGATTTCACTATTGAAGCTACTTTGACAAAGGAACCATAAAATGTTTCATAACATCTTAGCAGATATTAATAGTGTTTTTGCTGCTACTGCGTGGACAAGTAATAACATAGCAATGTATCCTGAAAATTATCAGGGTTCAATCTCAAACAGTAATGAATTTTGTCGATTTAATATTCTTCCTAGTGCTTCTGATCACTTAGCTTATGGCGGTGATAAAAGTCTTTCAGGTTTATTAATAGTTAGAATATTTGTTAAGGCAGGTGAGGGACAAGCTCGCATCATGCAAATATCAGATATACTAGACAATTCATTTGAAAATAAAATTTTAACTAATAAGACAGAGTTTGGAAAATCTTATTTGAATGTAGAAGGGCTAGACCCAGCTAATCAGTCGCTTTATAGCGCACAATATATAATACCATTTAAAATATACGGAGAATAACAAATGGCTCATATTTCATCTTTAAGTTCAGGTATCTTTACATACCTAGACTTTCACAACGCAGCACCTGCAGCTTCTGTAGACACTGCTGCTGAGTACGCTGGTTTGTTTGTAACAGCAAATGCATCAGCTATTAAGCGAATTCCGTCAGTACGTGAATTCCCTTCAATTGGTACTCCTGCAAACATCGTAAACGTACCTGTTTATGGTCAGGCAACTTCTTCTCAGGTACAAGGTCAATCTGACGCACCAACACTTGAAGTTACTGTTAACTATGTTCCTGATGACATGGATGATTTCCATGCACTTATCGGGAATCAAGGTGCATTCCGCTTTATGATGTGTTCACAAGCAACTACGCTTGCAGCAAGCCTTGATACTGCAAATACAGCATTATCTTATGGTAACACAGAATTTTACTTTACAGGTAAAATCGAAGCTATCCTAGTAAATCCTGCGTTGACAGACGCTACAACTGCTACAGTTACTATGTCAACTCAGTCTGATTTCTTTGGACCAGTTACACTACCATAAATTAAAAATACTTTGGAAGCTCCTTAATTGGGGCTTCCTTAACTTTATTAGAAAGACTTAGTATGACAGACAAACCGTTTAGTAAAACGTTTGTAATGCGAACTACCTTTAGGCACATGCGCCGAAGTGTAGATATTAGTATTCGTAAAAGCTTTGAGCGCTTTCAAGATTTTGATAGTGACTCAGATATTGGAAAAGAAATTATGGAAACACTATCAGTATTACATACGTGCAGAAAAATGCTTGATGACTTTCAAGCAAACAATCCAGATTTATTTACAGAAAAAGATAAGATTAGTTAGGAAAAAATATGAAACATTTAGTTGGAAAAGTAATTTCTAAAAAAGTCTCTTTCATGGGAGACGAAGTAGAAATTCGTAAACTCTCTGTTGCAGAGGTTTTTAAAGTACAAGCTATGGTAAAGACATCAACAAAATCTAAATCAGAAGATGCTCAAATTAGTTTGTTAAGAGATGTTATTCGTCTCGCAGTAGTCGGTGCTGATGAATTAACCGATGAGGATTTTAATAGTTTTCCTATTGCTGAACTGAATGATGTGTCAAATCACATTTTAAATTATTCAGGTTTAGGTGAGGCCCAAGCTTCGGGAAACTAACTGAACAAGAAGAAAGTATATATGACTTAGCTTATAATCTTAAAATGCCAGTTTACATTCTTAAAAACGAAATGCCATATGATGAATTGTTAAATTGGATAGAATATTTTAAACGAAGACCAATAGGCTGGAGAGAAGATCAAAGAACATATATGCTTTTAAGAACTCAAGGAGTTAAAGAATCAGCTGAAAAGTTGTTTCCTACTTTAGATATGATAAAACGCAATTCAATTAAACTTGAAAAACCTGATCAAGCAACACCTAAAGGTAAGTTTTTAGAATTAATGCGAAAAGCTAAAAACGGTGATGCTAATAGCTTATTTTAATGAGGTTTAACTATGACAAAAATTAGTTTAGATATTGTAAACTTTAAACAAGAAATGGCTAGAGTTAAAAGAGAAGTTCAATATTTAGCTAACGAAAAAATAGAAGATCAAATTAATTATGCTGAACAAACTTTAAAGATAGTAACTCCTGTTGACACAGGTAAAGCTAGATCTGGATGGACAAGCAAAACAAGTAAAGACTTTGATGGCTACACTGAGGGTATTATTTCCAATGATGTAGAATATATTGATGTTTTAAACAAAGGACACAGTAAACAAGCACCTAAATATTTTATTGAACAAGTGCTTATGACAATTGGAATTTTAACCCCCAATTAAAATATTGCCCTCTGATGGCTTCTTATTATACAAGAAAACCATTAGGGGGCAATTTTATTAAGGAGGAGCCATATGAGTGGTGTAGAAATTAGAGTACGTTCTAATAGTCGTCAGGCAAGAAATGACTTAAATCAATTAGAGCGTTCAGTAGGAAATATAGAAAAAACAGCAAATTCTGTTAGTAAGGCTTTTAGAAATTTAGCAGTTGGTATTGGTGTAGCTTTTTCAACAGCAACAGTATCAAAAGGTATTAACAGGGCAACTGACTCTCTAACTAGTATGCAAAACAGAGTTGCCTTGGTAACAGGGCGAACTAAAGAATTAAACTCAGTATTAGACGATTTATATAATATTTCTCGTAGAACAGGTCAACCCGTTGATTTAGCTGCAGATACATTTAACAGATTTGGATTAGCTTTATCTGAAGCAGGAAAAAGCTCTGCAGATATACTTAAAGCAGTTGAATCTGTAAATAAATCTATTGCTATTTCTGGCGGTGGAGTTGAATCAGCACGAGCAGCACTAACACAGCTTGGTCAAGGTTTAGCGTCTGGTACTTTAAGAGGGGAAGAACTAAACTCTGTTTTAGAACAAGCTCCTCGGCTAGCACAAGCTATTGCTGATGCAATGGGTAAACCTAGAGGAGAGTTAAGAAAGCTTGCAGAGGCAGGTAAATTAACAACTGAAGTTGTATTTGATGCTCTTCTTTCTCAATCAGAAAAATTAAGCGAAGAATTTTCTACTCTTGAATTTACTTCAGCAGAAGCTTTAGTTACTTTAAGAGATCAAGTAAGTCGTGTTGTTGCAGAAATAAGTAAACAACTTAATATTACTACAGGCTTTACTAATAGAATTATGAAGTTGTCTGCGGCTATTGAAGCAAACAGATCTGCCATTGTAGATAATGTAGTTTCATTTGCTAGAGGATTTAAAGATTCTTTTGAGGGAGTAATAGCAGTAGGTCGAGGTGTAGCAAGAATTTTACAAGCTATCTTTAACCGAGCTATTGATGCTTTGCCTAATTTAACAAGCCCTTTTAGAGATTTTGCTCAAGTAATAACTACAGAAGTAACAGCAGGTCTTTTGTACGCTGGTGCTATTGTTAAGCGATTTGGATTAGACTTAGAAGGTTTGTTTAGACGAATAACAGATACTAAGTTTAGCGGTGCAATTCGTCAAGTATTTCAGTCAAAATCATTAAAAGAATTTGGTGATGCATTATTTAGAATTGGTGAAGTATTAGATCGATACGGTAAACGGTGGTATAACTTTGGAAATATTACTGAGAAAGTATTAAGGTCTACTAATGTCTTTTTGCTAGAAACTGGAATTGCTCTTGGCTTTGTAGATCAACAATTAATTACATTACGTTATACATCGTTTGAAAGATTTGGAAAAGCTGCAGGAGTAGTTGCAGAAGCATTTAAAGATATTGCTAAAAACATTGCGGCATCTAATTTTATTGTTGCTGTTCAAGTAGGAATATTAAAAGCTACTCAAATTATAACTAACTTTGGAAAAGCAATTGATGCTCTTTCTAATAATAGGCTTTCAAAATTATTTGTTGTTACTAGAAATACTTTTTTAGAAATATTTAATACTTCTTCAAAATACTTAGTATTAACTAGGAACTTTATAGAAAAGACTCTTATAGCAATTGAAAGAAAATTTGCTTGGGTTTACGATAAAGTGATTGGTAACTCGTGGTGGACAGACACTATGAAAGAAACTCTTAGTCTTGCTAATGAGTATTTACCAAAAACTTTAAATGTTTTAAAAACATTTGCAGAAAAAGCTTCAGATAAATTTAAATCTATTAGATCTACTCTTCAAAAAGGGTTTTCAAGCAAAAGCAGCTTTGAAGTTATGATTGATAAAATTAAATTTAATGTTAAGGCTATTTCACAGTTTGTTAAAAATCTAGCAGCTCCTATTGCAGATTCTATTTCTAATTCTGTAAGATTAGGTTTAAATTCGCTAAGAGACGTATCCCCTCAAATAGCAGGTTATATTTCTGTAGGTTTAGCAGCTGCTTTAACTAAATTTATTAGTCCTGCCTTTTTTGGAAAAACTTTTGCTAAACTAGGGCCATTATTTGGTATTAGTATTTTTGTAGCAGTATCTACTGCTTTAAATGATGCTGTGCTTAAATCAGGTTTTTATGAATCGGTAGCAAGAGGATTAGGAAATGCAATTGGCAATGGTATTCAAACTATTGTTTCTAATGTGCCTCAAATATTAAAAGCTCTTTTAAAAATAGGCGCTGCGTTTGGTCAAGGGTTAGCAGAAACTATTGGTAATAGTATTATTGGTCTTCCTGCTAAAGTGCTTAGCTTTTTAGGTCCAGCTGGTGGACTGCTAACTACTATTTTATACGGCGGTTTAACTGCTGCAGTATTTTTTAGTGGAGTAAGAAAACAATTATTTTCTTTAGTTAGCTCTTTAGCTACTGCTGCTGTAAGTAGCGGAACTATTGGAAAGTCAGGGTTATTATATAATTTATTTGTAGGTAACAACCCTAATTATTTAAAAACACAAATGGTAGGAGTTGCTAAAGATCAAATAGACTCGGTTTCTAAGAGTATATCGAGGACAAACAGACGTAAAGGTTTAGCACAATTAACCCAATTAAGTGGTTATGTAATTGGTGCAGAACTTTTACTAGGAGATCTTATAGGAACTACTGGAGCAGCTATTGCAGGTATTGGTGCTTCTGTTTTACAGACATTAGCAATAGGAAATCCAGAAACAGTTAGAACAGTCGTAAGTACATTTAATAGCGTTCTTGCTAAAATCTTTGCAAGAATAAATGCAGCAGAAGTTTTTACAAAAGGTAAAAATATTCTTTCTGGTTTATTTCAAGCTTCTACTTCTAATATTGTTTCTGATATCTCTGGTATTTCTTTTGCAACTAAAAACTCTACAAGTCTCTTTGCAAAAGGTTGGGCATTTGCTAGCAACAAAGCTTCACTTGCAATTGAAGCTTTTTCAAAACTTAGTTTAAATAGACTAAGAAGAATTAAGACTGCTACTATATCTACTAATGTAGCATTATCAACTATAAACGCTGCATCAGCAGGTGCAAGCGCAGCAGGAGCTATTGGAGCAGCAGCATCAGTAGCAGGGGCTAAGTCTTCTAAGTTAAGTGGATTCTTTAGTACTATAACAGCTGGAGCAATTGGATTTGGAGACGTTATTACTTCAAAAGTCTTACCTGCTATTAGTAGATTATTAGGTGCGCTAAAAATAAAAGGTGCTGTTGTAGCATTTGGTTCATCTATTGGTACTGCTTTTGCAGGGGCAACTGCTGCTATAGGGAGCATACTTGCAGGTATACCGTTAATGGCAATTGCTGCAGGTACAGCAGCTGCTAGTATTTTAGGTTTAGGAATTGGCGGTATTATTTACACTGCTTTCTTTGGAGAAGGTGATACTTTCTTAGAAAGAGTTAAAAACAACTTTGACGGTGTGCTAGCTTATTTTGATTTACTTAATAAAGACGTAGGTAAAGTAAGAAAAGAATCTATTAAAACTTTAAAGTCTATTGAGAAGTTTGCAGGTAAAGATCTTAAAATAAATCTTTCTGCTTCTCTTAAAAGTGCAGATTTAAAAGGAGCTACTGACAGAGAACTTCTTGCTATTGAAAAAGCAGTTAATAATTTAGACAAAAACAGAAAGCAAGCAGACAGAGAAAGATCTAGATTTGGCAAAGTTACTGAATCAACAAGGGCTTTAATTAATGAAAGCACAAGAGCAGTAGAAGCAGCTATTTTTGCAACATCAGGTAATGACGGACAAGGAACAACTCCAACTAGTAATGCAGTTGCAGGTCTTGAACCTTTTTTAGATCAACTTATTAAAAGACAATCACCTATTTTTGAAAGAGCATTACAAAGATATGGCGGACTTGAATTAGCAGAAAAACTTGGCAAAGAAATATCTCCTTCAATTAAATTGTTAGATGATATTCGACGAGGAAACTTTACTTCAGAAAATTTAGCAGATGAAGAAGTTGCTAAAGTTTTTGGACAAAGAGTTTCTGAAGTTTTAAGAAAAAATCCAGCAGTTCCTCCAGAATTTATTGATTTATTTAGAACATTATCTCAAGAGGGAGACTTTAGTGTTGAAGTAGTTGATGCTCTTAATAAACTTGGAGATAACTTTGATGGTTTCTTTGGAGATAATATTGCTAAAGCAATAGCTAAAGGAAATTTAAACTTTGTTGATCGTCAACTTGACACGCTTAATTCTGAAAGACAAAAATCAGAAAGAATAAGATCTGCTACAGCTATTGAACAACGAATTGATAAAGTTGTTAAAACTCTTGGAGAAAACTTAGGAAGAGAAGTAACAGGGCCAGAAAGAGCGTTAATTGACAAAAACGCTTTATTAGAGTTGGAAGTGCTTACTAAATCAATTGACAAACTCGAAAAGAAATTTGGTAATTTAGATCCTAGTGATCCAAAACAAAGAGAGCAAATTTTTAATCGTTTCACAGGAGATGAAAGTCAAGTAAGAGATGACATACTTGCTTTAGATGCGGCAAGGGCAAGACTTACTGATGTATTCAATACTCAACTTGTATTAGAAATCGCACCTACTTCTATATCAGAATTAAACACAAAATTAAGAGATATTGGGGCGGGAGCATTAAGTGATATATTAAGTTTAAATACTCCTGATTTTGCAACAGATTCAAAAGCTTATCAAGATAGGTCTTTACAATTACTTACTATTGACAGTCAAATAAGACGCATTAAAAAGTTAGAACAAGATAGAACACAATTAAGTCAAGAACTTAATGATAATGGCAAAAAAGCAGGTGCAAACGCATTTGAACTTGCTATGAACTTTAATAATGCCGATAGAGAGTTAAAAGAGGCTAATAATAAGTTACAATTAACAGTTCAGCTTTTGAATAATTCAGTTCGCTCTGAAGAAGACTTTTTAAATCTAATACAAGAGGCTGCGTCTGCATTAGAAAATAGAAATGTATCTTTAGATGATATATTAAAAATTGACAACAAAACTTTAATGAAAATTGCTACAGCGCAAGAAGAAATTGCAGAATTACAAATATTACTTGCTGCACTTGGTAGAGCGCCTACTATTGCTACTATTGCTCGAACCGATGGAACAATGATTTCTAAAGAAGAAATTAGAGCACAGTTACAACTTTTACAAAAAGAAATAGCTAAACTCTTTTCAGGTTCTGGAACTTTTACTGGTGAAACAGTATTTGAAAAGTTTTTAGGTAAGTTTAATGCTGCAGGTTTTAATGCTGATTTAACTCAAGTAGCAAGTATGTCTCGTAAAATGATTACTTCTTTAATTAAGCCTTTAAACTTAATTGAAAAAGCTCAAAAGAGAATTATTAATCTTGGATTAAAAGATTCTGCAGGTAGAAAAGCTCAATTAAAAATAATTAAAGATCAGCGAAAAGCAGTAGCTGATCAGTTAATTGAAGGTAGCTATGCTGATCTTAAAGTTGGATTTGAAGGTCTTGGCATTGATCCTGCTTTAGCAGATGAAGGCCCAAAGGCGGTTGCTATAGCTCTTAAAATTAAATCTATACAAGATCGTATAAACAATACTGCAGGTAATGAAATTAAACTTAGACAAGCTTTAAATCGAGAGTTAGAGTATAATGAAGATTTATTAGAAAATATTGTTAGTTTAGCCGATCAAGCCGCTGATAGTATTAAAAATACACTAGCTGATGGTATTATAGCAGGAATAAAAGAAGGCGCTACTGCAGGAGATATTTGGGCTAATTTAAAAGATAATTTTTCCTCTCAGGTTGTAGATACTTTTGTTAATTCTTTTATTGATGGTTTTTATAATGCAACAGGTATGCAAGAATTCTTTTCTGGATTTTTTGAAGGTTTGTTTAATAGCAGCAAAGGTCTTGGAAAAGACACAGGTAAATTAATTAAAGATTCTTTAATTGGTGAGACTGAAGGAGAAGAAGATTCTGGTATTTTAAGTGGATTAGTTGGAGAAGGTGGTTTCTTTAGCAGAATGTTTACTAAAATTAAAACAGGAATTAGTAGCATAACAGAAGGAGGCGGCGAAGGTGGGGGATTAACTTCCTTAGTACAAAGCATTGGTCCTTTCTTTAAAAATTTAGGAGGCTCTTTATCAGAAGGGCTTAAAAATATTTTTGGAGGCGGTGCCGGTGGTAGCGCAGCTGGAGGTATGCCTATGATGTCAGGAAATCCTTACGTTGATATTGCTATGATGGCTTTGCCTTTCTTTTTTAATAATGGAGGTATAGTACCCACTACTCCTTATTCTAAAGCAGGTGTAGATAGTGTTCCAGCAATGCTAACTCCAGGAGAGCTAGTTGTTCCAGCTAATAAGGTTAAATCATATCAAGACAACACTAACAAACAACAAAACATAGTTAACTTGTCAATTAGTGGTGATGTATCTCGCCAGACAAGATCAGAAATTATTAAAATGCTACCTACTATTTCTGCAGGGGTTAATGCAACCAACAAAGAAAACAACTACAAAGGTAGATAACTATAGGGTCACTCTTCGGAGTGGCCTTTTTTATCAAAAAAGTCAGCTAAAAAAGTGAGAAAAACAACGCATCTATAATGATACATAGTATCACAACAAACCAAGTGGACACAAAGGAGAATCCCATGAGTATAATTGTTGTAGCGTATATTATTGTTGGTTACGTTTTAATGGCTTTAATGAGTTTTAAAATGGCTAAGTATAATGAACGCAACCCTTGGCTGTGGGCAGTGCTTACAGTTTTATTCGGAGCGATTCCGATGGCATACGTGTTTTTTGTAAAGTCACGTAAATACTCTCAAGGAGAAAAAGATGACTAGCGTTTTAAAATTATATCGCGGCACAACTCGCGCCGAAGCTCAACAGCTGCTTGAGGGTAAACAAGTACGTTCTATAACTTATTGGTGTGAGTCATATGAAAAAGCTGCTATGTACTCTAAGGGTGCAGTAGTATGCTTAGTCTTTGATGAGGTGCCTCCTCATTTAGTGACTGTGCAAAGTTTGTGTGAAGGTAATAGTATTCATGGTACATTTACTGAATACAAACCTACTAAAGACTTTTTTGAGTCTTATCTGCATTGTTGGGCAGAAGATGATTCTTACGTCACTTTTACAGGTGGCGATAAGAAAACAATTGTTGAAATTGAATCTGAGATGGGAGTATAAATGGAAAGTTGGGGAAAACATTTGTTAGCTGTTTATCAACCTTGGTCTGATGAAGATATCTTGCAAGAGATAGAACATTGGAAAGATAAAATAGAATATACAGATGCTTATGATTCTGTTTCTAAATATCGTTCTAAGCTTGATGAGTTAAGATTAGTTCAATACTTTCGCACTGAAGAGGAAAAAGAAAATGGCTAAGTGGTATTCTGATAAGATGCGAGTCCATCACGAAACTTGTAAAACTAAAGATTACAAGGTATATCATTTTTTCTATACTGGCAACACACAAGGTTGGTATGGAAAAAGCCCTCGTTGGGGCTATGTAGGTATCTGTCCATATAACACTGATGATGATATTATTCAGCGTTATATACTAGAGTTACGTGAAGTAAATTTAGGGCTTAGATCTAAGAAAAGATTTGTTCTTCAAATGTTAGAAAAGTTTTGGAGAAAAGAACAAATAGGTTTAAAAGTTTTGCATAAAGGTCTTTCTCGTAAAGAAGCACTAGATATGGAAAACTTTTATCGTCCTGAAGGCTATACTATGCACAAGGACAAAAGAATATGGAATGAAATAGCAGGAGGTTAAATATGTTTACCGCATTAGCAGCTTTAATTGCAGTAGTTATTGGAATAACATTACGTTTATGTTGGGCTAAAGTTACTACTGAAAGTAAATTGTATCGAGTACCTTTGTTTTGGGTAGTATTAATTTTTGCAATAATATTGGTTACAAGTCCAAAAACAATTCCTTTTGTATTTGGTATTTTTATTGTAGACTTAATTGGTGCGTATGTTAAAGAAAATGAAGAGCATAAAGATTCTTGGAGTAAATTTTTAAATTGGGCAATGAATATAATTCCCATAAATGAAAAGGAATAAAATGAAAACAATTCTTAAATATACTATATATTTTTATATTTTTGTTTTATGGTCAATTTTGTATCAATTGATGTCAATGGTAACAAGTAAAAAGTCTATAATAACCGCAGAGTGCATGAACAAGGAGCAAGAGCATGGCTGAATTTAACGAATTTTTTACCGTCATGGAGGGAGACGTCCATGAACAAATTCTACTAGACTTTGATGATATCGAAGTATCAGTAGTAAAATGTTCTTGGACTTTTGAACCTTGGTTTGAAGTTTCATGGCACAACAAAGGTCAAGCTAATTGGGCAAATCCTACAATGTTAGAAAGTATGGAAGATTTGTTTAACTTTATGAATTGGCTTACACGTAAAGAAATAATCAAAAAAGGAATGATTGACTAATGTTACTTACAGCAGCAGCCACATGTTTGGCTTTAAATATCTTCTTTGAAGGTAGAGGTGAAGACTTAATGGGGAAAGTAGCTATCGCAGAAGTTACTATGAACCGTGTTGAATCACCAAAACACCCAGACAATATTTGTGCTGTTGTCTGGGATAAAAAACAATTTAGTTGGACTCATGATGGTAAACATGATGACCCTACTAGGTTTACAGCTAAAGTCGATAGAATAGCTTGGCGAGACAGTCAAATGATTGCTCAAATGGTTATTGATAATGAAGTTACTTTAGATGTAAAAGGCGCAACTCACTATCATGCAGACTATGTAGAACCATATTGGGCTAAACATCAAACTATGTTGTTTAAGCTTGGTAAGCATATTTTTTATAAGTGAGAAAAATAACGCATCTATAACGAATACTATAAAGGGTTAAATATGACTAAGAAAACACCTGAATACTACGAAGCAATGTCTTTTTCTAATTTAGTGAAAGCTATTGATCAACAGTGGTCACATACTTATGTTGACTACTCTGAAGACTGCCCTGATACGACAGTTGAGATGGAGGAAATCTTTGATGCTATTGCAGAAATGCAAGGCGACTTTGATACCCCAACGTGAATCACTACATACTCTTTTCGAAGAGTATTTTGAGTTTCATGGAAACTCC
>Ga0222717_10002820_pt1 | contig 13253 bp, 8 predicted proteins | sample C33_18DmetaG_FD_165053 | JGI IMG/M metagenome (GOLD analysis project Ga0222717, IMG submission 165053) | Estuarine water microbial communities from San Francisco Bay, California, United States - C33_18D | ecosystem: Environmental > Aquatic > Marine > Unclassified | place: USA: California...
CCGCCCACCCTGAGTTCCACGCGTTAGAAACTCCGTCAGTAAATCCCTGCCAGTTCTCCGTGAACTCAGCGTACACATTCTTGTCGTGCTTAGCGTCCAAGTAAGTCTTCGCTTGGTCGTACTTCATAGCAGCCTGCTGCTGCGCCTGCTTGTTGGAGTTGAACTCAGAGATTATATAGTTAGCGTACTCACGCTCCCGCTCATTCTTAGGTTCATATTTCACCAGCTCCTCGACTGGTATACCAAAAGAATCCATAGAGTTCTTCTGAAGTATAGCCTCCTTAGACTTCGCTGATTGATTGATGCTAGCCGCCTGACTAGCGATATTGCCCTGACGCTTATTGAGGTAAACGTCAAAGTCCTCACGTGCTGTCATAGCATCATCATCCATCACCGCATCGAAGAGGGTGTCCTCGCGCTGCTCGATAGAATCTACATAGCTATCCACATCATCACGCAGCACACCGTCGGTGTAGTGCTGGCTATACAAAGCCTTCTCTTCCTCGGTAAGGGACACGAGCTCAGCGTTGTCGCTGTCCTCTAAGAAGATACGCTCATCACGTAGCGCCTCGTACTCCTGTAATGCCGCTTGGTCAGAGACGTAGTCCCTATCTCTTTCACGAAAGAAGTGCTGAGCCTCAATCTCTACAGGTGCCACGTCCTTCCAGCTACCCTCAGCGAAAGCATTAGCCTCCTCCTCTGTGTCGAAAGTAAATACCTCGCCACGTTCTTCAGCTGTCTGAATTGCCTCATCAGTATTAAGTCTCATCCACGTCCTACCGTCTGAGTTATAGTTGTCAGGGTTGATAGGGAACAAAGTAGGTGCCACTTTATACTTGCCGTCCTGTTCGTACGACATGAACTCCACCGTGGATTCAGTGCCGTCGTTATTACGCATAGCTTTCTCTCTCATATTCTGAGCTCGATAAGCCTGGTCTAGCAAGTTGTCCGTCTCTAACTCTACAGGAGCGGTAGCATTGGCGTTCATAAACTGACGTAGCCGCTGTGACTCCTTCTCAGCTCCAGCATCAGTAAACGTATCAAGGTCCACGTCTATAGACGCACCGCCATCGGTAGTGGTCACGGTCATTGCGTCACCAATACCTGTCTCGTTAAAAGTAAACCCGTACTTACCGAACTGGTTTCGCATGTCAGGCACGACCTGCTCCTCCTCTTGGGATATTAGACCAGGGTTTACTACATCGAGGGACTCAGAAAGCTTAAGCCCTTGGTCAACTGGCTGAACGGACGGCTCCAAAGAACCATCTTCCAATGACGAATCCATAGGCTCGTCTTTTTTTTTTAAGCCCATCAAGGCTTGGTAGTCATCCATGCTTTTGGAATAACCACCTGTCTGAAACAAGTCGTAAGAATCTTGAAGAGCCTGAGGGTTTGTATTGATAAGCTCTACAAACTCATCAAAAGATTTGGCGTAGCCCCCTGTCTTAAACAACTCGTACGAGTCCTTAACTGCTTGTTCGTTCATGACTATTTATTAATATCCACTTGTATCCCTAGTCCCGTTTGGGTTGGTTGTAGCTGGCGCTCCAGACGCGCCAGGCGCTCCGAACTGTCCTCGTCTAGCTTGCAAAACCTTTTCATTATTGTAAGCATCGAAAGTGCTTGCGTCAAAGATAGAGCGGAAGTCTTTAGTCGTAAGAGGTCTTCCTTCTTTTGCCGCCTGAAGAACCATATTATTTACTTCTTCCATTTTAGATTTAGGAACATCTCCGTCATCAGGGATATATATAGGTTCGGTCATAACGCTAGGAACAAAATACTCGATTGCATCATTGTCATCTCCTAGTATACCTTCATCACTAGGGATATCATTCTCACTTAAAAATCTAATAGTAGATTGAAGGCCCGCTGTAGATAGAGCTGACTGGGCTGCCGTTGCCATGACGGAGAACTCAGGGTCCTCAGGGTTATCGCCTAGCGCTTCAGTGTACGCATTACGTGGAGACTTCTTAGTCTTACCAACTACCTCATCGTATCCAGTAATCTTTGTGGGCGCGTCAGTAATTCCAGCTCTCGTGCCAGCGAAATCCTTATTCACCATAGTAGATGAGGGGTCACCTCCACCTGAACGCTCCATCACCTCGGTCACATCGCTCACTCCATGAACCGTATTACCCAGCTCAGCCCACTGCTGAAGAGTTACATCCTTTGGTAGGTTGATTGTACGAGAGGTGCCGTTGCTATAGGTAACGGTGTACTGCCCGTCAGTTCTAAAGTCAAGGTCTCTTATATCCCTACTTACCGCACCTGGTTCGCTCAACGCTTTGTCAGCTGCCATCTGTCGCTCTTCAGGGGTGGTCGCGTTAAAGATTTGATTCCATGAACCCACCGCCTGTTCCTCAGTTTTTTCTTTACCTGAACGAGCTTCGGCTTGAGTGCTCTTCTCCCACCACTTCTCAGGGCGAGCTGTCTCTTTCTCGTCGAGCATACCACGCAACCGATTGGTCACCGTCTCCTTAGCCATATCAATCTGGCTCTGTCGATTAGCGTTAATCTTATCAGCCATCTCCTGTGTGACAGGGGGGACGGCGTCGAGGTTAGCTTTAATCTCTACATCAAACCCAGGTATGGGCGCACCAGAACTAGGCTGGTCAGGGTTGTCCACCAACAATATCTTAGACGGGTCGTTAGCCGCCTCGTCTAAGTCAAACGTAAATCCAAAAGGAGTACCCTCATCATTGGTCTTACGGATATTGGTTAGGATGGAACTAGTATTAGTGGGCACGGCTAGTTGTTGATTGACTAGGTCACGTTCCATATTAAGGTACTCAGGGCTGTTCATAGCAGACTCAAGAGTCTTTACGTTACCCTTCATCATCACCTTTATTTTGGCACCAAGATTGTCTACGCTAGAGGCAAGAGAACCTTCCATATCAAAGGCATCGTACTTAGCCTTCATGCGCATCTTAAGGGCGTTAACCTTGACCCTATCATTAGGGCTAGTGGACATCTCTTGCAATCCTGTTTTAGGATTGGTTATCATTTTAGCCGCGTTGACCTGCCCGTTAGCGGGGTCAATGAAAAGACTTGTACTACTAAAGTTTCCGAAACCCTCCGATGTAGCCATCAAGAACTGCTCAAGAGCTTGAGCGTCTCCGTTCTTTTGTCGCTCCATTTTCGTTGCGTACTCTTCCTGGTATTCACGAGCCATACTAAACGCCTCCTTAGTTCCTTGCTCTAGATTGGCTCTGATATTGGTGTAGTCACTGACATTCATCTGCCCCGACTTCAAGAGGTTCTCTGTGATAAGAGCGTACTCAGACAGGTCGTTAGAGAATTGAGTTACATAACGATTAGCGTCAGCATGCTCCCCTAACGGAGGGCTAGCAAACATTTCCGCTTGGTCCCTAGCTTTCTGGTCCAGGTCAGCCTTCATGTTGTCCCGTATACCACGCTCAGTGGCAATCATCTCGGACATATCTTTACCGACCTTGCCCCAGTCTACCTGATTGGCTGCGCTCCTTTCAGCTCTCTTATAGTATGTCATTGTAGGAAAGGGTTCATGTTGTAAAAGTTATCCTGTGGCATACCAGTTACTTGATTCCCAAGATTTGTTTGTTGTCCCTGTACGCCAGGCATAGCCACAACTCCTGGTTGAGCCTGAGGCATAGCGTAGTTAAAACTATTGGACCGAGCCATGCCCTTCATTGCATTAGGGTTTAGACCACCTATGAACGAGCCGTACTGCTGGTCATTCATGCCTCCGACAGATGAGAAATCTACGCCACCTATATTACCAGCTTGAGCAAGAGACCTTCTATAGTCAGCGGCTGTTGCTCCTTTGTTATTTTGCATGAACAACTTCTGCATCTTAGCGTCGTTCCTTACGTTGGCTGTCTTCGCGTATAGCGGAGCCATCTCCATGCCTTGTTGGGCTAAGCTTCCCACACCCGCCATAGCAGCCTGTAGGTTGGCAGCTCTGGCTTGCTCAGCAGCGGCTGCTGCTTCCTGAGCTCCCGCTACCTCACCTAGGTCAAGCTCTGTATTGATGTCACGTAGTCGGCTCTGCTCAGCAAGAATATCATCCTCTATCGTGGTCATCTCCTGGCCCATAGCTGTTCGTACGCCAGCTTGCTGTTGTTGGTTTTGCATAGCGATACGTCCAGCGCTGGCGCCAGCCCCACGCGGGTCAGCCTCACGAGCAGCCTGCATAGCGTCAGCGGCGACGACAAGGTTGGCTTCCCGCATAAGCTCATACGGTTCTTTCTTAATGGACTTTGCCTCGGCATAGTTAACGTCCAAACGCTTTCGAGCCTCAGACATGGCCTTAGCCGCATCCGCCTCAGCTTTGTCTTGTAGCTTACGCTGTTTCCCTGCCTGTACGAACGAAGCCGTAGTGGTAGCTGCCCCAATAGCTAGCGATGCAATTACTCCTGACATAATAGTTTCTTATTTAATATGATATGCTCAGGAAGGGTACGGTAGTCTGTAGTGTACACGTCAGCCTCAGCTTCTTCGATAGTTTGTTTGTCCGTCCTATAGACACAAGTCCACGTGCAGTCCTCATGCATGTAAGCTACACGTTGAGTACCCGTCTCGGTCATCACCGTCATTGGTGCTTGGATTCTTTTTACCTCACCCGTATCCATAAGGACAGACATATCTCCTGAAAGAAAGAACGAAGGGTGGTCCTGCTTGTGGATGTAACTGATAACGAGCGAGCCCTTAGGCATAAAGATTTCCCTAGTATATAAGCCGTCCTTTAGGTGATGCTTCAATGGCATAGTCTCCTCCATCTCTTTAGTATGGTGAATGACAGCTTCCTCATGAGCCATTATCTGCTTGGTAAATTCCTCTATGTTCTCCCACAACAACCCCCTATCCTCGTGGATGTGAGATAGTACAGACTCTGGCCCGTTCTTTAATGTTTGTGGTATACCCATACTAATTCAAAGGTAATAATTTCACGGGAAGGACTTCATTACCTCAGACTTTACAGCGAAAAGCTCTACGGCCTCAGTGTCAGAGTTGGTCAAGGTGAATACGCAGTAGTGGCCTAGCACACCGTGAGACTCAGCCACCTGGTTCTTTACATACAGAATAAAACTTACATCAGGTACCGCTACCGTGCCGCTAACCACAAGGTTATTTATTCCGTTAGGGAGGTCCACATTGATAGACTGTACCGTACCCAAAAACACAGGAGTTATGGTGGTTCCTGGGGCTGCGTAATAGATAGCGTCACCGCCTTGACTTGTTGATGGGTCAGCTCCAGTAATCATAGTACCTATGCTGGTGGTCAGAGGGAAGTTGATAGTCGTCGTAGTCCCTCCCGTTACAGTAGTCAAACTATTACCTATGCCATTAACAGAGCGTAGGTCATAATTAGCGAAGTCGTTGTCCGTAGTTCCAGGGTCAGCGCTGTTGCGGATAAAGGCAAACCAGTCAGACTCCTTCTGCTCAAAGAACGCAGCCTCAATAACTCCTGGAGTTTGCAACTCAGTAACCAACTCAGCCTTCCACGCGTGGTCTCCCTCATAAGCTATTGTCTTGAATAGTTTATTCATCATAGGCTCAGCATTAAAGACACTTGTCATGGTGCTGTCCGCACTGGGCTCTCCGTAAAAACTGTTACGTACCTCGTTGGTGTTGTGCCGCCACAGGTTTCCTCCACTAAATGTATAGAGATATTGATTCATACCCTGAATCCACTCAGGTATGTATGAATAAAACGAAGGCCACCCTTTCGCGGGAGGGCTGTACGTTAATGTATAGTTAGCCTTAGGTATTGCCATGTCTTAATTCTTTACGGGCAAAGGGTTAAGGAAGTAACGACACCATTGACTATTTCCATACGTTGGCTATTCACTTGGTTTATATGATAGTATCCGTCAACTAGTACGTTTGCGCCATTAATATCACTGAACACCCAGTCGTTTACTTGAATCGTGGATGGGTTATTACTCACGCTTACATAGTAATAAAGCTGGTCTGTTGCTGAGCTGCAATCACCACCTAAAATAGATGAATCAATGGTTGACGACAAAGCGGATGGACATGCAATATTTAATTCCCAAGACCCTGACTTACAGAAGTTAATTACGCTTACCAGCAGTGAAGCTGGAGCAGCGGTTAACTTAGGTATGACCATAACGCAATCCTTAGGGTCCTGTACACTAAGGCTTACGTCAGCCGCCGCGATAATAACCGACTCAGAACTACCCGTCAAAGCAAAACTACCACCTGAATAAGTATACTCAGGTAAGACGTATGGACTATTAGTTGTGATGTCAGTAGCACATGAGCCGCTAGACTGGTCCCCAAGGTAGGTTACACCTGAAGACGTTGCGGTCTTGTGATACCCATCAACCTGAGAGCTTAAAGCGTTGTAAATAACAGAGTTATAAGAAGCGTATATCCCGTCGGGGATAGCGCCAGGTTTGAATGTTATGATTACTGCCCCCGTTCCAGAACCTAAAGAAACAGTGGTATTGTATACCCCCTCGGTACCGCGCTGTACAATACTTACAGGTCCGCATGGCGCTTCGCAAGAGGGGCACATAATCGACGGTCCAAGAACACAGTTGGAATCAAGGTATCTTACTATAACACCATCAGAGTAGTGCCCTACAGGAGCACATGTCACGAGGTCCGCATCCATATACACACCTGTAGAGGAAGTCAGAGTAGCTCCGTTTAAATAATAATTAGATATTACTCCCATATCGATAGGTTAAGAACAATCACATTCGGTTACTAAAATACTAATATTGGCTGGCGTACCACTAGTCACTAAAGGAACGTCACGACTACATATAGTAGACGACGAGAAAGCGCCCAGTGTAATGTACTCGGTTACACCTGTTGAGCAATCAGTATACTGAATCACAGCGCTACCAGACCCCCCGTTACTAAGTGAGTAAGCGGTGCAAGCCCCTGTCCCACAAGCGCAGTCACAGCAAGCGTCCTCTACCTTGACTCCGAAACAAAGCGCCGCTTCAGTTACCTTAGTGTAATCCCATACCAGGTACAGAAAATTATTAACTGAAGGAATAGCTGCGGGCATGTTAAATGTAGCTGAGTACTGAGAGGGAGAGAGGGTCTCGTCTATAGGAGTGGCAGTAGTTAAGCTAGCATCCGCTAACAATAGGTTCACCTCCGATGATGTATACTCTGTAGCGCTCCTTAAATATTTAAACGAGTCCGTAGTGGTATCAAACACATAATCATTAGACCCAATCTTATTGGATATCATCCTTACATTGGCTGTGTCAGATGGGATTACGTTGGCCCCTTGAGCTCCCGTAATGACACTATACTGAGACACAATGGGTGAATCTTGAATAGAAGAGAACTCCACCAACTCTGAATGTAAGGCAGAAGTAAAGGCTCCAGCGTCGTCAGTCCATCGGTATTGGTTTGTAATGAACTTACCAGCGTCGGTTAAAGTAGTTGCAGAAACCAATACAATAGTAAGGGGCTGCTCCTCAGGGCAATCAACAGTAATGCCTACTGAAAATGAGCCTCCTGTAGGAAGAATATTTAAATCTAATTGAGTTGCCGCCACCGAATTCTTGTCTACAATAAAGGACCCGCTAGTGCTAGCGCCATTAACTGGTGTATTAATAACGGTATTGTACGTGGATGATATGTCAAACGTAGTTGTTGCACCAATCTGAAATACCGTATACGTGACGTTAACATCCCCCACCAATTCACCCAAATCAAAACATAAGTCGAGCCCCCCCTGAGGAACGGTTAACCTTTGCGTGATGCCACAGCGAGAGCATGCCACCGTTTCAGGTAATGACTGAGTATTATTACTCAATACATATTCATTCATGTACGGGTCAAACCCTCCAATCTTTTGAGTGTTAAAGTTTGAGATAAATAAATCCCTAAACCAACTTCGCATCCCAGATTCTGATATAACCTCAAGCCGCTCACTAGGTCCGTCACCAACCAGATGAATCACGGCCCCCCTCTTCGCGTCAGTAAAGTATTTATGAGGGCCCCATTCAGCAAAGCTTTCAGGGTTATTGCTGATACCAAAATCTTCAACACGAGATATTTGGTTACCAAGAACTTCAGGAACTGAAGCTATAGTGCCCCCTCCTGTACTATCAGAAAGTAAGTTCTTCCCCGCTAACACATATGATATCTTATCCTCTTGCAGAGTAAGTATGTCTGTCTTCCTAGCGAATAGCTTCTCGATAGGTCCAAAGGATTCCTCTAGTGGTTTAAAGTTTAAGAGCCCTAGGTTAAACTCATTGAGCTTATTTACGTTAGCCTCGTTATTAAACACACCACTATAAGTAAGGTCAGAGAATCGGTCAGCCATCTTATAATCCTGAGCGCTTACCGAAGTAACTCGATTGCCCAGTGATATAGCCCTGCCTATAATAGAATCTCTAATCTTATAGCTTTCCACTCCGTTACCAAAAGCTATACAATTGAAAAAGTCAAGGTCAATAATAGCTGGCAAAGTATTTGACTGGTCTTGAACGATACCACCGCCTGAATGAAATCCTCCAGTGATAGGGTAGGAGAGGTTTGACTCATACCATACGTCAGGCAAGGCGTCCGATGGCTCAGTCTCAAAGATTAATGTGTCTTCAGATTGATATATCTCCCACTTACAACGAATCCTAGATTGTTTTTTATCACTACTACCGCACGCGTTTACCCCTGTGCTTATCCACCAAAGCTGATTATTGCTGTTATTTATATACCACGTGCAGAGATAGTTGGTTCCTCCAGGCTGACTGGTGTCTAAGCCGTAATTACTAGAGTCAGTGTAGGTTATACCGTTGTAAGAAAAAGTTAAATTAGGGGGGTTATTGCCTCCAGCCTCTTGAACCCCATCATTTAAAGTACTAGCTATGTTGTCTCCCTCAAACCATTCAGGGATAGTTTGGTAGTCTTGAGAGGCTACATATGTTTTCTCTAGCACATACGTCCTTTTCGGACAGCTATTGTTTTTTCCTTGTCGGTCAAACTTCTGAGTGAACTTGATGATACTTCCAGAAGGAATCTGAATAGACGTGGTAAACCCTTTGTACTCCTGAAGCGGAAACTCTCCGCTGTTATTTTCTATGGTCGTTTCAAGAGAGGGTGTTCCTGTGAAGTATGTGTCATCACCTGATACTGTATTTACAGATGAAGAGCTAATCTTCATGTAAACACCAGAGGGTACGGTAACTCCTGATGACGTTATAAAGTTCTCTTGCTGTGCTTTCTTTTCTAGTACAGTAACATATTCACATGTAGACACGGGGCCATCCACGTCCCGCTTTACGATTAACCTATCTCCGTTTTCTATCTTCTGAGCATTCTCTCCCTGTAATAAGAAGTAAGTGTCATTAGTGCCGTCAGCTGTAAAGAATATACTAGAGTAAACGGTCTCGTAATTCTCCTGGTCAGGCTTAATGGCAAACTTATATCTAGTCGCGAAAGCAGGCGGCAGCTGTTGAGACGGTATGGTTGTTCGTATGTAATTCTGAGAAGCAGAGTCAGAACAACCGACGTGAACCGTATTGTGTGTGCTGACAAGGGCCGTGCTAGCTCTGTTAAAGTCATCCATATAAACAATACCCACCTCATAGTCTCGGTTACTATGCAGGCTAGTGGGGTTTCCTACCTCTCTAAACTCAACCTCGTTAATAGATATTTTGTAATACTCATAAACATCCAAGTTAGATGAAGGTCCCGATACGTTATTTACAAACCTCATAGCGGGAATCTGTAAGCTTATGGTGTTTCCAGATAGGGTGGTTTCAATACCTTGTTCAAGAGCACTAATGCCACTTGCAAATTTAAACGATGGTTCAGGAGTACCGCCAGCCAAGGTGGATGGTACGGCGCAATTAAATACATCAGTAAAGGTGTTGCCGTCACATGAAGTGTCACCAGTAGCTGCATAAACAGGAAGTATACTGGTTGCTGTTCCTATTTTCTCTTGGAAGTCAGTACTTGCAAATAAGTTAGCTACAGTAGCGAAGTCCTGCTGAAGCAGGTAGTTAAAACTAATAGCGGTGGGAGTGGTTTCTGCTTTACCACTTATGTTTGCCCCACTACCATCAGTAAATCCATTATGCGTAAAGGTAATATCGAATGTCAAAGATGAGCCTGACTTCAATAAATAGGATACAGAAGTCAAGTCAACGTTTAGCTTGACGTCGCCTTTACTTACAGTGGTTAAATTTGGGTCCACGTTATAGCTCCCTGAAGTAGTTGTGCTTACGCCAGTTAGGTCGATGGAGTTTATCGTCTTAGATATAAGTGACGTTTCGTAGTCTAATTTGATAGGATACCCGTTCTGGTCTATTAAATCGTACCCGTCCACGTAGTTGCCATACACTAATCGATTGCCCATAATTGTCTGTGCCTTAGCGAAACGAGGCACGTTGTCATAGAGCCTAAGTATCTCTGACGACGGAAGCAATGTAAATATCTTGTTATTAGTGAAGTTAAAAGTTTGAGTCTGATTGTCAGCCCATCCTTCATCAGCTTTATTGAACTTCTCTATAACCTTAATTACGCTGCTGTTCATCTCCTTAAACAAAAGGTCGATGCCCACAACAAGAGGCCCTCCTGTATTAAAGTTTATAGCGCAACTGTTTGCCGTGTTAATCATACCCTCATTGAGGTATGACTCAGTACTTAAGTCATATCCGCTGGGTAGAAACGAAGGAGAGCTAAACTGAGATGTAGCGGAATACTCGTTGTCTTCGTACTTATAACGATAAGCAAAGCAAATAAACCTGTCCTCTAAAAAATTCTCTTCACCCGCAGCATCAAAGGGGGTAATAGAAGGAGAGTTAATGGGTGGTTTTTTTATAACCAATAAAGACTCCTCTGTAAATTGGTCAATATATACCCCGCCCTCTATTAAAGGATTACCGTAATCAATATTTACATTGATACGCCGAGGCGCATTATAGTCATCGGTAAAGAAAAGCAAATCATCAACCAAGTCCACCCCCGTAATCAAATGGTCGGGGTTAAAATTCAACGTGGTACTTGAGCCCCCTCCATCATTAATGCTTATCACGTGATAAATCAACGAGTCATTTAGCACGTCGTATGAAACAATCAAGTCAAGTTTGTTGGTGGGATTGTCTATAGGGCCACCTGACGCTGTATACGCAGGGTCATGAACAAACCAGTATATGGTTTCGGACTCACCGTCCGCGTAAGAACCAATACATCGCGCAGAAGAACTTAACAACGTTCCTTCATACGTATTAGTGACGTCAATAAACCGAAGCTCAGTAAGACTAGAATTACCCTTGCTGTTCTCTACAGAGCCTATTTCTGAGGCTTCAGTAGAACCTAGCCTAATATTTTTAGCGTCAATGTATTCTCCGTTAGGAACGAGCCTTTCATCCAAGGACTTGTTCATACGACCTTGAACAAAGTTTCTTACAATATTTGCCATGTTACTTCAGCCACTTGTTCTGCCCCCTAAGATTCATGAGCAATCTCCCTGGGTGGATGTTACTAATTCTAATCTTAGCATTACGAAGCAATGCTGACTTGTTCTTCTTGGCGCGATTGACCACGTACTCCTGAACCCCCAACTTAGAGTTGAGAATAGCGTACTGGATATACGCGTACACGTACTCCTCAAACAATTTATTGACCATCACTTTGCTGTCATCACCACCCATCATTCCATCGGAAACGTACTCTAATACCACTGACCGACCAGATATTCCAGAGCTGAAATTTATTACACCTGACTGCTTATCAATAGCAAATGTCGGGTTGGCGTTAGCTGTCTCTGTGTTCAATCCATAACGTCCTCCGATGCCGTAATCAAAATACCATAAGCCATCAACGCACCACCCTTCTGAGTTGTTGTAAGGACTCCCTTCGTTAAGGTAAATAGTTCGATTGGAACCGTTAATCCTATCCATATCAAGGGGTGAGTTCTCAGGCTTCAATACATTACCCTGTTCGTCAAATAATATACGAAGGTTGTTGTCCTGCAAATACGCCCCACTCCAATTGGTCTGTATGTTCTCACTCAAAGGGCGCAGCACCCCATCCTGATACATCGAAATACGAACCCAGTTCACGTAGTCCTGAGGCAAAACAAACCGCAGCTGGTCAGAAACGGTAAGCTGTAATATCTTAATCTCTTTAAACGCATCATAGTTCAGCTCCTGTACCGCTCGCTTAGCGTGAAACAGAATCTTATATCGCTCCTCATTATTAATCAATGAGTGATTCCCGTTGTACATCAACAGGAAGTTGGTGACTATATCAAAAAGAGATGTGTACTGATAGCTGCCCCAGTTAGCGTCCTCTGGATTAGCACCCCCGTTTTCATAGTACTGGTAGTCAGATATATAGCCCATTATCCTTGTTGTTGGTCATTCTGTATCTCCTCACTATTAGCGTACTGATACACGTCACCCTCACGTATAGAGATACCACACTGCTGCAATATACGATTGACCAGTCTATACTCATCGTCAATGGCTAGCTCAAAGTCTTGATAACCAGAAACATTAGGGTTGAATATAGGCTCACCTGCACCAACCACTGAGAACGTCCACTGCGGAGCTTTAGGATAGCGGATGTACTGGCACTGTATTGAGTTAGCCGTATTGAAAGACGCGGGGAACACGGTCATTGTATTACCCTCCGTGGTGTAGGCGGGGTAGTATATAGACGGAGACGTAAGCTGTGATGTATTTAAAAGGGTAATGTCGCTATGGGTTACATACTCTGCTTCACCACGGAAAGTACGTGGTGCGGTAGATGTGTCATAACACAGAACCTTATTTAAAAGATAGTAGTCATCTCCTGTTGTTAGTTCCGAGGGTAGAGAAAACGTGTTGTCCGCTACGTTAGCTAAGTCATTAGTAACAGAGAAGAAATCAATTACCTCGATAAGGCTTTTTGCAATATCAGCGTAGCCCGTCCCTGATTGACGAGCATTTTCTTTATTGAGCTGCTTGTTATAATCAGAGAAGTACTCATCGAATATCTCTAGCTGTGCTTGCTTGGCGAATAAGTTGAAATCTGCTGGGGATATATACCCGTAGTTATTCTTATTCAGTATCGACAGGACAGTATTTCTAACTGAGTTTATCATAGGTCAACCTTTGCTCAAAGATAACCAAAAAAAAGGGGCCACTATTTGTGACCCCTTTCCTGTAAAATACAATTAAGCGGATTAAGCATTTACAATACTTGTCACTGCTTTAGGAAGTTGTAATTCGTAGTAAGGTCTTGTCCAGCTTGTTGCCAAAGCAGCTTCCGCTGCATTTACAATAGCT
>Ga0222717_10002821_pt1 | contig 13248 bp, 10 predicted proteins | sample C33_18DmetaG_FD_165053 | JGI IMG/M metagenome (GOLD analysis project Ga0222717, IMG submission 165053) | Estuarine water microbial communities from San Francisco Bay, California, United States - C33_18D | ecosystem: Environmental > Aquatic > Marine > Unclassified | place: USA: California...
TACGCCGTGTTTTCTATATGACGGATCAACCCATATACCTCTGCTTCTATATTGTGCGTCTGTAGTACGATGTCCGCTATTCACACCTACTAATTTATTATCTATGTATGTTCCCCAAAATATAGGCGTGTATTCAAATATACTCATATCGTATTGATTAGGATTATTTTCAAATGGCCACGTCATAGCACTATGTGGTTCTATGGCACTTACTCTTTTAGGCCATAGTTCTGCTTTCCATATTGTACAAATTTCGTCAAATGTTATTTTTGTTGTTATCACAGTAGTATTTATTTTTTACAGTCAAAAAAATAGGCTGTTCCCAGCCTACTTTTTATATTAATATTCTATTTACTTTAATTGGAAGTTACCAAATGCGGCTTGCATTCCTTTAACATAATCAATTTCTTCTGTATCACTACCGTCTACAACAAAGTACGACTCTTTGGCATCGTCTCTCATATCGTCTGTAATTTCAGATCCTGTAAAGAAACTATAACTAAAGTGTCTGTTATATTCAGTGTTATCGCTCTTGGTTGCTGTTAAAATAAAGTTATATGTCTTATCTTCTGTTATGGTTGCTGTTACACTTGTATTGGCAGTTAATGCCCAACCATCACTGGCATTACCTGTAATTTGTAATGCTGGTGGTAAAGCGGCAAAGTCTGAACTAGCAATGCCTGTAACTGTATTTGCTACATCTAAAGAAAGATTAACTGAACCTGCGCCACTGATTAGTGTTTCGCCTAATGAGCCTGCGTTAGTATTCCAAACTGTTGCGTAATATTCGTTTTCTAAATAAACAATGTTATTTGGAGTTGTGCTATATAAAGTTGGATCCTGGAATAACATACCTGTTAGTGATTGTGATATTACAAAGTCTTTAACTTCATTTGATCTATGTCCTTCATTTCTTTGAATTGCTACAGCGGCAATACCGCCTACTATTGCTGTTGAACAACTAGTACCTGACGCACTTACTACAAGATTGGCTTCTGCTACGCCATCATATCCGCCACCTTCGTTTCTATTGTGGATTGTTGCTACATTAACTCCAACACCTGGAGCAAATACATCAACTTCTTCACCACCATTTGTTTGTAAGCCTGTGCCTTGTTCAACTACTGTACCAGCATCATTTGAGAAAGTTGGAACGTTATCTGAGGCATCACTTGCCCCTACTGTTAATATACTGTTAAGTCCACCTGGTGAAAAATTATCAACATCGCCACCGGCATTACCTGCCGCGGCAACTATTGTAAAACGTCTTTTCCACATGTAAGTAACTAGTCTATCTAGTGCTTCTGATTTAGGAAAAGTAAATGCCATAACTATAACTGCTGTTCTGTAAGTACCATTAGTGTCTAATGCTGAATGCTGATTTCTGTGAGTCATAATTGAGTTTAAGCCGTGTGCTACTGCTGAAATATCAGCAGATCCGTCTGCGCCACTAACTTTTGCTACACCAAGTTTGGCATGTCTGGCAACACCTAGTGTTTCGCCTACTACTAAACTTGCCATTGCTGTTCCGTGTCCGTGATCATCTGCTACAGTAAATAATGTTGTATCATTGCCAGCGGCCATGTAGTCGTTAAAAGACCCATGTTCTGGATTATGAACTCTTTGTACTATAGCATTTTCAAATTCTGGGTGATCTACATCACATCCACTATCTACTACATATACTGTTGCGTTATCACCTTCAAAGACAGGATCGAATGTTGTTCTAAGAGGAAGATTTCTTGTAACTACTCGTTGTTTATGCCATTCAGTTGTGCTTTCGCTGATAGCAAGAGTTGATACATTTGAACCTGCTCCTACTAATTCTGTTGCTATTACATTTGCTATGCCGGTGATAGAACCGATACTAGCATCGTCTATAGTTAATTCGTAAAATCCAGCATCAATGTGCGGAAACGTATTAACAATAGTCGCGCCTGCGTCTACTAGTTGTTGTTTTTGTATTACTGGGTCAAAGTCAGCGGTTGCAAAATCGTCATCGATTATGTGATTTTTCATTGATACAAAATAGTTTTTGTCTGCCATATTATTCTTCCTTCAATATATAATTTACGATCTGGCTTGCTTCATTGTCAAAAACTGTAACCGATCGGGACATTGTTTCTCTAAAATACTTGTCAAACTCTTGGAGTAACATGTCTTTACCTAAGTATTTATCTGAATAGAACTTTTTGATACCCTCAAAGCCAGTATATTTAGTTCTAGGTAAAGCGAACAAGTTGTTTGGTGTGTATATGTGATTTACTTTAAAGTTGTATTTATCTTTTTTAAATGATCTAAAGTTTTTAGGATTATCTACTTGGTTAAAGCCATGTGCCATTATACCGTCTCGGTATTGCCACACATTATAATCCAATAATTCTGTGAATGTGACTGCTGTATGATTAATCATATTATTAGTAAATGTTAACGCCATGTCAGTAGTACAATTATAAAAATCTGAGATAGAGTTATCGTTGCGTTTATTTAACACTTTATCAAATACCCATAATGATGTAGGCTTTGTCATAAAATCTATATCGTTAAGCAAGTCGTTATTATAACTAAAATCACTTAAAACAGATTCTAGGTCTGTGGAGTATTTCCTAGCATTATACAATAAGTTTGTAAATATTTTTTGATGTCCAGAGTATAATATGTTGCCGTCAATCTGATCAAACGCATACAAAATAGGCGAAAATTGTGGACTTACACATTGATATTCACGAGCATATTTCATACACTTACCTGAATTAAAAAAATCTATTATATCAATATCAATTATAGTCGGGGTTATGTTTTGTTTCTTACAATAGTCAAATGCGTATTTTATATCATAATCATTTAGCACTTTATCTTGATGTGTGTATGTTACAATTATAGGTGTGAATCTGATATTACCTTTTATTAGTATGTTGGCAATATTTTCGCTATCAATACCACCACTTAGAAATAAATTATAATTGTTTTCTTGTAAATATTCTCGTAGATGTAACTCGACATAGTCTACTACATTGTTTTCGATGTTGGGATTAGTGGGTATAGTTGTAGTTGTATATGGTAGCGAAATATCTGCTGTTAGATGCGACAGTCGTTCACCAAAAGGATTTTGTCTAAATTGAGAAATTAATTGTCCACGAAAGTCATACGCATTTTTAATTTCTAGGTCTTGTGTAATTGGAGTAGAGTATAACTTTGATTCTTTAGTTATGCCTACTGTGGCTGTTGGAATCATCCAATATTAACTCTGACTGCTCCACCTGTTAGTTCATGGCCGCATGTAGCAGGATCACCTGCTCTTGCCGCCGGCTTGCCGTCTATTGTGACTTTATCAGAGCCTGTTGCTATTGTAACTTTGGCGTGTGGTGACTTACCATGTGCTTGTATAGGGTCGCCTTCACGGGCGGCGGCCATACCTTCAATCTTGACTCGTTCAGTTCCCTCCATAACAGGGCCTCCTGCGATTGACATACTTTTTGTGGCGGCTATTGGCATAATAGTATTTATGCCTTTGCTAGGGTTATTCCGGTAGTGCCTTCGATGTACTGATCAGCAAGATCTTTTAATGTGTCCATAGTACAAAATACTTGTTCGATAGAAATAGTAATTGGCTTGGCGGCATCTGCACTAAATAACCATGGCATTAGTCCTAGTCCTTGTGGAGTAATACTTACAGCCATTGGTTTTTCAAACGTAATACCTTTATCGTCTTGACTAACAAAACGTGTAATAATTTCAGTATCGCTGATTAATTTAATAGTGACAATATCGCCTTTGGCGTGTGGTTTTTGTATTAACATGTGTTTCCTCTGTGTATGTGAATATTTATATTAAAGTGAGAATCCGCTAAAGGATTCTTTGTCGACGTCTTGCTTTGTACCACCAATAACATAACTGCTAATTTCAGTTTCTTGTGGTGCTACTTGCACTTCACCACCTGTGATCCATGCCTGAGTCCATGGTAATGGATTTGTACCAGTGTTAAATATTTTTTCTTGTCCTACGGCGTGCATCCTTTTGCCAGCAATAAATTCTACATACTGTTTAAGCAGTTCTGCGTTTAGTCCAATAATGCTACCGTCTTTGAATAAGTAATCTGCCCAATTCTTTTCTTGCTCTACAGCATCTAAAAATAGTTTTGTACAATCGTCATATGTCTCTTCGCGAATCTTCTCAAAGTCTTTGTCTTCACGTGGTAAAAGTTTCAGCATTTGTTGTGTACTTGCTAAGTGAACGTTTTCATCTCTAGCAATCAGTTTGATAATTTTAGCATTACCCTCCATTTTCTTAAGTTCAGCAAATGCCCAACTACAAGCAAAGGATACATAAAAACGTACACCTTCTAATATGTTTACACTCATCAAGCACATCCAAATACGTTTTTTGTGTTCGTATTCGTTGTACTTAGCACTACCTGAATCCCTTAATCTGTTATATTCAATTAACGAATTATAATATTCTGTAATACTGTCTGAGCAGTCTACAATCTCGTTTACGCTCATCATCTCATCAAAAACTTTGCTCGGGTCAGGATATACGTTTCTTATGATATGTGTATAACTTTTACTGTGAATAGTTTCACTGAATGCCCATGTCTCGATCCAGGTTTCTAATTCTGGTAGACTTACTATAGGCAAGAAAGCAAGATTAGGTGAACGACCTTGTACACTATCAAGTAGTATTTGTCGCTTCAAGTTGCTGGTAAAGATATGTTGTTCAAAGTCTGTTAAGTCTTTAAAGTCTTTGCTATCTTTGGTAATGTCGACTTCTTCTGGTCTCCAAAAGAACCCTAATTGTTTTTCTGTAAGTTTATCAAACTGTCTATATTTAAGAACATCAAATCGCTGAATGCCCATGTCGCCTGATAAAAACATTTTACTCTTGTCAGTATATTTTGATTTAGTATTAAGTACGCTCATTTATATTTTACAACTCTCACAGTCTTCGTCATCGATCTCCCCCAATGGTAGATCTTCTAGTTTATCATCTTTGTTAATGTCAATCTCACCTTGTCCGTCATATGTATTATTATAGTATAACTGTTTACCACCATACTTATAAAACATTAAGAGATCCTGAATCAGTACGCTCATTGGTACTTTTTCATCTTCGTAGTGTTCTGGATTGTATGATGTATTTACCGAAATACCTTGATCTATGTACTTCTGTAATATAGCCATAATCTTTAAGTAGCCTTGTGGTGACTTTTGATCCCACAATAGATCATACTTGTTTTTATAGTACGGAAAGCCTGGTACAACTTGTTTTAGTACACCGTGTTTACTTTGCTTGATACTAATGTATCCACGCGGTGGCTCGATTCCATTCGTGCTGTTACTTATCTGTGCAGACGTTTCTGCTGGCATTAATGCCATTAATGTACTGTTTCTAATACCGTGCTCTTTAAGATTCTTTCTTAGTTCTTTCCAGTTTTGTCTTTCTTTATGTTTGACTAATTCATCAACTTCTTTTTTATATGTTTGGTTAGGCGTAATACCGTGTCCGTATTTTGTTTCCATAGTCTTAGGACAAGCACCTTTTTCCATTGCTAGTTTGTTACTGGCTTTGATTAAACTGTAACTCCATGCTTCTGCCCACTCATCAATTAATTCTAAGTTTGGCTCTTGATATGTCATGTCGTGTTTGACCATCCAATAAGCAAAGTTAATAATACCTATACCAAGAGGGCGTCTATTCATTGTGCTAAGTTCTGCCGCTAACACAGGATATTGCTGATAGTCTAATAATTCATCTAGGCCTCTCACTGCTAACTTACATACTTTAGCCATCTCATCGAAGTCTTTAATAATACCCCAGTTTACAGCACTTAATGTACATAAACTAATTTCGCCTTCTTCATCATTAATATGAGTAAGTGGTTTAGTTGGTAAATTAATTTCACAACATAAATTACTTTGTCTAATAGGTGCTACCTCTTCTACAAATGCTCCATGTGTATTAGCATGATCAACATTCATTAAGTATATTCTACCTGTGTCTTTTCTTTCTTGTACAAAGTTACTAAACAGTTCAATAGCAGGAATAGTTTTCTTGCGAATAGATGTCTTTCGTTCTGCTTGTTCGTATAACTCTTTAAACTTGTCTTGGTCTACAAAGAATGAATCGTATAACCCTGGTACATCTTTAGGTGAGAACAACGTAATGTTACCGCCTGTAATAAGTCTTTCGTACATCAGTTTGTTAAACTGTACACCATAATCCATATGACGTACTCTGTTATCTTCTGTGCCTTTGTTGTTCTTTAATACTAATAAATCTTCAACTTCTAAATGCCAAATAGGATAGTATAGTGTTGCCGCACCACCACGTACTCCACCTTGTGAGCATGACTTAACTGCTGATTGGAATAGTTTGTAGAAAGGAATCACTCCTGTGTGAGTTGCGTCTCCACTCCTAATAGGTGAACCAATTGCTCTAATGTTACCGGCACCTATGCCTATGCCTGCCTTTTGACTTACATACTTAACTACAGCACTAGACGTTGCGTTAATGCTATCCAAACTGTCATCAGTTTCAATAAGCACACAACTACTAAATTGTCTCTGTGGTGTCCTTACACCTGCCATAACTGGCGTAGGCAAGGAAATTTTAAATGTGCTGATAGCATCGTAGTATGATTTAACATACGCCATTCTTTTCTTAGGGTGATACTTGCCGAACAATGTAGCCGCTATCATCATGTATGCTACTTGTGGTGTTTCGTATATCTGCCCTGTTGCTCTGTTCTGTACAAGATACTTACCACGGAACTGTTCCATAGCGGCATACGTTAGATCTTCGTCTCGTTCATGATGTATATAGGACTGGAGTTGATTAATCTCATCTTTGGAGTATAGTTTTGTAAATTCAGAGTCGTAAAAGCCATCGTCTATATTTTTCTGTACAATGTCACATAAGCACGGTGGTTCAAAACTATCGTATACCATTTTGCGTAGGTGATAGTTAATCAGTCTACCTGCTACATATTGATAGTTTGGTGTTTCCTCAGATATTAAATCTGCTGTGCTTTTTATTAATGTTTCTTGTATATCTACTGACGATATGCCATCATAGAATTGAATTTGGCTGTTTATTTCGACTTGCGAAGCACTTACACCTGTTAAGTTCTCCGTTGAATACATCACAACTTTATGCAGTTTGTTAATGTCTAAGTCTTCTTTGTGTCCATTACGTTTGGTTACTTTCATCGTTTAATTTTGTCTAGTTTGTTATGTTTAATCTTTTCTAATACTCGTATGTAATTATCTAAATCTTCTCTTTTTACAGTTTGATTCGGTAAAATGTTATAGTAACATACTCCGTCTGAAAAAGCAAGTCCTACTTGGCCAAATTCAAAATTATCTGCTACAAACCAAGTAACAGTTTCAGGATCTAAATATCCTGTGTGTACAAGGGTATCATGTAGTAGTAATGCTTTACCACTATGGCAAAACATTGAATCACTTATTATTTGCCAACATAACGGCCAATCCGTTGGTGTATAAAAATCAAATCCACGTTCGGTTGTCTTTATACTGCCTATAAAACTAATAATTTGATTTAGATCTAGGTCTTGCTTTTTGAAATTACGCCAAACTGTTATTCGCTTTTGCGAGTTGACTATTGTGTCAAGCAATTATCCCAACCATTTTCTAACAAGATATTTAATGGTAGCCGCTCTATTGCCGCCCGATGCTAGTGTATTGGTTGCTTTAACTTCAATTGTGCCTGAGTTCATACTTGCTGTAAAGTCTACTGTGCCTGTAAAGTTGTTATCTATGACAACACCGTTATCAACTAATGCCGCGTCTGCCAAACCTGTGTCGCCTGTAACTTGTAATGTACCTGTTCTACTATAGCCGTCACTGGCACTTGCGCCAACCGCCTTCACTGAGTATTCAATAATTGCTGAGTCGTAAACTGTTGCTTCGAATGTATCAACTACTTTGCCTACTTCACCGGCAGTAAGTGATACTGTTTGAGCAGTATATCCTGAGTCTGCTGAACCACTAAGTAGTAGGTCATAATCGTCGTTTGTTAATAATCTTTGGTTTGATTTTACATTGGTCAGTCCGGTTACATCGGCATCGGCGTTAGCAAAATATAATCTATTTGATATATAAGAAAAGTTTTCTGCTTCTTTGTTACCTGTAAATGTAACTGATAATGCGTCGGAAGATGCTGTAACATTAGCATAATTTTCTATGTTAGTAGCACCTGAGTTATACTTTGTGCCTTTAATTTGTGCCGAAGTAAACATATTAAAACTTGTACTTGCTATTGCGTTACTTACCCATGCTTCTAGTTTGCCTTTAATGGAATCTATTGCTTTTGTACGGTTACCTGTAGCAATATTTAAGTCACTGTCTATTGCTGTTACGTTAAACTCTGATCCATCTGTTGAACATAATGTCCATGAAGTGTCAGTTTCCGCAGACGCTTTTAGCCATGTATTACTTGAGGCATTATTAATTGCTGTTATAACACTTGTTAGTGTAGTATAACTTGATAATGCTATATCTAGATTAGTACCAGCACTTCTAGTTGCTGTAATATTGCCTGTTAGTGTTAAACCTGATGGTGATGTAACTGTACCACTATATGCTACTACTTCTAAATGCTTATCTTCTAAGCCAATAAATGCTGTTCCTGTAACGTGGTCTGCTAAGATATAGGCGTTACTTAATTTTCTTGTATCTGGTATATTAGTACCAGTAAAATATTGCTGATAAAAGCCTTGTACATCAGTACTGCCTATAGTGCTGTCTGATGACGAGTCAACAATAGCAGAAATGATGTCAGCATTATTATAATAAGTAACAGTAAAATCGTCACTGCCTGTCGGCTGTGTACCAAATACTATTGTATGATTTGCTGTTTTGGAGTTTGTATCTGATGAAATAATAAATTCACTTGATAGTAAATTTGCTGTTGTCCTAGTTGCGTTTGTAGTAAGCAATGTTCCGTTTTTAGTAACTGTTACATCAGTACTTTGGAAAAATGCGTTATCAAAAATATTAACAATATTTGTTGCGCCTACGTTAGTACCAAATACTGTTTTACCATGCGTTTGGTTACTAGCACTACTTGGTGTATAAATGCTACTATTGGATGTTCCATCGAATGTTCCAGGAGATAAACGTTTGCTAGGCAGTATTAATCTAATAAAATTGTTATTTAAATACCCATTGGTATAACTATATCCGCCTACAATATTATTAATATTAACAGCATTAGCATTCTGTTTAGTAATTCCTATAGCAGGATCTAAACCTATGAATACTTCTTTGCTGTCTGATGCTAATCCAATTTCGCCAGGGCGAAGTGGTTGAGGCAAATCTACGCGATTTCCTCTACGTTGTTGCATTCTAGATATGATTATTTTATTTTCGTCTGCCAAGTTTACTCTCCGATATAGAAGTATTTATCTCTTTTGTACTTTAGTAGTTAAGAAAGTTTTTCCAGCACATTTAGGTACCACAGTCTATGTCTACCATATAAGATACTATCAGTATGTCGCTCTAATGATGTTGGAAAGTCTCCGCCAATTCTGTCGTACGCAACATATTTAGTTGGTTGATTACTAAATTCTTCTCTACCTGCTGTGTATTCTAGTAGATTTGTTTTGGTATCTATATGCTTATGACCTCTTATATACTTGCCCCATGTTTTTATACGTGAGTTGTTAATAGTCAAGTAGTCATCTAGCACGTCATTATCTATACTGTAATTATTTTTTACATAATCAACAACAATATCTTGTATTTTTTCTATACTTTGATGATAATGAGTAAGCATACCTAAATGATGAGGCAACTGCCAACTATATACTTTTAATTCATCGCCGACTGTGACGTCATAAAATCCTGTCTTATGCCATTTTTTTAATTCTGTTTTTAGATCTTCGTTCCACATACTGTACTCTTTGTCAGCAAATATTCTATCAAACAACTCGTCATAGAACACATGATATTTCACATTGTGTTTCTTATATAGATAGATTGCTATCAGGTCTGTTATACCGTAACTGTGAAGACCTATTAGTTTCCATGTGTAAGCAAAACTGTCAATTAGTTGATCCTGTGACATGGTGTTAGTGCTTTTTAATACTTCAACACCCTCTGCTGTATTCTTTTGAATGTCTTCAAAGTCTGTAGTATCATTAAACATGTCGTATGCTGTAAATGTTTTAATACCGTATTTTTCAATATCAGCACTAATAGGCGCATTTTCAATCATGTTTAAAAAGTAAATGTCTAAGCCATTATGTAAATCATATTCTAATATATCGCTTAATGTAGTCTTCCATGTTTCATAAGATTCGCCGGGCAAGCCAAGTATGAGTTCTGTGCTTACTGGTATTTCTTCTTTCCTAGCATGTTCTGTAATTTCGCGAACATTGTTAATAGCCATGTTCTTGCGTTCAATGTTTTCTAATACTTGCTGATTTGTTGTTTGTAGGCTAAGTGTAAAACTTGTTGACACTCCACCTTCCTTAAACTTTTTAATCATACCAAACACTTGGGCGTTGCCATTCTTTGCCCAACTCGTTGTTATTTTCTGTGGGAAGCCAGTTAGTTGATTTTGTTCAATCATTTTGTCAACAATTAAGCCATCGCGGTCTTTGAAAATGCCAAAGTTAGCAGATGTCATTGTTATAAAATCCATACCATGTTTACTAAACCATTCTATCTCGGCAAACACTCTGTCTAATTCAAACTTGTATACTTTACTATTTGTTAGTCCACCCCAGTCACAAAATGTACACTTATAAGGACACCCTCTATCTGTTTCTAGTGTTGGATTCCACAATACTTCAGGATGTTCTGCCATTAAACTATCAAACACACCATCTAGATATGGACTAGGCAGTTTCATATCTTTGATACGTTCTGCTCTTACAATCTTATCTACTTTTTTATTTTCTAAATAATCGAGTAATATTTTCTCAACTACATGCTCGCCTTCGCCTACACACATACTATCTACATACGGGTGATCATTAAAAAAGTTTGGGTCGGTATGTGGTAGTTGTGGACCACCAAATAGGATAATAGCCTCGGGGTTATATTCTTTTACTTCCTTTGCTAACTGTAAACAATACTTGTAGTTCCATACATACACACTAAAAAATATTAGTTTGCTATCTTTTACTCTTTGAAAATTGTCATCATACGGATGGCGCCTGTAAACAAAATATTCTACATTAAAATTGTCTGCTACTTTTTTATTTTGTCTTGCGTAGGCCCAAAGGATACCCGAAGTATAGGGTAGATAAAATGCGTTAAGGTGTGTAGGACCAGTTTGAAAGTTTGGTTGTACAAAACTGATCGGCGTGGTTGACATAGTTATTATCCATTATGTTTAGCAAAGTAGTCGGCAAGCCTTTCTGCCCACTTCTTAGAATACTTATCAAATTCATCACCTTCTATGGAGAATTCTTTAAACTTTGACTCTCTGTCTACCATCAGGATAACAACCTTTTTGATATCAGTGTCAAACATTTCATTATGTGCTAACGCATACGCACACCCTTGTAAAAAATAATCTTCAATCCACTCGCGTTTTTTCATTTTTTTAGCAGTCTTGAAATCAATGATGGCATCCTGTCCTTCGTATACGCCAATAGCATCTGATGTGCCAGCATATAGGCCTTTTGCCAGTAAGGCTACTTCTACGCCCCACAGTTCGTCAATTTTATTTAAGCCATTGTTAATCATCTCGGACGTCATACTTTCTGCTAATACACTTACATGGTTGTTACCAAATGTATTCCATTCCTCGCCAAGGATAAATTTTTCTAATGCGTTATGTACTTTAGTTCCTAAGCCTGCGGCCTCTGTGCTAATGCGTGTTGCTTCAGCATCGCCTACACGTTTACGCCAAGCAATTAATGCCGACTTATCGCCTGTTGCTGATAAAATGGTTGTTACACTTGGAACAGGTTGATTATCATCGCCTGTGTATTGGCGTTGTCCTGACTTTGCTGTAACTCTTTTTAGGGTTGGATATTCGTGTACATCTTTGTTTAATAACATGTGTGTTTGTCTTTTATTAGTTAGTAAAAGTATTTATTGTAACTGGTTTATAATTTGCTTAACTATTGAGTCTTGTAAATCTTTACTGTAAAATCTGTTAGTATTATGGAGTACTGTGCTTAACGTCTGTTTAGACATCGGTTGTTCTTCTAACTGCGGTATTGAGTCACATAAGGTCCTAAACCTTGTGTAAGGTGCTGTAATGCTGTCGTAGGCGCCGAATTGTGTGTATGATTCGAACCCTAACTTGTTTAAATATTCCCATGTGTTAGCCATAGAAAATAATAAAAATGGATGACCATACACAAAAGGTAAGCATGTTTTTTCTGTTATCCAGTTATATCCTTGTATATCTGTTTGGAACAATGTTTCACTTATAATAGAGTATTTTGACCTAGCATACACGTTATTTTTAGGGTATGTGTTCTCAAGTCTAAAGTACTCGTGCGGATATTCTGGTATGAATTTTGTGTCAGCATAATTTTTTAACTCTTCTATGTCACAGAACTCAGAAAGCATATATCGATTTTTATCACGGTATATGTCTTGTAAATATTTGTCAACAAATGCTTGTATGCTGTCGCCTACATCTGATGCTAGATTAACAGACACAAAACTATTGTCCATTAAGTTATTGTCAGTTAGAAATTTTATTAATGCTAATCTGTACTGCCTAGGCCGTCCGGCACAAAGCAAAAACTGTTTATCTTTATCATTATTAAAATTATGTATAATGTGTTCGTCTGAATATATTCGCTGTTTATTATGAAGTGTAGACACACTTAGCATCAGCATTAACACATTAGCAGAAATAATTTTTACATTACTTAGTTTGTTTTGAAAAAATACTTTTGCTGTATTATCTACATTAGCACTTGTCAGAAAATATAATTTATCAAAGTTAATTAGTTGTGTGAGTTCTTTTAAAAAACCTGGAACAATATGTTCTTGATTATTGTTTTCGTCAAACACAAAAGAGTCGCATGTTTCGTCCAGTATAATTTTTCCCTTATACTCACTTAGTAACGATAACTGGTCTTTGGTAAAAAATAAAAACCAAGTGTATGGAATTACAAGAGCATCGCAATCCACATCATGCCAGTCATTTATATCATACCATGCTGGTTGTATATGTTTTTGTGCGTATGGTGTTCTTCTTAACCATAGTTCCAAAGATGTTTGCGAAAATACAACATCTTTTTTTGGGTGG
>Ga0222717_10002822_pt1 | contig 13248 bp, 11 predicted proteins | sample C33_18DmetaG_FD_165053 | JGI IMG/M metagenome (GOLD analysis project Ga0222717, IMG submission 165053) | Estuarine water microbial communities from San Francisco Bay, California, United States - C33_18D | ecosystem: Environmental > Aquatic > Marine > Unclassified | place: USA: California...
TTGTCTGAATCATTTAGGCCCGTCATCATAATCACTAAAATTTCGGGGTACGACTCTTTCACGAGAGCCAGTAATTCCTTTCCTGACAGATGGGGCATCACAATATCGACCACCATGATATCGATCTTATTTTCACTTAAAATTGTCATCACCTCTCTGCTGTCATTACAGATAATAACATCTTTAATCGAAGAAGTCTTCAGGGCAAATCTAGATGTATTGAGAACTTCTTGCTCATCATCGACTAAAAGGACTTTAAATTCACTCAATTCTTTGCTCATGTATTATATTTTTTTAGTTGGTATAGTTAGTTTAGCAATACAACCCTTAGGTTGCCTCGGTGAAAGCGAAATTCCCGCTTTGTGACTTTCTGCTATTTTAAATGAAACATACAAACCCAAACCCGTTCCCCCAGAGGTTCTTTTAGTTGTATAAAATGGATCCATCACTTTGTGCACAATTTCTTTTTGTATGCCCATGCCCTCGTCTTTGACTTCTAAAATGATTGATTCAGTTTGCATATCATAAGATGTAGCAATTTCTATGCCTTCATTTGCATTTTCCAACGCTTGACATGCATTTGTAATGAAATTAATTATTATTTGTTCGATCTGATGAGGGTTCCCTTTAAAAAATGGGAGGTCCTCTTCTAAATGCAAACTGAAATTTTCTGTGGATTTATTTAATAAATTTTTTACCAACATGAGTGAACTATTAACCACGTCATTTATTTGGACACTGTAATCCATTTTACCTTCGTTATTTCGAGAAAACCCTTTTAAATTTTCAACGATGTGTTTTATGCGTTCTGTTCCACCGTGAATTCTGGAAAACATGCTCTCAATTTCACTTTCAATCTCTTCATAGGGCAAACCCATGATTTCGCAGGAATTATCTTTTTTATAGTGATCATTAACAACGCTTTTAATCTCAGACCACACCTGTTTTAACAATTCGCAGTTTGACATGATTAGGTGGTTGGGATTGTTGATCTCATGAGCAACTCCAGATGTTAAAATGCCCAAAGAAGACATTTTATCTGCCATGATCAATTGATTTTGGTTTTTTTCTTTTTCTCTTTCTAGCTTTTTTCTTTCACTGATATCTATGCGCACGGCAATGAGGTATGCAATTTCATTCTTATCATTTTTTTGGGGTATGATATGGGTGTCAGTCCAGTAATAGGATTCATCCTTTGCTCGATTTCTAATTTCTCCATGCCAAATCTGTCCACTTAGAACAGTCCTCCACATTTCTTTAAAAAAAGCCTTGCCGTGATAGCCAGAATTGATCAAACGGTGATCCTTGCCGATCAATTCACTGCGACTGTAGCCTGAAATTTTACAGAAATTTTTATTAGCGAAAACAATCTTTCCCTTCGCATTTGTCACGGCGATGATTGAATATGCATTAAGAATTGAAGATATTTTGAACGGGAAGCCTTCGACTTGTTCATAGTTTTCTTGAATATTATTTTCTTTATCCATGAGGTTATCTAAAAAGGACCCAGTTCTGATTTCTACAATATAAAAGGTAGTTTACCTCAACGGATCCAGTTTGATAGAAATAACTTCATAAAAGACTCAAGAAAATTCTTTTATTAAATCGTTGAAGAAAAACGATCGCAACCATCCGTCTTACCTACAGAATACTTATCAAATCCCATGGCAATACTCCTTATAAATACCCTTCCATCTTCGGTTACTTGGAAGCCATCATTAGAAAATTCCAATAGATCGTCAGCGAAACACTTAACAATATGAGCTTTTTCCTCATTAAAATAATCAAAAAAGTCAATCTTATATTTTTCTTCAATTCTATATAAATTCAACTTAAAACGACACATCAAACCATCGATCACTTCTTTGCGAAGCAAATCGTCGAAATCCAACTCCAGTTCATTATGAGTTGCAAACTCATTGTTATTCACAGCCTTATAATACTCTGGGATTTTTTTCTCGTTTTGAAAATAAAATCCATTTAAATATGAAATGGCCGAAACACCTAAGCCCAAGAAATTTTGGGAGGGCAACAAGGTATAACCCATAAAATTTCTATTCAACTGACCTTTTTTATAAGCCAATGCCATCGAATCATCCTTTCGTGCAAAATGATCCATGCCTATTCTCACATAATCGTTCTGAATAATTTTATCAGAAAAATTAATAAATAAGTCTAACTTCAAGGAGGGACTGGGGATCTCCTCCACCTTTATATTTTTTTGATTTTTTTTAACCCATGGTATATGCGCAAAGCTATAAAGAGCAATACGATTTGGTTTTACCTCTAATACAAACTCAAGTAATCGCTCCATGCTTTCAAGTGTTTGATTGGGTAATCCATAGATTAAATCGAGGTTGATCGAATCAAAATTCAATTCTCGGCATTTTAATACGAATTTTTTAATTTTTTCTGAATCCTGAATTCTATTGATCGATTTTTGAACTTTTTCATCTATGTCTTGCACTCCAAAAGATATTCTATTAAATCCCAATGACTTGAGAAATATCAGTTGCTTTTCCTCTACAGTTCTAGGGTCGACCTCAATAGCCATTTCAGCATTGAACTGGAAGTCAAAATTCTGTTTACACAGTGAAACTATTTTTTTTAATTGCTCTTCATTCAAAAAAGTTGGCGTCCCCCCTCCTAAATGAAACTGTTGAACCTTTTTATTTTTACCCCAATATTGAGTGATTAAATTAATTTCATTTTCTAAAGCTTCACAATACTCATCACCATATTTTGGATCTTCTTTTCTGATGGATACCGTGCAACCACAATAATGACATAAACTCTTACAAAATGGTATATGGATATACAAAGAAAGTGGATCTTTAGATCCAAAGTCTTCATTTAGTACTTTAATCAATTTTGAACGCCCACCTGAAAGTTTCCATTCTACTGCCGTCGGGTAACTTGTGTATCGTGGAGCCGATGAAGAATATTTTTTAAAAAGTTCTTTTTTAATTTTCATATTATTTTCCCCTCCTGAAGATCAGTTGTCATCTTTTTTGACACATAAACAAAAACTGTAAAAAAAATTGTCACATGCATGCATCTTTCCAAACAATCTACGGTAATTTTTTATATGCTTCAGTCGCCTTTTCAATTTCTTTTTTGCTTGGTTTTATTCTCACTGAAATATAGCCCGTTATTTCAAAATTATCATAACAAGGGTAAACCATGGCTTTAACCCAATAGTAATTACCATCTTTAGTTCTATTTTTAACTATACCAATCCACAAATCGCCGGCAGAAATTACTTGCCATAAATCAGCAAAAGCGGTTTTGGGCATATCAGGGTGTCTAATAATACTATGTGGTTTACCCACTAATTCTTCTTTTGTATAACCCGCAATTTCATAGAATGTTTTATTGGCAAAGGTAATAATGCCTTTCTTATTGGTTGAAGAAATCAGGATACTACCACTCTCTAATTGAATCTCATTTTCTGTGATTTTTGAAAATCGAGTACTGTCTTTAAATGCACTATCTTCAACCATGGGCTGTAACCGTTCAATTGGGTTTTGATCTCTCATCAAACCTTTCACTTCCATCATTTTTATCAAATACTGAAAAGAATCACCTATGGTACGCAGCTCCATCAATTGATTTCCAACCAACTTATTATTATCAGATAGTTCATTAAATTTCTGAATATTTTCTCTCACCGATTGATTGAAGTCCGATGTTTGTTGGGTTACCTCTGAAATATTTTGCCTAGATCCATTTATATGACTATACGATTGGGTTATATTCTCTTGAGTTGTATCCAGCTTTTGAGATAAAGATTCAAGAGACTGGTCGATCGTCATCACTGTTTTTTGGATATTTTCATTGGCATCTTTAGTCGTTCTCGATAACTCTTTCACTTCGTTTGCCACAACAGCAAAACCCACTCCCGCATCCCCTGCTCTAGAAGCTTCTATACCAGCATTTAAAGACAATAATTTCGTCTGATCCGCTATCGAATTGATTTCTTTAACTGAATACGAAATCGTTGTAAAGTCTTCTTTTAAATCATGCATTGCTTTTGAAACCTCATTCAATCGTTCATTATTTTTTTCAGCATCTCTTAAAATAACACTGAAGAGTTGATCTATTTCTGATGTAGATTTCTCTATCACTGAAATGTTTTGGTCCACATGAGCAAAGCTGCGCAAACTAAACTGAATCGACTCGACCTGCTCTTTAGATAATGATTCAATCGAAGATAGCACTTTACTCAGCTCAACGCCTGAAGCTTGAATAAGGTTGTATCGCAATGCTTCTTCATCAAATCCTGTGTTTTTCATTAAAACTCCTTTTTCATCTTGTTTAAGATAGTAGCAATATTCATGCTAAAGTTTTTTTAACGCATTTATCCATGCAAAACGACAAATAGTCCATTCATATTTCAGCAATCATTCATTAATATTTAACTAAAGCAATTTCTAAATGATAATGATAGTTTTTAAAACACTCTTTTTTATACTTTTTCTCAATTCTCTAGCTTATTCAGCAATAAGGTCCTATTCAGGCAATATTCGTTTTGATAGCAATAGGGATGATACACATGAAATGACGCTTAGCCACAAAGGGCTGGCGATTGGTTTGAGCACACCCGCGGCAAACTTACATGTCTCTGGCAATTCTGTTATGACCAACAATTTATCGGTTGGCGATTCAAATAACCACAACTCAACCTTGCATATTACCGGAACCATTGGCTTTAACTTTGAGATGGTTAGCGACAACACAACCTTAAGTGGCAACAGCATGATTTTAGCTAACTCGCAATCAGGCAATATCACCCTCACACTGCCCAATTCTGAAAACGCTCTCCACCGTATATATCGCATAAAAAAAACGGTCACCGCCAATGAGGTCATCATCAATGGTGGTGGTTACATCGATGATTTATACAAAATAACCTTATCTTCAGGCAACATGGGCTCTGTTGAGGTGATCAGCTCTGGGGTTCAAAAATGGAGTCTCTTGGACTTCTCTGGAAATGGCATTTCCGAAAGCACGGTTGCATCTGACAACTTAGTTGGCTGGTGGAAGTTTGATGAATCCAGTGGCAGCGTCGCAACGGATTCTAGTGGCGAAGGTAACAATGGCAGTATCAATAATTTAGCCGCGGGCAATATTGGGGTGACGGGTAAATCAGGGTTGGCATTTGATTTTGATGGTTCAAACGACGATGTTTCCATACCAGATGCTACGAGCATTCGCCCCAACCAAAATTATTCCGTTAGCCTATGGTTTAAACCTACAAGCCTTTCAGGGTCTTATACACACCTGGTCGCAAAAAAGGGAGCTAGTATTATTAGTTATGGGATATGGATCAACCCTTCCAATAAACTTTATTTTGAAGTTAACGATGGTTCGGTTCACGGACTTACAGGCACCGCAACCATTTCTACAGGCAATTGGTATTACGCCGTTGCAACCTACGATGGGACCGATTTAAAAATATACCTCAATGGCAACTTAGAAAGTTCAACCACCTCTGCAGGTATCAACATCAACTACAACAGCAATGATTTGTTCATTGGTTCGGGTGCCTTTAATAATAACTTTCACGGCATCATAGACGATGTGCGCATTTATAATTACCCACTGACTCAAACTGAGATTCAACTCATTCACACACAAACCCAATAAATTTTTAAACTTGCGGATTTAGAGTTTTTTTTCTAAGTTTTTTCGAGTCCTATTCGAAAAGAACCTGCTGGGTTTAATTGGATCCAGCAAACAGTGTATTTAACACCATTGTCCATCGTCAGTACATCTCCCGTTTTAAATTTGCAATCACTGCTCAAATGGCACCCTAAACCACTATCGTGTTCATCGACAACGAGTAAATCCAATTCGTCTTCCTTTTGATCAACGAATTCAACTTTGGCTTGAATAAATTTAGCACTCTTGCATAGCTTGCGTTCGCTTCTGCGTTTTTTACTCATAAAGCACCTTCGATAAGCAATGTCTCTCCTTCTATAGCAAGACGGATTTCCAAATCTTTTTCTCTACAGTTTATTTTTTTATATTTTTGCGTTTTATCTAAAATGTCTAAAACCTTTTCATCATTGTACATGGGTTCGTGATGAAATAAGATTAGGTTTTTAATATTTTCTCTAGCACAAAAATCAACCCCAAAAAAAGACGATGAGTGACCCCAATCAATTTTTTCGACATAGTCTAAAAAGGTGTACATGGCATCAAAAATAAAAGCATCTGCATTTGAATACACATTTTTCATTTGAGGCATCTTATTTAAATATTGATAAGAACTGTCTGTGGCATAAATCACTTTTTTATTGTTTTTTTCAAAGACATAGGCATAACTATCGCCGGGGTGATCTTGCAAAACTGGTGTTACTTCCACATCCGCTATCACTACTTTTTTACCAACCTCCAACTCAATGAAATTGAGCTTACCGGCCATCATATCTAAACTGACGGGAAAATGGGTATCTATTTGCTGGTGTTCGAATCGCTGTTTTAGGTGGTCATGGCAACTGTATATATTCACCTCATAACCCGGTATGTAGGCAGGCGCAAAAAAGGGAAAACCCATTATATGGTCCCAATGCGTATGACTGAGAAAGATATGGATGCTTTTTGATCCTTTTGATTCTTTGAGTAAATCCAGGCCGGCAACCCTTAAGCCAGTTCCTGCATCACAAAATATTGCCGACTCATCGGATAGGATGCGCACACAGGATGAATTCCCACCAATCGTGCGCAGTGTTTCTCTTTGTTTTTCTAAAAAGGCACTTTTGGACTTGGCATCTTTTAAATCTTCAGGTTTGATATCATCCAATACTTTATTGAATTTATGTACGATTTCATTTGTATCAATTGGAGTGGGAATGGACCCGCGAACGCCGTAGTATTTTATGCCAAACATATTGCCATTATAGTGTATATTACTTGAATTCAATTATTAGATTCTCTGTACTTTGGCAAAAATTTTAGCTGTTAATAATCATAAAGTGAAAATCAGAACTGCCCTCAATAAAGATCTCAAAAGTTAAGAAATGAAGGTTCTCTGCAACATAAAAGCAATAATAAGTTTTAATCGTGTGCATTGTTTTCATAGCATAAACAATGCTGTAACCATTTAGATTTATAATTCTCAAAGTTCACAAAGAAGTCTTGGCTTTCACAATGAAGCTGAACACCAACGTATTAAAAAAAAAGGTGTAATGAAGAATAGCATTTCTGAAACTAGTAATTTAATAATAGTTCTTAACTCAAAATAGCTCAAAATTTTCTATTGTGATTGTTCACATTCATGTGTGGACTCATATTTAGAATGCTTATCATCTCTATTAATTTATCGCTCACCCACATAAAAACGAATGAGTACAGCTGAAAAACCTAATATTCTTTTTTTATTCACCGACGATCAACATGTGGATACCATCCAGGCATTGGGCAATGAGTATATTCAAACCCCCAATATGGATAAGTTGGTGAACGAGGGCATCGCTTTCACCAATGCTTATATCATGGGTGGATCTTCTCCCGCAGTGTGTTCTCCTTCAAGAGCCTGTTTGTTCAGCGGACAAACCCTCTGGAATATAGAGAATCAAGGCATGTTTGGCTATGAAATTTCGGAAAAATACAGGACCTTGCCTCAGGTTTTTCGTGAGAATGGCTACACGACCTTTGCCACTGGAAAAAACGAACCTGGAAGAGAAGGCCATTTTTCCAGATCCTTTAGCTGTGGAGATAAAATTCTTTTTCGTGGTATGTCCAATCAATACAAACTCCCCCTTTGTTCATTTTCTCCAGAAGGCGATTATTCTAAAGAAAGAGAGGTCATTCAAGAAGGCAAACACTCCGCAGAAACCTATGCCGATGCATGCATTAACTTTTTAGATAACTACGAAAACAGCGAAAAGCCCTTTTTCGCATACGTTTCCTTTCAAACACCGCACGACCCCAGAGAATGCCCTGAAGAGTTCATGTCTATGTACAAAGCATCGGATGTACCCCTACCCAAGTCGTTCATGCCCGAACATCCTTTCGACAACGGCATGCTGAGAATTCGCGATGAAAACCTCGAAAATTTTCCACGCACTGAAGAAAAGGTTAGAGGCCATATCGCTGCCTACTACTCAATGGTCACGCATACCGATGCCCAAATCGGACGCATTCTCGAAGCTCTAGAACGCACCGGCGAATACGATAATACGATCATCGTTTTTAGTTCAGACAATGGACTCGGCGTTGGAAGACACGGACTCATGGGCAAACAAAATGTTTACGATCATGCGCTACATATACCGCTGGTTATTTCAGGACCAAATATTCCTTGTGGCGAAAAAAGAGACCAACTATGTTATTTATACGATATCTACCCAACACTTTGTGATTTGACCAATCTGGAAACGCCTGAAACCGTTGAATATAAAAGTTTAAATGGTGTAATGCTCGACCCCAAGCACAAACATCGCGAACACCTATACCATGCCTTCATGGACTGGCAACGAACGGTAAGAGATGAAGAGTACAAATTGATTGAATACTGTGTCGAAGACAAAAGACACACACAACTATTCAATCTCAGTGAAGACCCCGATGAACTAAACAATATTGCAGGCGATGAAAAACATAGTGATACTTTGCAAAAACTGAGAACACTGCTGCGCAGAGAAAGCAAAAGGCTTAACGATGGGTCCACCCCCTATGAATTCTCAAACCAACAAGGCGTTGATTTTTGGGAGATTTATGATAGAGTGAAAGAAGTTAACACCCCATAATTTAACCTCTAAATAAACTTTCAACCATGAAGATCTTTAAAAGTATATTCTCAAACCACAAGTATCATTTTAAATAATTTAATGAAATTTAATATCATCGGAGCTGGTCGCCTGGGCAAAACTCTTGCTAAGCGATTGGTTAGTGAAGGGCATGAATTAAATTGCATAGTCAATCAAAGTGAAAAAAGCACACGTGCAGCAAAGGATTTTATCGGAGCTGGTAACATAACCACTACTTACGAAAACATCACCATTTCTGATGTTACTCTAACTTTGATCACTGCACCCGATGATGCTATCGCAAAAGTTTCTCAGGATTTAGTCGATGCAAAGAAAATTCCTGAAAAAAGCATTGTCCTTCACTGTAGCGGCTCACTCACTTCAGATGATCTCTCCGCACACAAAGCTGTTCCCTACTATCCTGTAAGCGCACATTTGAATAGAAGTTTTGCCCACCCTAAAATTAGTTATGAGCAATTTAAAGGTACTTTTTGTGCAATTGAAGGACACTCTGAAGCCGTTTTAGTTATGAGTGAATTATTAACTTCAATAGGTGCCGAAGTCTTTCACTTAGATAAAAATAAAAAAGTTCGCTATCACTCCAGTGCCGTCATGGCTTCAAATTATTTAGTTGCTTTATTTGACGCTTCTATCAAAGGCTATATTGAAGCGGGCATTGCCCCCTCTACTGCATTTAAAATCGTCAACAGTTTAATGTCCGGAACCCTAGACAATATCATGACAACACAATCAACTCAAAAAGCTCTCACCGGCCCCATTGCTCGGGCTGACATTGAAACGTTAAAAAAACACCGTGACGATTTATGCAACACATCAAATCATATGTTACACAATAGATTAGCACACTATACCATAACTGAATTAACACAGCACAGTGATGAACTTAAGGACAGACTACACAAGACTGTGGATTAATGACTAAAAATAATCAAAAGTGTCAGACTCTAATCCAGAATAAAACTACATGGAATTCTTCCACCTTACAATTTATATTTCATTTTTCAAATTCAAAAAATATTACCAAAGAAATAACAAACACAATACACAATATGAATCAAAAACTTCACTCTAAAGGTTTAAAATGTCAATTCTAGTATTAGGTGCTACTGGCGCGACTGGTAGATTATTAGTCAAACAACTTCTGGAAGAGGAATTTCATGTCAGAATTGTTGTGCGCTCAACCACTAATTTACCTACATCTATTTCTGAACACCCAAATATTAAAATTATCATTGCCAGTGTTCTAGAAATCCCACCACAACAACTCCAAGAATATGTATCGGGATGCACTTCTGTTGTTTCTTGTCTTGGGCATAATTTAACTTTTAAAGGTCTCTTTGGTGCCCCTCGAGACTTAGTGACTTCAGCTACAAAAAAGGTATGCGATGCTATTATAAAAAACGAAGCAAATCATAAAACTAAATTCATTTTAATGAACACAACAGGCAATGCTAATCGTGATATACAAGAGCAAACGCCTCTCAGTCAAAGAATAGTCGTTTTTATTTTACGTTACCTACTTCCACCACATTCAGACAACGAGAAAGCTTCAGATATACTACGAATTTCAATTGGGAAAAATAATCAATATATTGAATGGGCAGTCGTGAGACCAGACGGGTTAATAGATGAATCTAATGTAACAGACTATGATGAACACAAGTCGCCCATCAGAAATGCAATTTTTAATTCTGGAAAAACCAGTAGAATCAATGTCGCACATTTTATGTTCAAACTCATCCATAAACAAGATTTATGGTACCATTGGAAAGGGCAAATGCCCGTGATTTATAATAAGGTCCAATCTTAAAAAACATACATTTATAATAAAAATACTAGAGCAGTGCGAAAAATTTGAGCTCATCACTTCTTTTCAGCTTTTACTCACCTGATATCGATAATTAGACATGCAGAGATAATTTTCCAGTTGCCATTTCTACAATGAAATTTTATACTCTGAAACATCTTCTAATCCAATAAAAAAAAGAGATTTTAAAGAGATATTTTAAAGAGATATTTTATTTTGAAAAACATGTTCACTGATATACTACATTCATCATATATCAAGAATTAAAAAATAATAATATTATGAATATTTTTCCAATTCACTCTCCTTAAATCCTTTTTATTCTTAAAGTTAGTACTTTATTTCAACAAACAATTCAATGAATAAATACCCTAAAAAGTTTTCACTTGTTGAATTGCTCATTGTCATTGCAATAATAGCCATTTTGGTTTCACTACTGCAACCAGCATTACGCAATGTAATGTACACTGCTAAAAACACCAAATGCATCAACAACTTAAAAATTTTAACACAATCAACATTTCAATATTGCGACGACAATAACGACCTATATCCAGATAGGAACCTACCTCTAGACCCTTATACTGGAAATGGCGGGCTCATTGATCGATGGGCTTATTATAAGCTTGATCAAATGGCTGAATATATCCCCCTTAGCTCCTATGAATGGTGCTGCCCTTTGTATGCAGGAAAAAGAAACAATGTAAGTTTTAACGGTAAAGCATGTTATAATTCTGGTGATTACGGTTGTACAGAACACGGTGTTGCTCACACGGGAAAAAACACAACTTATTCCCTTCATGCTGGACTTGCTGACTGGAATCATCACGATGGTTCAGGAAGACCTACTAAACCTAGAATCAGATTAGGCGATTCTTATTTACTGCACTATAATAATATCACCTATGAATTAAATTTCTTATGGTCTGATTCTGCTACTGGAGACAACGGTTCTGTTCCATTGATTCGCCCACAAAACTATATCTCTTCTATGCACTTACCTCCACCTGGAATTAAGTATACAATCGCAAATACAAATAATGGCACTCTGCGCATATACGGCCCATCCCTAACCAGTTGGTCTTTTGATGATGGTTCTGTGATTTCTACAGAAATTATTAATCAATACAATTCATCATTTTGGACAGATAGTAGTGAAGTTATAAAAACAGGCGTTTACGTTTACCCACAATAAACAAGCGTACCAAAATTTTTGAATGAGAAATATTCTAAAAATTAATATTTTAATATTTTGCTTGTGTTATTCTGCTCACTCAAACAACATTCTATTATTTGAAAACTCTCCGATCAAACCTTATATAGAAAAAACACTCTTAAATCAACAAAAAAAAAAATCTATTCATAAGCATAACGATGTCGCCATTATCAATGATAACTATGAAGCATTACTACTAAGATTACATTTAATTAGAAACGCTAAACGCTCTATCAATATACAAACTTTTATTTGGAAAAATGACGAAGTCGGTCGACTTATCCTGTACGAACTTATCGAAGCTGCAAAACGTGGTGTAAAGGTACGCATACTTGTTGACCAATTAGTCTCAACCAAAGACCCTGAATTTTTAGCTCATATAGCCACAGTGAATAAAAATTTAGAACTAAAGCACTACAGACCAATTGCCAATATGGCTAACCCTTCCAAGTTCACAACCATTTTGACAGCTTTGCTTAAGTTCAGAGATACGAATCAACGAATGCACAATAAGATCATGACCTTCGATGGTGTCACAGCAATCACCGGTGGCAGGAACATATCCAATGAATATTTTAATTTTTCTCGCGGTTTAAACTATAAAGATAGAGATATTTTTATTATTGGCAATGTCGTTTCTTCGATGAAAAAGTCATTCGAAATGTTTTGGGAATTTGAACACTCTGTCTCTAGTCAGAATTTACGGGATGTAAAAAGAGCCATTAAAAATAATCATTTAAAAATGTTTAAAACCAGAAAAGATTATTCCTTAAAGGGATATTTTAAAAAGGTCACAGCTGATTGCAGCAATAAACTCATTATTGAAGATAAATTCATTAACAAATTAATGGAAATTAAAAGTATCAAATTTATTGCTGATCAACCTGGCAAAAACCGAACTTTTTTCCTTATCGGTGGAGAGGGAAAAATAACAAAAGAATTACTTTCAGTTCTTAGTCAATCAAAGAAAAATCTATTTATCCAAACACCCTATCTCGTTTTAAGCCGTAAAGCTAGAAAATTTTTTCTTAAATTAAAAGAAAATCAAAGCAACCCAGATTACCGTGTCGTCGTTTCTACAAATAGCTTTTCTTCAACAGATAATTTTCTAGCCTATGGAGGAAATTTTCGACAAAGGTCCTTTTACCTAAATAAACTTAATTTTAATATCCATGAATACAAACCCTTTCCACATGATCTGCGTAATGTTATTCAAAATTACGATACATTGTATCAACAGACATTAGGTGATTCAAAACGAAGAGATCAAACTAAAAAACCTTTCCTCAGTTTGCATTCGAAATCATTTGTAATGGATGATTTTATTTCATACATAGGCTCTTACAACATGGATCCAAGATCGGGTAATCTCAATACAGAAGTGGGCATTTTTATTAAGGATGAAGTCTTTGCTAAAAAGTTAAAAGAAAATATATTGATTGATATCA
>Ga0222717_10002827_pt1 | contig 13237 bp, 19 predicted proteins | sample C33_18DmetaG_FD_165053 | JGI IMG/M metagenome (GOLD analysis project Ga0222717, IMG submission 165053) | Estuarine water microbial communities from San Francisco Bay, California, United States - C33_18D | ecosystem: Environmental > Aquatic > Marine > Unclassified | place: USA: California...
AATTCAACTTCCCATGCTGTGCCTTTAAATTTAACAGACTTTAACTTTTCATTAATAATTTCAGTACTCATAAATCTGTAATCATTTTTAAAGTCACCACCTGCATTTTCAAAGTGAATGTGTGTAGGAACAACTTTTCCATTTCTTTCTGCAGACTTCACTTCAATCTTTGCTTCTTTTTGATACTCTGGACATTTTAAGTGTAAAGCCAGTTTATCTAGATTAGGCATTCCGAAAACACCTTCGAATTCGTTAACCTTATTATTTGTGTTTGCATTCAAAATAACACTTCTGTCTTCTGCCATGCTTTCAATTTTAGTTTGCTCTTCATTAGAAATTTTTACTAAACTTAAAAATCCTAAAGAATGTGTATGTGCAACTATGTCTTGTAGTACGTCTTTCATATTTTTATTCTCCTGTTGTTGTTATTATATTTAGGTTTTTGGTAAATGTCAAGTCTCATTTTTTGTTCACTCCAAAGTGTTTGTACACATTTTGTAGACATTTGGCTTGATAATAACAATCTGCCAAAGCATTGTGTAAATCTGTTTGCATCGCTTTTCTAGGATCCTGTGGCATCATGTTGAACACAGTTCTTGAATCTCTTATTTGCCAATAATTCCAAGGTACAGGAGTCCCCATCTGCTTGTATAAATGTTGTAGGATTGCATAATCAAACAGTGGACCTTGACACCAAAATTCATCAATGCCTACACACCATTTGTTTAACTGTCTTAAAGCATCTGATACTGTGCTTCTTTTGTGATCACCAAATGCTTCATCTTGAATTTCTTGCTTTTGTCTACTCCACCATTCCAAAGTGCCATCATCAACATGTCTACCCAAGTCACTTTGTTCGTCAACGTTAAATCTTATGTACAATCCTGTGTGCGGCTCTTCAACTGTGTGAGGATTAAATTTAATTGCTCCTAATGTTACAATGGTTGCATCAGGTCTGGTGCTTAAAGTTTCTAAATCTATCATTGCATGTGTGGTCATTTAATCTCCAAAATCAAACAGTGTGTTAAAAGTGTTTTTTGTTTCAGTGCTTGAAATATCCCATTTCAAGACTCCTAATAGATTGCCCAGTTTGTTGTCGATCAATGTGCTTTCCATACTGTCTTCATCAAAAGGCAATTCTTTAAACCATATTGGAATACGCAGTTGATCTACTGGATAAGCAACCGAAGTATAATCTAAAGGATTCTTTTTCAATTTGCAAACCATAACTTTCATTCCATCTACAATTTCTATAGAGTGTTTGTCTGAGTTCATTCTTTTTAAATTATTCCAATTGATACTGGCTCTCACGTGTCCAGGCATATTGGCTTTGCCCAATCGTTCCTCTTTTTTACCATAATCTCCAATGTTGTTTGCACGTTTAGGAGAACCTTTCTGCCATCCAGGCAGTTTTTTAAATTCTTGTCTAAACACAGCAATTCTTTCCAACACTTCTTTTTCAGTTTTGTCTGTCAACACTAGTAATAGTAATTCGCTTAAAAAGTTCTGTACAAATACTGGAGTGTCTGATCTTTTTAAGTCAAGGCCCATTGCTTTAACTTTTCCAGCATCTTCGCCTTGGTCAGTTCTTTGCCCTTCTAGGTCATAAATTAGTACAGCATATCTTTTCTTTGTGATAAACAAACCTGATGTACTCACAGTTTCTCTACCTGCTTGTATAACATCTGATCTTGATTTTGCACAATGAAATGCATCAGCCATAAATTTTTTAAACGAACCATTCACTTCGTCACACACTTGATCATATAATTTAATCACACTCTCTTTAGTCCATGGTATTTTTCCTTCATCTATTTCTTTTTTAAGAACATCATATGCTGAAAAATAAGCAGAATCTGTATCACCATATATAATTGCTTTGCCTACATGGTCATATTCTCCTGTTATGACTTCATTAATTTTACCTGCCATGTGTTTTGCTATCTGTCTTCCACACAACGTCGTTGACTGTCCGATACGTTTGTCAAAAAACCTACAACCAGGATTAAGAATAGCACCATACAAACTGTTCAAATTAATCTTTTTAACCAGTTGTCTTTTATCCCAAAATTCAATTTCTGCATCATTACCGGCACCAACTGCTTTCTTTTTCTTTTTCTGCATTTCTTGTCTTTCAGTGTACCAACGTTTTAGCAGTCCTGGTATTACACCTTCGAACTCACTTGTAAATATTGTTCCGTTTGCACTCAGCATAATTGGATTGTTGCTGTCAAAAATAAGTTTGTAGACTTCTGCACCACTTTTAGATTCAGATGTCCCGTCTTCCCAATCAATAGTGACCACTGCATCACGTCTTTGTTGCATTACATATTCATATTCTAATGAACCAAAATGATTTTCCCAAGCACCAGCAAACGATTTCTTTTGCAATGTCATTTGTTCTTCAATGTATGCATCAGTATCAAGAGGTCTCAATTGTCCTAGTACACATTCAGGAGCCATGTTCAATGCTCTAATAACCGAAGGATACAGTGAATTCAAGTCCATAGAACCTATCCAATGATGCAAACCTTTTTTGGGAAATGCCACATAAGCACCTGCGGCAGTTGAACTTTCCCTCATCTCTCTCTTAGGTCTATTAGGAACTTGTAATCCCCGTCTGTGTGCTTCATTTATAATTGCTTGTTCTGTAACTGCAACTGCACCCATTGTGGTCTGCAACAACACAGTGTTTGCATGTGCTAATTCATTTGTTAAGTCTATAAATTTTAATTTTTTATCCAATTTATCCAACAGTGCAACGTCTTGTCTGTTGTATTCTATGAATTTTCTAAAGTCTTGATTGTACAGTTGATCTAGCGATCCTTCATACACTGTCTTGGTTTCTCCCAGTTCATGTTCACCAATTGCATCTAATCTGTATGAATGCCTTTCTTCATAGGTATATTTTCTGTATAGTTCTAAAGAATCTAGATGAACTCTGCCCACAAGATCATACGTTTCCTGTTCTCTGCCATATCTTTCAAATGTTCTTTTCTTAGGCAGTTGTTTCCATAAACAAAATCTTCTAGTATCGTCTTTGCTGAGTACTTTACTGATTCTGTTGATTATGTAAGGCATGTCATAGCCTTCTGAATTCCAGCCACTTATAACATCTACGTCTTCAATAAGATTTAAAAATTGTTTCAGCATGTCTGCTTCAGTTTCACATATAAACACATTATCAAATTCTTCTACTAGATGCTGTGCTTGAGTAACACTCATGTGTTTGGGAGGTACTGCTAAAGTTACTAAAGAATTCATCCATTGTAAAGAAACAGATATTGCTGTGATCGGCATAAATGGATCACTTGGCAAACTGAAACCTCTCTCAGGATCAAAGTCTGTTTCAATATCAAAAAATGCAATCTTTAAATCAGGAGCATCTTGATTGATATAATTGGTGCTGAGACATTGAAATATAGGATTAATGTCTGATTCGAATAAATTTTTGTTTCTGTTTATTGCTAATTCTTTGTGAAAATCCTTTGTGTTTTTACAAATTATTCTATTGAGTGGTTTTCCTGTTGTACTTTTGTACTTTCCTTTTGGATCCTCATAATAGAAATTGTATCTTACTGGATACTCTTTGAATACACGTTTACCGTCTTGACGTTCAACAACTCTTATGATGTCAGAGTTTCTGTCAAAAAATCCATCTATGTAACTCATTTGTTCTCCTTTTTGTCATTTGTGGCTGACAAAATACCTAAAATCAATTGTGGCTGATCTTGCCTTACTTTAAATAATATAACAGTATACCTCCGAAACCCATTGCTGTCAATACTAAATTTGTTACAATCAGTGCCGGTTCTTTCCAAAGAAAGGATACTATTAACCAAACTATTCCGCCCATTGCCAGAAGCAGTGGACCTACTGGATATAGTTCAGGAAATCCTGCATTTACGAATGTGCCTACAATTAAAATTGCCGTTGCTAACCATTTTAGGTTATTGCCTGTTGTTACCTTTTCCATGCCAATAATGTTTTTCCTATTACCTTTGTTTTATATCCTTTAAACTTGTCAATATTATTTAGAAAAAAATCTTCCAATGCTGAGAAACTTGGAAAGGTGTATTTGTTCATTACACCCACTTTGGAATTAAATTTAACGTGATTCATATCTATCAAACACTCTATTGATCACATTGTTTACTCTTACAAAGTGTGCCGCTTTAGGCATATCTTTAATTCTTCTTGCTCCAATATAAGTGCAGGTACTTCTTACTCCGCCTAATATCTGTTCCACAGTGTCTTTGACAGGTCCTTTGTCTTCCAGTGATACTGTTTTACCTTCTGTGCCTCTGTATCCATCTTTTCTAGCACCATGTGTTTGAAAAGCAGATTCCGAACTCATTCCGTAGAAATATCTTCTACCATCTCTTAATTCTGTTTCACCTTCTTCGTGTCCCGCCAACATGCCACCCAACATCACAAAATGAGCCCCACCGCCCAATGCTTTGGCAATGTCTCCTGGTTGTGTACAACCACCGTCAGCAATGATGTGTCCACCAACACCGTTAGCCGCATCTGAACATTCCATAATGGCAGAAAATTGTGGAACACCAACACCTGTTTGTGTTCTTGTGGTACACACTGAACCTGGACCTATTCCAACTTTTACAATGTCTGCGCCTTTGATGATTAATTCTTCTGTCATGTTTGGCGTTACCACATTGCCTGCTATGATCACTTTGTCTGGATATTCTGTTCTAATTCTATCAACAAAGTCCACAAATGATTCATGATAAGCATTGGCAACATCAATTGTGATACAAGGAATATCTGGAAATGCACTCATCACCTGTTTCAGTGTTTGATAATCCTGTGCGTTCTCGTCCCATATAGCACCTGTACCAACACAGGCAGATACGTATTTGAATTTCATTCCTGTGCCTGCGGCTTGTTTCCAATCATCCAATGTGTAGTGTTTTCTGATCACTGTCAACATTTTATATTCTTGTAACACTCTTGCCATGGAAAATGTACCCACACCGTCCATGTTTGATGCCATGATAGGCACATATGAAAGTGTTTTACCACTGTTTTTAAATTTAAATTCTCTTAAAATATCCACATCACGTCTTGAACTTAATGTTGATCTTTTAGGTTGTAATAGTACGTCTGAATAATCTAAATGTATGTTATAATCTATTCTCATCTTATGCTAGGTATTTCTTTCTGTACCAACTATAAAACTTTTTGTCTTGAAAAAATTTTGCTATATCAGAAGCAGGTACTTGATCACTTCTGATACAATCTGCCAAGTCTTGGAATTCTTGCAACTGCTTTTCCTCTGCATTCAGTTGTCCACTTAACACTTTGATCATTTTCTTTTTTGACAACATTATTGCGTTACTCCTACATCAACCCCTACCATTGTGTTAATGTCAGATATGGTTGTTGTTTGATTGGTTTCTAAATAATGCATCATTTTTTCAGGTGTCGACTCAACATAAGGATCATCATCGGATCCATCATTGTTAATGCCTGGTTCTTGCCACCATGCTTCTACAACACCGTCATTTATAATTGCCATATATCTCCATGATCTGTTTCCAAATCCTAAATGATTTTTTCCAATAAGCATACCCATGAACCTTGTGAAGTTTCCAGATCCATCTGGGATAACTTTTACGTTTTTTAATTTAAGTGAGTCTGCCCATGCGTTCATAACGAAAGAATCATTAACTGAACAACAGTAAATTTCATCTATGCCCATGCTTTTAATTTTATCTGCATTTGCTTCAAATCCTGGCAATTGTTTTGAAGTGCATGTTGGTGTGAAAGCGCCAGGTAAACTGAACAGTACAACTCTCTTGCCTGCAAAAAAATCTTGTGTTGTTTTATCGATCCAACAACCTTCTTCAAATGTACATCCACCGTCTGGTGCTATGTCGCCTTCTCTTACTCTAAATCTTACGTGTGGAATTTTAAATCCCTTCATGTTTGCTCCTTAATTTATAACCACCAAAAAAATCATCTGCATTAATGGCTCTATCATCTATCCAGACATCATACACTGGTTTTTTCATACTAATTGAACTGTGCTTTACATTCCAGTCTTTCAACTGTTGGTGTGTAAGTTCAGTCCAGTCTATGCCTGAGTTACCACCTCTTGCTGTCCAATAATGGATTTCATGTCCTTCATCGAACAGTGAATTCAATTTAGCAATACGAACATGGTCTGGTTTGCTATCTTCGTAATTGCTATTTTCATTGTAGCAAATTGTGTTGTCAATGTCAACCATATATTTCATTACAGCCATCCCATAGCAACACTGAATCCCAGTATGTTGGCACAAAAGAAATAACTCACCAACACTGTGGGCCAAATTAATTTTCTTCTGTAAAATGTGTAGATAGCCAATCCAGATCCTACCAAAAAGAATGGATACACCATACGCATATCCGGATCAGCCGCATTCAGTGCCAGAGTCATACTGGCAATAATATTGACAACTGTACTGATCATTTCCAACCAGAAACACAGTTTATCCTGTCTATATGATTCTCTAAAATATGAAATTACTTTGGACACTACCACCAACCCATTGCTCGGCCGAAACCAAACACGTGTAGACAAGCAAAGTAACTGGTCATCACAAGAGGCCAAGCCACCTGTCTTCTAGTAAATGCTAAAATGCTGAGCACTGCTCCTGTAAAACTCACAGGATAAATCAAGTGCATGGGTGGATGATCTGCTGTGACTGATATCCAAGTCATTGACCAAAACACACAGACACTTGCCGCAGTTTCTAAATAGAATGCTTTTTTATCGCTGGTGTAACTTCTTATCCAGAAGTTTTTAACTTTATCCCAAAAGGACATTATTTGTCTCTGCCAACTGCAATGATCAAGTTTTCTAATGAATCAAAATCGTCAGAGTATTTGTGCCATTCACCTTTGTGAGCAATTTTAATTGCCTTGTTGATCAGTGCTGGTTTAATTTCTAATTCTTCTGCCACTGCTTTCACAGTGTCTTTCAAGCCTGCACTTAAATCTTCCACTTCAGAAAGCACGTTTGCACCTTCGTCAATGATTCTTTTCAATTTTGCTTGTTCTTCTGGACCGTATGTTCTGCCTGCCATTATGTTCTCCTTTTTAATTGTTATGGAGCGACGCAGTGTCGCTCTCATAATTTATTTGCTTTCTAGATATGTGTCTAGAGTTTTTTGAAACTTACCAGCGTGTGACTTCTCAGCCTTTGCTAGTGTTTCAAACCAATCAGCAATTTCTTCATAACCTTCTTCTCTGGCTGTTCTTGCCATACCTGGGTACATGTCTGTATACTCATGTATTTCACCTTTCACAGCAGAAGCAAGATTTTTCTCTGTATCTCCGATTGGTTCACCTGTTGCAGGATCTCCCACTTCTTCCAAATATTCTAGATGTCCGTGTGCGTGTCCTGTCTCTCCTTCAGCAGTTGATCTGAATACCTGTGCCACTTCGTTGGCACCTTCTATATCTGCCTTCTGTGCGAAGTAAAGATATCTTCTGTTGGCTTCTGACTCACCCTGAAACGCGGCTCTTAAATTGTCCGCAGTTTTACTACCTTTTAAACTCATAAGTTCTCCTTGTGTAAGCCTACATTGTACTTAATTTTTATGGAGATGTCAAGTTTATTTTTTGGCTGGACTGTCTTTTTCTTGGTAGAAATAATCGTTGGAATCACCAAAAGTTACTGTGCTTTCATTTTCGCAGAAAAACTCTTTGGTACTGACTTGGAAGTCTGGTCTTTTCAATTCTGATGCTGTGAGTGATTGTTCAAACCAAAGCATTCTATTGTTGGGTTGAGCAAAGTATTGTCCATTTTCCAGTCTACCAAAATTGTGTTGTTTGTGTTCTGAGGGTACTTCGGACACTCCGGTGTTAACGGTGTTTGGATCTCCGTGGCAAGCATCTATGGTGAAAAGATATTCACCCTTCATTCTGCCACCACCGTTCAACATGATTTCCACATCACAATTTTTCAACATGGCTTTGGTCCAAACTTGTATATTGGAACTGAATGAATCCCAAAGTTCAAGTGTACCAAGTGGCAGTTGTTCTTCTTCTTTGATGTCTGTGCGCCAAACAAATGCTGATATTGGAAATTTATCGTAGCAGGCTCCATACTCTGGCAAGTATGCTTCAAACATTAATGCTCTACCCTGTACTGATTTGACTGCTATAAGAACTGCTTCTATGAAATCACCATGCCCACGTTGGAAATCGTGTACGTATTCTTTTTTGACCCAACATTTGATGTATGGAATATTTGCAACAAAGTTCAAGACACTGCCTCCTCATGATTAATGGTAATGTATTTATTGGAAGTTTAGGAATTAGTGCTTACGTTTCTTGCGTCCAGCACAGTGCGCCTTTTGAGAAAAACCTTTGGGGTTGGCGCAGTTGATGGACTTTTTGTACTTTTTAGTCCATTTCTCTGTGATCTCTCTGATCAGCATGATGTTATTTTTTCTTTTTGATAGGTACGCAGTTGTCCACACGCTTGCCACCCTTCATCTTGGTGCCCATTCGCTTGTAGCCTTTCCAACACACTTTGCCGTCCACACCTTTTTGCTTTTCTGCTTCGTCCAGTGTTTCCCATGTTGGTTTGCCACAATCTTTACAAGTTTTTGCGGACTCTTGTAATTTTGATTGCAATTTGTTTGCTAATGATTCTTTGTAATTAGGAGCGTCATGTGTACATTTACATGTTGGTTTAGGTCCATCAAGGTCACAACCACAATGCTTACATAAATTTTTATCTTCTTTTGATTCAGACATTAATTCATATTCCATATAATGATACACTGAACTCAAGTAATCAGATGCTTTAGTAATCTTAGCCGCTACCCAACCTTCTAAACCTTCTTGTTCAGAAACTTGTTTCAACATGTCATGCAGTTTGATTGAATATTTTGCTGATTTGTATAAATCTGATCTTGCCATTTGAACTTCATGGTCTTGTTCTACTCTTTGAGCCAAATCTGCTAATCCTTCTTTTAGTTCATCGTGTGTCATATTTGTATTTATCTCTTTATTGGTTGACCAAAGATATTTGCTTTCATGTCTAATGCATTGTCTTTGGGTGTTTGTTTCTTAATTTTAGGTAGATTGGGTGCTTTTACACCTGACTTTCCTGGTGTGCCTGTGTATGATTTTTTAAATCTATCTGGACCTATTGCAATGTGTGGAGAAACAACTGTGGCAATACTACCTGCTGATGTGGCTCCTGCTGTTGCAACTTCTTTTAAATTGATTGATATAATTTCTGTTATTTTCATACTACTATTTATTTTTCATCAGTCTAGATGCACGTTTACTGATTGTGTACTTGGCGTGTGGTACTTTAAGATTTTTTTTGCCGTATATGTCACCGATCTTGTGCTTGTAAACCAACAGTTCAGGATCATACCCGTAGTGATGATCATAACGTTTTTTAATTTTACTGAATTCTTTAAAACGCATTATGCACACTCCTTGCAATAACAGTCGGGACAATTCAAGCATTCAGAACACGATTTCTTGCAATGCTGTTCACATCCACACTTTTCGCAGATGTATTTTACCAATGATTGTCGATTAATTAGATTCAGTAAAAGAATTTCTTCTAGTATATACATACCAGTATTTATTGAACTTTATTTTGATTTGCCAGACTTCATGTTAGCACACCAGTGATACATCTTGCCTCGTTCACCACCATACTTCTTTGCTTTTGCTCTCAAGGATGTGACAGAACCTTTGCAACTGGCTCCTGAACGTTTCACACGACCTGGTCTGCTTTTGCCTTTTTTCTTGCCATCCGCGAAGTTTTCTTTTACAATGATGTCTCTCAGTTTCATCTTAATCTCGGTGGACGACCTTTGCTGTCTAATTTAAACCCCAACTTTGCCGCTTGACGTTTTGTTTCGCCAGGCTTAACATCTGCAGTTGTATTTTGTTTTGTGATTTTGCCAACACCTGCCGCTTCATTTGGAGTTTGTTGAAAGTGTGATTTTAAATTTCCAGCAGTTCTTTCAAATTTATGATCCTTGTGTTTAAATCCTATTCCACCCGCCGCTTCCCAATTAGCAATATTTGTACCAAAGTCGTCTATCAGTATGTTTGGTGTATTGTCTGCCTGTTTGGCAAACTTAGGTTTGTCGGTTGTGATTATGGTTTGCTTTGGTGGAAATGCCACAAGGTTCTTTTTGACCCAGGCTCTTTTTTCTGGTTCCACTCTGTTGTCATCTGCCAATGGTGAACTAAGAATACTGTAGGATCCTTTTATGTCTTTAACCAAAGACAATAAGTTTTCGCAATTTGGTGTTTTTTGTAAATTAAGCCAAAAACTAGGAGTCTGTCTAATTTTTTCTAATCCTTGATCAATGTTTTTGATGTCTCTGAAATTTTTTACTCCCATGAGATCAGCCCATGCTTGGAAAAAATCTACCAACACTCCATCCATGTCAATGTATATTTCGGATTTGGAATTTACATCAGCCATATCAGAATTATACAACTTTTTGTTGTATTTGTCAATGTTGGAATTCAGTTCCAAAACACGCATTAATTGAAACCTAAATGCGTAACTTCTGGATACTTCGCTATGATTTTTCTAGCAAGTTCATTGTGAAGTTTTACTTGCCTATTCATGTAACCTTCTGGTTTACCGCCTGATATCATGGTTGGACCATCTGGATTTTTATCTATTGTGGTTGGTTCTTCTGGTGATTTTTTATCTATGTTCTTCTGCAACCATTGTGTGGTTCTCGCTATGAATTCTTTTGCTGGCACAGGACTCTGATCTTCGAAGTCTGGATTGTAACCCAATGTGCTAAGAAACTGTCTCATACTGGCGTTGCTCATGTATGGGCTCTCAACTTCCTTGTCGTCCTTGTATGCGTCCGGGAATGTCCATAGGTTGTTGTCTTTTGGATGTTTATGGTACGCTATCATTTCAGCGCCTTCCGACACTGAATCTTCATTAGTTGATTCATTTTTAACATCATGTGATGCTAACACCATGCTCATCGCATCTGCTAGTCCCACTTTGTCCATGTTCATTTGTTCTATGTCTGAAGTGTCGCCATGGTCATTAAAAACTGCCAAGTATTCTTTTACTTTGCTTGGATCAAATCCTGCTTTCTCTAAAGCAATCCTGCCTTTGTCGTCTATGTCTTCGGTTGTTGGTTTGTTCGTTGTGATTGTAAATTTGTTGCCTTCAAAATCTACATCAGCACCTGTAATCAATTTGTACATCTTTGCCAACAGTCTGTTGTCGTATTCTGGTCTACCTAAACCTTTTTGAGGTTCTTTAATTTTATTTGCTAATATGTCAACAAATGCCTGTTTGTCTAAACGCATTTCGCCTTCGTTGGTTTCTTTTGTTCTTAATTCTGTTTGTTTTTCTTTTTTCTTTTTCTTTTCATCTGAACTGTGTCCAAATGTTTTGTGTACCAGTTTATCTAATTTTCTATGAAATTCATCTTCCTCGTCTTCACTTGCATCTTCTGACATACCTTTGTTTTTTCTATTAACATAGTGATCACTCATTTTGCCATAGCCATGTCTCCATGCCATTTGTCTCAAAGTGTCATCGTCTTTGTCTTTAAAATGATTTGCTAATTCTTTGTCGGACATATAAGCAAGTTTTTCTTTGTGTTTGATTATACTGGCTGGCATTCTTTCTTCTATGTTGTCTTCTGTAACAAATCCTCTGCCACCACACACTGAACACTCTTTGTCACCGTGTTTGCCTGTGCCATCACAATGTGTACACTTGGCTGGTTCAGCCGCCATGTCTTCTTTTTTAAGATTCTTGTCAGCCCAAGCATCCAGTGCCGCTTTGCGTTTCATAAAATTAAGTTTGCCCACTGTGGCATATTGTTTAGGATCTTTTTGAATGTCTTGTAAATCTTTCATCAATTGACGATAGTGTGCTTCGTCTCTTGGCTCTACATATTTGAATTCAGTAATAAAATCTATTAACTTCATTTCTTTCTTCCTCTCAATCCACTGTTAGTCATGTGTGGTAAACTAAACCACAATTTGAACCAATCTGGGTCGCCCGGTTTCAAGCCTAATTTTCTTTCTTTTTTCTTCAAAGCAGTAGCAGTATAACTGGGATTAGAGTCTTCGACAGTTGAATTTTTATCCCCAATGCCTGCTAATTTTTTAAGTGTGCCTAAATCCATACAATATTTATGCTGTTTGTCCCATAGGAACAGGTTTTTGTTGAGCAGGATTCATGCCCATGCCTTTGCGTGTATCCATGTACATTTTAGTGGCTAATTTTTTATCTCCCGGTACATTGTTTAAAAAACTTTGCATGTCACCTCTAGCGGCGAAATCACGCATTTTAGAAGCACTGATACCTTGAGCTCCTTCTTGCTCTGGATCTCTTTCACCTGCACTCACAATGTCAATGCTGTCGAAGTTGTATTCTGTACCATTGTATTTGTTTAACAAATCATTAAATGATTCAACTCTATCACTACCTGCAACATAGATTATTCTATTGTATTTTAAACTTTCTAACTTTTTCATTGCATCTATGATTGTGCGTACATTATCATCGCCCACATTTACACCAGGAAAGAAATTCATTGCATACATTTTTTTTTGAGCAAAAGTTAACGGATCTTTTTTTGCGTTTTGTGTATGTGTTAAAAAAAGAAAAGGATCACCATTTGCTTGAGTTATTGTATCAATAATTTTCTTGTGACCAATTGTGATAGGATTCATTCTGCCAAAGGCGAACACAGCAGTCTTATCTGGTGCTTCTAATAATTCCCAGGCTCTCATTATACATCCTTGTTTGCTTTTTCAATTTCGATAATTTTTCCCATTAGGACTTTTTTATCTTCATCATTAATAGCATTTTCTATACGTGCTGGAACTTTAAATTTTTTAAAATATTGCTCAACTGCAATATCTATCATCGGCATCATTTTTTCTGTTGTGCCTTTATTTTGAAATTCATCGACAACAGGAAAATAGTTTCTTCTGTAAAACTCATTATCATTAGTCATAAAGGTATAGATATCTTCTATGATATCATAATCAATTTTATTATTACTTTGTGTAAATTCTCCAGCTCTCATATTACCACTTTCGGCAAGACCAGTATCTTGCTTTTGTTCTCGGTCCTGGATTATCACAGTTGTGTCTTGCACGGAAACTTCTGCGTCTTGCAGGATTTGATTTTTTGATTCTCATGTTAGGATCACCAAAGTTTACTTTTTTAATGTTTTTAGTTTTTGGA
>Ga0222717_10002838_pt1 | contig 13220 bp, 22 predicted proteins | sample C33_18DmetaG_FD_165053 | JGI IMG/M metagenome (GOLD analysis project Ga0222717, IMG submission 165053) | Estuarine water microbial communities from San Francisco Bay, California, United States - C33_18D | ecosystem: Environmental > Aquatic > Marine > Unclassified | place: USA: California...
TAAGTTATTATTAATTCAAGTCTTTAGCGTTTTTGGTCGCAACGACACCATACCATATCCGTTGTATGCAATTAAAAAAGACATACAACAATAAATATAAGTAATGTGGCGTGGCTTGGTTATACCAACAAATCAATGCACATTTGAAGTGTCAGCCTTCCATCTTACGTGCTGTGCTACTCACCACACTACTCATATTCTTGTACGTTAGGCAAAATAAAAAAGGGAGAGTGAGCAATATGCCCGTTATAAAACCAATTTTAACATTTAATATTAAATTAAATCCCTCCCTTATATTGCTATCCATAAGTTTCTCTTAAATATTTATATACACTAGGCAATACTTTCATTGCTAGTTTTTGATTCTTATATAGCTTACTTCCTAAAGTTTCTGAGCTATATATAGTTGTCTGTTTTATTTTACAATAAAAACTATCTTTTCCGCTTGTCGTTATACCTCCTTTTCTAATAGCCACTTTAAAGTTTCCACTATAATTTATAGGCTTGACATAAACCTGGAAATCGTTTTCAATACACCAACGGAAATTAGAAAGGCAATCCTCTGTCATCGTCTTTTTCTATTTTAATATCATTCTTCGTTTTAAATACCACGAACTTTCCATTCATATCTCTGTCATTGTCTTTAGGTCTTATACCTGTAATGTATTGACCGTACTCAATTAACCATCTATTAAATTGAATGTTAGAGATGGTTGTTTTTCTGTTTGGACCATAATCTGTAAACTCAGATATGAAATCATAATACAGGTCGTTGGTGTATATCTTCTCATTAAGTCTAAGCATTGAGTTCTTTCTCTCCCCAATAATTCCACACCATTGAGCAAAGTCATAATTGGTGTTGATTGCTAGTTTATTAATGTCAACATTCTTGAAGTTACCTTTAATCAAACCATTCTTTAAATAGAACATTAGATTCTCGATCATATAATTATCAAACGCACACCACTCATCTTCGTTCCATTCACCAAACATCAACTTACCAAATTCAACTAATGGAGTAAATTCTTTTGTGTAAAAGTTAGTGAAGTATATCTCCCATTTTCTTCTTTCAAAAGAATTACCCTTACCTTTTATAGGATAGTTTGTTGTTATAGCTACCTTGGGTGACTTTACAAAAGGTATTTTAATAGCATCTTTATTTTTCTTTTCAAGAGTAAGGCCTTCGGTAACTACGCTAAATAATCTTTCAAAATCAAAGTGCTTCTTAACATCATCAAAACATAACACCTGAGTATCTGCCGATACAAGTTGATATGCAAAGCTCTTTTCAAAATTAAAAGACTTACCATCTATAGTAACTAGCTTCTTCATATGAGATAGAGCTGTCATAAACAAACCTTTCCCGGTACCTCCTTCAGGATCCTGTGATAAGTTTTCGTCTCCAAGTATAATTGCAGGACAATACGACAAGTTTTTATAAGCATGCAATACAAATCCAATTGTGCTTCTTAAACACTTTATGGTTTGTTTATCTGCACTAGAAACATTAGATATAAAAGTTTTGTAGTCGCATTCAAAAGATTCACATATATGAAAATCTCTATCTATAACCTGGTCCTTCCAAACATAACCACCCAAATCCTCGTAAGATATTGTAGTCTTTTTTGTCTTAGTAATTTTTACTGCACAATTATTATAATATAAATATGCTGTATTCTTATCATCTTCAATAAAGTAAACATCTACTGTACCTAACAAAGAAAGAAAATCCTCTCTAAAGAATCTTGTTTTATCTGCAAAATAATTATAGATAGAAAGGTCATCAAGACTTTCAAGATATCCTAAAACATAATCTTTTATTTCCTCTTCATTTGTATGGTCTATCAAGTTACTTGTTACTCTTACAAATATAAAATGCTTACTTCCTTCAGGCATAAACTTATAGAAGCCATTATCCTCCAGGAAAGACCTGAATAAATAATGTATTATACTTATAACTCCTTTTTCATTCTTTACCCAAAATCTTTTATCTGATTCCTCCTCTTCTACTTTTGTGATAGTAGACTCGGCTACAGCGTCTTCAATACCAGATTCAACTAATTGAAGACGTATCTCCTTTTTTGATACTCCACGTTTTAGTTTTGCCCTAATCTGATTAACCTTGTCTTCATCCTCATAATACTTTGTCCCATGATTTTGAACTTGAGAATAAGCTGAATTTATTGTTGTCTTTATCTCATTAAGACTAAAGTCTCTACTTTCAAACTGACCCATTATATACTCAGCAAAATCTTTACCTATTCCATAGTCATTAAATGCGGCAGCTAGTATATAAACATTATTGTTTCGCTCTCCATCAATTATTCCATACTTCTTGGTCCACCACTTCATTAAAATATCTACTATTTTATTTTTATTTGTGACTGGTATAGTAGGCTTGGATGAATACTTATCAACTACTTTGTATTCGATATCTTCTATCTTATTCCAAACGTGAGAATTAATGTTTATATATATCAATGGGTCATATGATTCATAGCAAACTCTTGATATATTTTTACTTGTCTTGTCAAAGTATTTTGAATTAAAGTGTTTTTCTAATGACAAAAAATAGTTTTTATGATTTTCTGGATCTTTAGGTATCTTGATAAGAGCCTTCAAACCATTACCACTAGGAGATATAAATACAGAATATACATGTCTATCTTTAGACAGTCTTTCTTTTTCTGACATCATATCTTTTTTGGTTTTATATCCATCGAAGTCTAAGCATATAAAACCACTATGCTCTTTTAGACTGCTGTCTGATCTTTTATTAAATGTTCCTGAAAAACATATTGCAGGTAGGTTCTTTTTTAATTCCTGCCTTACTGATTTATCTTTCTCAGACCTTATTTGTTTTATTAAACTCTTTGACTTCCCTTCTTTTATTCTAAGTAAAATAGATTCCATATCTCTATAGAAAGGAGTCGAAGTGTCCTTTATGTTTCTAAAAATTGTTACGTTACCCATATGATAAGATTGATAGCTATATACTACTATATAGTTTATTTATTATTTATTTTTTTATTTCCTCGTATCTAAGGAAAAAAGTTAACATTTATGTCATAAAAAAAAGAAAAGAAAAGGGATAGATATATATCCCTAATCCTTTTCAATCGCTATTAAAATGGTAGGTCGTCGTCTTCATCTTTGACCTTTACAGTCTCTGCATTTACAGGTATATCATTTACTGGCTTCTGATTCTTGGGAACAAATTGGTCAAGCTCAATATATGGCTTACCTGATTTAGCAGTTAAAACATTTAAGTTTACCCAACCATTCTTATGATTGGCTTTTAAAAATGAAATAGCTTCTTCAACTTTAACGCTGATGTTACCGATTACAAAGTCTGGTGCGTTCTCTCTTCTCTTGAAAAGAAATCCGTCTGCAAAAATTTTGTCTTGTGACATATTTAATTGTGTTTATTTGGTAGCTTAGTTGGAGAAGCTACTCTGACTCCTTTATTATTATGAGTGTGAAAAGAATTAAAACTGTTCGTACTCAATAAATTGTGTAAGGTCTTTTTCTGAATCTTCAGCAAAGTATTTATTAAACATCTCTACTGCTCTTATTACTTTATCTCTACCTCTAAGTAATGTTTCTTCACTTGGCTTAGCTATCTTTAGCATAAGAGTTTTCTTGTCTACTATATAGAACTCAACAGGCTTACCAAACAACTGTTGGTATATGTATGCTTGACTATCATAATTGTAGTCGTTAGCACTCCATTTAAACTTATTTATATCACCTGATGTCTTGATGTCAATAACCTTGTCTTTTGTTATGATATCAGCCTTTCCTTTCCAAGTAATTCCAAACAACTCAGTAACACCTGGTTGCTCGTAGATGTTTCCTTCTTCGTAGATATCTGTATACATTGTGAAGTTAGACTTCATTGAATCTACCCAAGTATTAATAGTGTCTACCTCCTTAGAAAGTAACACATCATATGGATCTAATTCGTTATCAGATATGTATTCCTTAAAAGCTTTAGTGGACCTAGTAGATACATCCATTATGTTATATGTATCTAACTTCTCAGGCTCAAGCATTGCTGTGTGAAAGTAGCCTCCCATTATTAAAGGAAGTCCTTTATCGTTCTGTCTAAATTTTCTAGGATTCTTTAGTAGATTATAGATATCTGAGTTAGATAAATATTGCTTCCCAAAGTCTCCGTAGTATTTAGAGTCGTCTTTTAATTGTTCTATAATATTACTTGACATATTTTCCTAGTTCTTTTTTAATTGTTGCAGGTATTGTATATCGTGTTTCCAATGTTTTGATGATAGTTGAAAGAGGTTTTGAGTTGTTGCTCTTTACGTAGTTAACTACATCATCCCATTTTTCAGATGTCTTTTTTAGCGTTGGCTTCTTTGTTGCCTTTACAGCAGGTGCCTCTTCACTTATTCCTACTAAATCTTCTCCTGCCCATAAAGATAACCCTAATCCATGCATAGCAATAGCTTTTACTGTACTACGTTGAATGGTTTTGTTTACTGCAAAAGATGTTATCTTATCAATAGATAACGATTGGTTACTGTGATTCATAATAGGTAAGTAATCTACGTGTTCTACATCATTAATAGTAACACCTACCTTTACATAACCAGTGCTACCATCTGTAAAATAATTGAGACCTGTATGCTCTGACTCATACACTTTTCTGTTTGCATCAGGGTATTGATCTTTAATCATAGCCCAGGCGTATGCCCAAGATAGATAATCAAATCTTCCCTTTTTTTCTACTCTGTCTTTTACATTGAGAGCTGCCAATGTTCTGAATGTTGATTTTGTGTTTGCCATAATTTATTTATTTATTGGTTTTTAAAAGTTATAATACAAGAGTTTATAATCTCCCATATATCCTTATCTTTAATATTTTTAATCTTATCTATACCATAATCAATGTTTTGTCTAGGCACATCAAGACCATTTTGTTTCATTAAATTTGATATCTCTGTTGAGCCCATAGGTCTTTTACTGCAAATGTAATACAGCATAAATCTTGGTAAAGAGTATTGTCTTTGTTTTGTCTTTAAAAACAATTGTTGTCTAGTTATGTTGCATTTTTTACATATAAAATCAACATAGAAATTAAATATTTTGTTTTTCATTTTTATTGTATTGGTTCCCTAATTGCTCGAAATAAAGCTTCCAAGAAAATGGAGCTTCTATTGTTGGGAGTGAGTTCAACTCTCCCTCTCTTTGTTTAATGAACTCTTCACTTGATCTTCCCATCAGTTTAGAATTTTATGTTTTACAAATATACTATTTATTTAACAAATATATACTATTTATTTGCATATTAATGAAATATTAATCCTACTTTGTTGCTTTTATTAAACCATTTGGTAGCGTATAAATCTACACTAGAAGCATCCACGTATTTAGAATTGTCCAAAGAATTGCTATTATCAAATATTTTTGTGTGCCTGTGAGTTTTTTCATCTATTAAATGTTTTTGTTTCCCTGAATTACTAAATATAATATCATAGTTATCAGGCATATTAATTTTTAAAATCATATCAACCATATTGGTGTAGCTATAAAATCTTACGCTTGGATTCTGATTAGCTATTGTAATCCACTTGGCTAGGTAGCTTCGCGAATAGTAATCTCCACTATCGTGTACCCTTACATAATCTGGTCGCTTCTTTTTTATCTCTGCATTCATAGCGTCAATAAATTCTAGCGTCTTACTTAGCTGATATCTCTTTTCAAATGCAGGCTTGACGTTACTCCAAATGTACGCGCCTTTTTTAGCGTAGCAAAATTGTACGCACTCATCTGCCATAGGGCATGTTAATTTTCCACTTGCCGATTTATAGGCAGGAATCCCAAAGTTAAATACTCTCAATCCAAGTTCTTTACTTGTCTTTTTAAGCTTACTGTTTTGTGTTAGTAAATTCATATTTCCATGTTTTTAAGTATGTGTTCAATCACTTTAACTGTCCAACCGTTGCCTAGCATCTTGTACCTCTGAGAGTTTGAAACTCCTTCAGTATAGTTGTCAGGTACGGTTTGTAATCTCTCACACTCTATTGGTGTGAGCTTCCTCCAATTGTATTTCTCATTTATAATACCTTGATTAGGTGAGATTGTTGTAAGGCAATGTGCCTTATCTTTTAATGCCCTACCTCTTCTTGTTGTACTATTTGGATAAGATAAGTCTAATCCTTCTCCAACTCCTGCTTCAGCATATCCTTTCTTTGTGGCTTCAGGAAACACAACCTTGTCCCCTATTCTTATCATGGTTCGTTGGCTTCTCTCTATACTATTCCACCAAACAGCGCCATCATATCTAGCAGTAAGACAATACGCTTTCCCTAACTTTGTAACCATTCTTTCATCTACCTCTGAATTCTTCAGCTCCCCTTCAGTCTGAATGATATCTCTAAGTGTTATGTGTTGATTGATTGGACCAAAGATGTACGGTATGTTTGTCCAATAGTATCTCTTCCTGGTTTGTGCAGACACAAGTGCTGAGTCAATGTATATCGGCTCTACTCCTAAGAACTTTGATATCGTATCCCTATGCTCTTTGGTCATCTTTACATTCTCTAGTAGAAAATACTTTGGCTTAAGTTCTTCTACCAATCTAACAAACTCAAAGAATAGCTTGCTCCTTGGATCATCGAAGTTTAAGTTCTTACCTGCCCTACTAAATCCTTGACATGGGCTACCACCCATAACTAAGTCAATCTTAGTATTGAATCCATTAACACCAAACACACTAGAAGGTATCTGTGTGACATCTCCAAGATGTATTGTGTTAGGGAAGTTTTTCTTTGCTACCTGTATAGCGTACTTGTCAATCTCTGATGCATAGTAGTTATCTACTTTTACATCAAGATTCTTGAGGGCTATCTGTCCACAGGACATGCCATCGAATAGTGATAATACATTCATTTGCTGTTTATTTAATTATTACTACTTCTCCTTGCGTTTCAATCCAAACATGTGCGCCACAGCTCAAAGGTTTTTCAGGACTATAAACCACCTTACTAGGTCCTTTTATATCTACTTCATGCGCATACATATTACTCTTGTATGTTTTACATGTTAATACTGGGTCAACAACATTGTTTTTTCTGTTTGACTTTATTACGTGTTGATTAACGTGAATTATGGTTTTCATTTTAATTCGTTTTGAAGTTTATTTATTAATTCTCCTACATCCTTGCCTAGTTCTGTCTTACCATACTCAAGATGGTCTTCAACCTTATACAATATGTTTAGTGTTTCTGCGATTAATGTTTTCATTTATTGTTTATTTAAGTTATCCCCTAAGGGAGCCGTCTTTCCGTGCTGTCAGTCTTACTGTAATTTATGAGATTAATGAAAGTATATACTCAAGCGGGTCTCATGTTAACTATTTTTAGCATTACAGCGGCCTACATTAGCGACAACTAAGGATTTTTATTCCTACTGAGTATTATTTTTTGTAAAAGTAAATAAAAGTTATATAAAATGCAAATAATATGCAAATAAAAGTTATATAAATATATTTACACATAGTGTCATGCCTAAAAAGATATGATACCATGCCGAAAATCGGCATTATTAGCCCCTAAATGGGCATTATTAGCCCATAATGGGCGGATAGTTTGATTTGTTTGATGTAGTTTGATTAAAATCAAACTTTTATTAGAAGAAAAAGTTGGGCTTTTGCCCAACTATGCCCAACTTTCCCAACTTTTATATTAAAAAAATACTTATGAGTGTGAACAATCTTACATAAGATTGGCTTCAGCCTCTTCAAGGGTTTCTCCTAAGTACTCATGAAGATTATAGTACGCATAGAATCCTTTAGGAAATGTACCTTCTCCATTGGTGTAATCATGTTCTAGGTATGTTATATCATCATTGGTGTTTTTTGGAATATCCCATACCCAAGGTGGCGTGTCCCAATCTATGTAAGATGACACCTCGCCATCTACGTAATCTATTTCTGCACCGTAGCCTTGCTCTTCTTCCCAAGATAAATGGAATGATGGTATATCTTTTAGTAGCATACTCAGGATCTTATCACTCACTGGTCCCCATGCTGATGTATATCTGTAAACCCCATCATCATGTTCGCCATCATAACACCCCCACTTTGTTCCCCAATTATGATTAGCCCAATCATACCAATTATCATATCCGTACTTCTCTTTGAGATTCCTTTGCATAACTTTAGTTATACCTTTCTCTCCTTTCTTGTGTTGAGCTGCTGTTATAATTTTACATGGAGACGAGCTCTTCTCTAACTCTAAGGGCATTGGCTTGTAGTACCTACATAATCCTACCTTAGATATTTCTTCTAACTTATCGACATACTTTTCTTCAACCGATATAATACTGTAAACGTGATTTGGCATCTGTTTAAATTTAAATTAATATTTGATTTACCAAGATGACTGATAATAAAAATCGCCACTTGACTTGTTTTCTCTAACTAAATATAACTCATGAGTTAGCGCTTTAATTGTGTCTGCTACTTCAATGTAATAGTAGTCATCAATCTCTGTTCCCCCAAAGAAAAAGCCATCAGATGGTGGAAGCAAATCCGAGTTCTTGCTCTCTAATACTTTCTCGCAAATATTAAGAAGCTCTTGTAGTTTTCCTTCACTTACCCAATGTTCCTTACAATCATCTACTCCATCTTGCACATTGTCTACAAACCATTTGTGTATGTGATTTGCTTTTCTCCAATACATTACTTCTTCAATGACTTCAGATATCCTGCTGCTATCAATGTCTCCCCTTGGCTTTCCTCCACGATTAACTATTACTTCGTGTTGTCTCTCTGTTTTTTGGTGGTCCCACCTTTTTACGTATGTCCTCTTGGACAGGTACATGTCTAATCCCATAATTTTAATTGTTAATTGTTAATTGTTTCTTTAATTACACTACCTCCATACATAGAAGCAAGCTCTTCTGCTTCTTGTCTGTCTTTTGCGTCTATATAGAATATTTCATTATGCTCTATACATTGATAAGTTTTAAGTTTTGCCATGATTTAATTGTTTTGTTGTGCGTATTCCCACACATCTGTGTGTAATTTATCATCAACGTAGTCCCAATAGAAATCCGTGATGTCCATACCGTTTAGCTCGACACTAGTTATCTCCATGTCTGCCTCAGGTGGTTGCTCGTGTGTGCCAGTATTATAATAGTAAGTATAATCTATACTTAATACATAGTGGTCTTGTTTAATGACGTAAGTTCCTTTTGTGTTTATGTTCATAATTCTAACTGTCTTTAAAGTGTATAAATAATATGATAGTTTTCCTTACTTGGTATGTCTTCGTACAAGGCTGCGCCTCCATCGTTACCTTCATCGTCTTTTTGTAGTATGATATAGCTTTCATCTGTGAACATTATAATCAATGGACGTTTGTACCAACCAAATTGATCGGCTTCTTCTCTAGTCATGTATCTACATGAGTCAATCTTTTTACCTCTTAAAAGTTTATCGAACTTTGAAGAGTGTGCTTCATCTTTTGTTTGCATAATTTTTATTTATTAATTATTAAATTGTTTCTTTTATTGTAGACATACAGTTAACACAATAGAACTCATTGTCCCACTCATCCCATACTGATTCAGGCGCTTCACATTGGCATTCATGTTCCTCATTATAATGTTCATCCCATCCATCGAATGTAGATAAAGGTCTAAGTTCTTGAGTGTATGTTTTATGGTGTATGCCTGAATCTTCTTTGTCGTTGAAGTATACAGATGCAGTAAGAACTGTTCCGTCTTTAGTGTCTACATCAATCTTCTCTCTGTAGTACCAATCAGGATGTCCCTCTAGTCCGTCAATCATTCCAAGAGTCACATCATCTACTAAGAATAAATCTACGTCTACATAGTGACCAACCCCTGGTTTGTTAAGTAGAAAGGGTAGTCCTTCTATGAGTAACGGATACTTTTCCATAGTCATACCCGGGCCTACATACTTAGACTGTGTAAGGTAGTTGTGGTAGTTGCTGTAATCTTTCTTAAGCGTACCATACACAGCGATTAAGTGCTTTCCTAACACATTCTTTTTGCTATACATAATCTTGTTTTTAGTAATCCAATCAGACTCATTGTATACTTCATAGGTTTTCTTCTTTAGATTAGCAGTAACAAACCTACAGTCACTCATCTCTAGAACCTCAGCCCATCTATGTTTAGGTATGTCTGAAAGTATCTCAGCCATATGCTGTGTGTCTGTCTTCTTTTTGCTGCCCAAGTTCCATACTGTACCGTTCTGAAATAGTATCTCGTTCTTATTGATGTTGAACGGATGGCAATTGGCTTTGTTGACTGCGCCAACTGTAGCGTATCTGAAGTGTGCAATGAATGGTCTCTCTGTTTTTAGTATCATGAAATCATTGCTGTCATGATATGTAACTTTCCATTTGTCTAGCCACAACACACCTAGTCCATGTGGATTTATAGATGCTGAAGCAACTAAGGTGTTTGTACTAATAACTTTCTTGTTGTCTTTAATAATAATAACGCACATAATTAATCGTTTTGTTTTGGGTTAATGAATTGTTCTATGTTTGGTGACACCTCTTCTGATGCCAAGTATTTCTTGAAGTCTTGAGCGTATGAGTATACCATGTTTACTTTGTCTAAGTTTCCTTCATACATCTTCATAAGTATTGGTCTTACTTTTATGCAGAAGTCTTCGAAGCTAGTCTCTTCTTTGAATGTATAGTAAAACATACTGTACATAAAGTCATACCTAAGCTTAAGTTGTTTGACATTCTTTACTCTTGAAGGTATACGAAACTCAATCCTGTTACCACTCTTTACATTTACAGGAGAGTACTTTGCATTGTCCTCTTTCTTCACTGGTTTGTTTTGAGCGCAGTACGATCGCTTGAGTCTGTATCTATATAACGCATAAAGCAATGCAAGTTTTGGCTTGACCACATTGACCACATCATAAGCATCTCCCTTGAAAAAGTTTGGGTTGACAGATATAGTTATGTGTCCTCCACAGCTTATATCCGTATCGCTGTTGATGATACATGAAGCATCATTCATCATATCAAACACCTCTTTTCTCCACTTACTTCTTGGTGGAGATAGAGGAAATACATGGGATACAGCCTCTACTCCACAGCTTGAATCTGTTTCAAATCCTGCAAAGAATGAAAACTCTCCAACATCATCTCCTTGGTCACTAGCTGTACCGTGATTATCTGTGTCAAACTCTGTCTTCTCTATCTCAAAGCCAATGCTAAAGTCACTCCTTAGCCATAATGAGTTGTGATTTTCAACAAACTTTGATGATGTGTGATAAGAATTTATTACGTCATTACCTCCACCACAATTTGATTCGTGATAGTAAGAACATTCATTATGTTCACAATAGTGAGAATCATCATCATAAACATATGATTGTATATCCTCACAGTACGTGGCATCATCTGAATATAGCCATTGGTCTGATGCGCGTCCACGTTCTACCCAAACATAGTAATCAGAGTTTGCGAATGAATCTTCATGTCCTACAGCTCCACAATAGGACTCTGTATGGCTTTCATTGTCGCTAAAATAAACTTCATTCACTTCGCACCACCAACAATAATCATGATGATGATAATCATCTGTGTCCTCACAGTAATTGTAGTTATCGTCCCGATAATCTTTGGACATGATGTCTCCTTCTGCGCAGACAACCTTGTCATCTTTGTCTATCCACTGGTCCATTACTTCAGACCATACGCATAGACTTTCTAACAGTTCCACGCCTTGGTCGGTGGTAACCATTTCATCTTGTGTTTCAATCATTTTGATAAAATTTAATTATGCCTACTGTTTAGGGTTTCGGCTTATCCCTTTGTTCGTTCGTTCACACTCATCTTTAATTTTTAGGATTAGCGTATATGTAGTATTTGAAGTCTCCTAAATCATCGTCCCATTTACCTATCCTAACAGACTTTACATTTTCGTATTCAACAACAGTAAGCTCACGATAAAACAAACATATTATTTTAGAGTACCCAAACTCCTCTATACTGTACCAATCGTCCTCACTTATGTCTCCTTCGGTAACCCACATTTCTTGTTCGTTGTCATTTAATACTTGGCTGTAAAATGTGCCAATCATGTCGATACCATCAATAATTAATTCTTTTGCTTTCATATTTACTTGCTTCTAATTAGTTCTATTGCTGACGTTCCACTATTAATAACCTTGATGATTTTATCCCATTCGCCTTCCTCAGCCATCCAGCATAGGTCATCAGCAGTTGCCTTGAATCCTCCTCCTGTTGCACCACAACCGAATTGATAGTTACTCATTGAGTTGCCCATTCCACTAGGCAATACTGCCCATACTTTCCAAAAGTCCTCTGTCTTTAGTAATTTAATCTCTGAACGATTGTCGCACATGCAATCAACCATCTTCATCGTCACTCTTGACGGATTGTCCACTACTTTTAAGGCAGGTGGATTGTGCCTAATTTCCCTGTACTTGCTCATAATTCTCTGTTTTATATGTTACTTGTTTAAATTCTAAATCTTCTTCATCTATTACGAAGATGTACTCACTCCAATCTAGCACTTGTCCATCTTCATCAATGGATTTGCATAGGTAATACTTAGGTTCTTTGAGTCTTATGTCTTCCCTCTTCCCTGACTCTGTGTCGCTTGGAGTAAACAATGCTCCCTTCACTTTAATAACAAAGACTGTGTCTCCCTCTGTTATGTATCCGAACTTACTGCGCTTTACAGTTGCTTCTAATAAAAAATAGTGTTTCATAATTAATCTAATTGTTTAATTTATATTAAGTTTTGTTTTGTTTTATATTGTTCTTTCGCCCAACTATATTCTTTGTCGGTGTTATAGATCAGGTAGCCTCTCCACTTACTTCCCATGTCAATCTCTGATTCCCATAAGAAAAATGTGGCTATTCTTTCGTTTATAATGAACTCGTACTCACCTTGCCCATTTATGTTTGGGTTTCTACTGAATGAGAATATATCATAATCTAATTCAGTTTCAAGTTCTCCATGAGCATAAGTTCCCTTGAACCTAAGCTCATCTTGATATTCATCGTCATGCACAGGATAAACATCGATTCTATATGCGTCTAACTTTCTATTCATCATAAGCTACATCATGACCTACTATAACAGCAGGAATCCAACCTATAACAAACATTACCATTACTACTGGCCTAGAGATTAAACTCTCCCTGAATGTACAAGTGCTTAATAAAAAG
>Ga0222717_10002839_pt1 | contig 13220 bp, 12 predicted proteins | sample C33_18DmetaG_FD_165053 | JGI IMG/M metagenome (GOLD analysis project Ga0222717, IMG submission 165053) | Estuarine water microbial communities from San Francisco Bay, California, United States - C33_18D | ecosystem: Environmental > Aquatic > Marine > Unclassified | place: USA: California...
CTTCATAACCTGTTAGCTTAGGTCATATTCTCGGAGAGGACAAGCGAAAGCGAATCATCATGCCTGCGGCTTCTGCGGCGGCGCGCCACCACGACCCAGCCGAGAAGGAGCAACGAGGAAACCGTCGGCTCGGGAATAGTGCGGGCCAGCGAATAGGTCGGCTGCTCCATGATTTGATCCAAACTCCTACGATAGAGATCGAACTCGCCAACTAACAATTCCCCAGACTCGTCGTCGAGCAATGCTGGATCATTGCGCAAAGGATCCTCAAGAAAGACCTGATCATGCTGAAAAATAAGAAGCTGCCTCGCATCGCGTAGTAACCCCTGATCCGAAATTACCGTATAGATCGCATGACCAGCAAACTCGTCTTCAGGAGTGACCGTTTGGGTCACGACATCCTGGTAGAGCGAGGGAAGGCCATTGAAATTGACGGCGATGGAGTTTCCAAACTGCCGGAATTGAGATTCCAGGTGGAGAAGGTGTCCACCTTCCACAGCGTCTCGAATGGCACCATTGTCGATATCAAAGGCACCAATCCAAACAAGCCCATTAAAGAAGAGCGATCCATCGTCCTTCGTGAGCAAATGGGAATCCGGCCCATCAAAGTTCGTCACGGTGATCGTGGCACCCCACGCTGCAGCGAAAAACAGGCCCCACCAGGCACCCACAGCTCTAATTAACATTGCTACCATGCCATCGAAGCTTGGAACGCAGCGTGCGATAGAACGACTGCTCTGGCAGAAAAGCTAGCTCCACATGATGACTCGCTCGACGAATGTGAATCCGGCTGTGCGGCTGGACTCGATGTACAGACCGGCCATCCAATGTAAGCGCTACCTGGTCGCGTTGCTCGACAGGAATCACCTCAATCTCAGTGTCGTTACGCACAACCATCGAGCGATTTGACATAGCATGCGGACATATGGGCGTGATCACAAAGACACCACTTTCCGGATCAATGATCGGACCACCAGCGGAAAGCGAGTAGGCGGTGGATCCAGTAGGCGTCGAGATGATAAGACCATCAGCACTATAGTGGTTGAGATACTCCCCATTGATGTGCGTTTCCAAGTGAATGAGGCGAGACACATTTTCACGGCACACGGTGACCTCATTGAGGCCAAAATACGTGGCCTGCTCCTCTCCTGCGAGGGAAACGGTTGCCTCTAATAGCGACCGTTTTGAGAGGCGGAAGTAGTCCGTCCGTATCCAGTCACCAACTTGGCTCACGGCGTCCTGAGTGGCGCAGGTCAGAAATCCCAGAGTACCTATGTTCAATCCCATGATCGGAACGGGAATCCCAATAGTCCTGCGGACAGCGCGAAGAATTGTACCATCTCCCCCCAAGATGATCAGGAGATCCACTTCACCAGCCATTTCTCGCAGATCCATCCCAGACCCTACAGACGGGTCTGCCAACAAGGACGCAGACTCCTCCTCGAGCGAAACCTCCAAGTCGCTACGCAAGAGATGCGATCGCAATTGCGTCAGGACCTCCCTCGCGTTGGGCTTGGAGACGTTCGCGGAGATGCCTATGTGGGTTGCAGCCATGCTAGAAATTCGTGGTTACCATCAGTGCCGGTGATCGGCGAATCCATCACTCCCAGCCATTCTCCGTTTAACGAATGTTTTGCGAAATCGCGAATCTTCGCGACAGCACGTTCCCTTAAGGATGCGTCTCTAACAATACCACCCTTGCTCACGTCCTCCCGTTGAAGCTCAAACTGCGGCTTAACAAGACACACGACATTTGCATCATCGGCGAGTATCTTCCAACAAGCAGGTAAGATGAGGGTCAGTGAAATGAAGGAGACATCGAGAACTACCAAATCCACCCGCTCCCCAACATCCTCGAACTCCATGTGCCGCACATTGAACTTCTCACGCACATTCACGCGAGGATCTGAGCGCAACTTCCACACGAGCTGGTTGGTCCCAACATCAAAAGCATGAACCTTGCTCGCTCCTCGTTGCAGTAGACAATCCGTAAAGCCACCAGTAGACGCACCCGCATCGAAGCAGATCTTTCCTTCCGTCGCAATTTTGAAGTGATCGAGCGCAGCTTCCAACTTGAGACCGCCGCGCCCAACAAATTTCGGCTTCTCCTTAACCGTTGCAGTTGCCTCGCTGGGGACGATCGCACTGGGCTTATCCCATATGTGAGTACCTATCTGGACCTCACCAGCAATAATCAGCCGTTTGGCCTGTTCGCGAGATGGGGCCAACCCAAGGCGGACCAAATGTTGATCCAACCGTTCTTTAATTCGAGTTGAGGAGGGCGGCATTCTACGGATACGGTGCCAAGGATGCCTTCATGCGCAAGGAGGCCTAGTCGTCAACCTCGTAGGCTTCAGGCGGATCGGGAATCCACCAGACTGACTTTGCAAAGTAAGGGTCGTACGGATCAGGAAAAGCCATGTCCTTCGCCCGGAAACTCAAGTAGGAGCCGAGGACACACGTGATCATACAGAGCAGAAAAATCTCAGTGCTGATCGGGTCTGTCTTGTTCGTTCTGATGATAAAAAAGAGGCAGACAATCGCAGAGGGCAGGGCATAATTTAGAGCACTGACAAGGCCCTGCTGGTACTTAAGGCTCGTAAAAGCACGGTCATACCCCTTCTGAATCATGGTCACTTCGTAAATCGTGTACGCCGCGACGGCGATCAGCCATCCAGCCGTCACAAACGCTGTGAGTAAGGCGAGTTGTTTCATTTGATTCCAATATTTATATTTATTATAATAATAATAAATATAATATCCTATCTGCAAGAAATAATCAGGCGTTTCTCCTATTGGCCTGTAGAGTTCTAAATAATCTGCCTAACAAGCGGCCCTACGGCTGGCCGCAGCGGCTAGCCCCTCGAGCATGGTCTCTGTGGTTTCCCAAGAAACACACTTATCCGTAATACTTTGCCCATGGTGAAGCTTCTGACCGGGAACCACCTTCTGCGCTCCCTCCACCAAATGACTCTCGATCATAATCCCACGAATATCTGACTCGCCCGCCTCAATCTGTTTGGCTAGCTCCTCGGCTACCCCAGGCTGATTCTGGTGATTCTTTAGGCTGTTTCCATGGCTACAATCCACCATAAGGCCTGCGGGAAGGCCCGCTTTGCTCAACTGCTCCGTCACTTCATGAATGGAATCAGCATCGAAATTCGTGCCTTTGCTAGAACCACGCAGGATGACATGGCAGTCCGGATTACCCAAGGTCCGGACAATGGCGGAGACCCCTTGTTTTGTAACAGAGAGAAACGAGTGGGGCCGCTGAGAGGCGCCGATGGCATCGATAGCAATCTTGATATTGCCATCTGTACCATTCTTGAACCCCACAGGCATCGATAGGCCAGAGGCGAGTTCACGGTGGACCTGGCTTTCTGTCGTGCGGGCCCCAATCGCACCCCAGGTAACGAGATCAGCGACATACTGAGGGCTGATCGTATCAAGAAACTCGGTCCCCGCGCCCACACCCCGCTTCGCGAGCTCCAGGAGGAGAGTACGAGCCAAGCGAAGCCCTCGATTGATGTCGTAGCTGTCATCCAGGCCAGGATCATTGATGTAGCCCTTCCACCCTACGGTTGTACGCGGCTTCTCGAAGTACACCCGCATGACGATGAGCAAATCCTCCTTGTACTTCTCAATGAGCGGCTTCAAACGATCCGCATATTCCAGAGCCAACGCACTATCATGAATTGAACAAGGACCAACGACCACGAGAACTCGACGGTCATCGCCTCTCATGATTGCCGCAGTCGCCTCGCGAGTCTCCGCCACGAAAGCCTTGTGGCTTTCATCCACTGGAAGCTCATCCATAAGAATCGCCGGTGCGATGAGAGATTGGATCTTGTCGATACGAAGGTCGTCGGTTTCTGGCATGCGAAGTGGTATCAACCCAATGAGAGCCAATGGCAAGGCCAAAGGCTTCCCCGAGCCTATGCCTATGTAAAAGCGAAGCTGAAGCGGACGTCGTCGATGCCATTGGCCCAGAAGTCCTTTAGACGTCCAGCTTCCTTCATCTGACAACGTTCCAAGACCGGTAACGCCTGTGTGAGATCCGAGGCAAAGCTAACAAAGAGACACCGTGCCTGTCCCGTTCTAGCCTCGTTCAACATCATCGCAAGATCCTCAACCGTAAAGGAGGACCTCTCCTCGACAAACTCCCAATCTAAGCCCGCACAATCTTCGGTCTCATCGATTCTGAAGAGGCGGGTGAGCCCGATCGACTCTTCAGAGCGATTCGCAAACTCGATCGGTGGCGCCTGCTTCGCGTCCAAGGAAAGACCATAAATAAGCTGCGACTCCCCTTTTTCGTAGAAATCGGGGGTCTTCACTTCCAGCTGGAAGCCCGCCGATTCATACAATCTCACCGCATTGTCGTAGAGATTTGTCCCCTCCTCCTCGTAGTCACTCGTCGAGACGAAGACTTTGCGCGCCCCCTCTTCCTGGAGCTTCACAAGAACGCGTTCTAACAAAGCGGTGCCAAGTCCTTGCCCCTGACTCGCCTCATCAATATACGTCCAAGAAATCCAATAAGCATTGTCCGTTCCCTCAGCGAGTGAGTATCCTGAAACACCAGCCACTCGCTTCTCTTCCGTGAGCACAAACTGCCCGTGATGCCCGCGATTGCCATAGGTCTCGGCCGCCCATTCGGCATCATCTTCATCATGGGTCTCAATGATCTTGAGCACAGCAGGCACGTCTTTCGGAGACATCGGGCGGAAAAACCATCCTGGTGCGACCATCTCTCCTTTCGGTTGGCTTCCAAACATGGCGTTTCGTTAGCAGGGATGCATGAGCAACGCAAGTAGAGGGCCGTGCCGCCGCAGTGGGGGTCGCCAGGCTTCCCGACAACGAACTCGACTTCGAATACCACATACCCTTCGTTCCAAGTCTCGGAGCGATTAGGGTTTGCAGCGGTCGAGTGCGGCTGACAAGGTGCCGCCGTGGCGACAAAGACAGACATGCACGGGCGCAACATCGTGATTATTGGGGGAACCTCGGGCTTGGGCCTCTCGGCGGCCAAGCGGTTAGTCGAGGCGGGCGCGAATGTGGTCGTCACAGGCCGCAGCCAAGACAAGGTGGACCACGCGGTGGATCAGTTAGGCACTCGGGCGCGAGGCCTGTCTGGAAACGCCGCCTCCTCTGCTTCCGTCGACGCAGCCGTAGCAATCGCCGTCTCGGAATTTGGCCAACTCGATGGCCTTTATCATGTGGCAGGCGGGAGTGGACGCTCTTCAGGCGATGGCCACCTTCATGAAGTAACTGACGAGGGCATCGACTACACCCTCGATCTCAATCTAAAATCACTGATCTACAGCAACCGAGCGGCAGTACAACAATTTCTCAAGCACGGCACCGGGGGAATCATTTTAAACATGGGATCTGTGCTAGGCTACGCTCCCTCACCAGACTTCTTCGCCTCGCACGTTTACGCCGCAACCAAGTCCGCCGCCATCGGCTTCACCAAATCGATCGCGTCCTATTATGCAAACCAAGGCATTCGCGCCAATCTGATCGCCCCTGCTCTAGTCGAGTCTCCAATGTCAACGCGCGCCCTGGGAAACGAAGCCATCATGGACTTCGTTCGGCAGAAACAACCACTTGATGGCGGTCGAGTCGGCGTTCCTGAAGACCTTGATGAGGCCGCTCTCTTCTTTCTGTCCGACGCCTCACACTTTGTGACAGGACAAGTCCTAGCTGTTGACGGCGGCTGGTCCGTGACCGAAGGGCGTTCAAGGACCTAACGGACATGAGCGCGAGCATCATCGGCATCGATCTCGGCGGCACTGAAGTTAAGAGCGTGGCCGTTTCCTATCCTGACGGAAACACGATCGCCCAAGAAACGCTACCCACTTGTGATGGCGAGTTTCTAGCAGACGGAAAACCCGTATTCGCGAAACAGGTTGCTGAACTCATTCGAAGCCACGAAACCACGATCGGCCACAGCGCGGCCTGCGTGGGGCTTTCAGCTCCCGGACTAGCGACTCCTGAGGGAGACGCCATCGCCTTTATGCCTGGTCGCATGGCAGGCTTGGAGAAATTGCATTGGCAAGAAACCCTCGGACGCATCGAGGCCTTGCCCGTCTTAAACGATGCGCATGCCGCACTTATGGGAGAAATTTGGCTGGGCGCAGCCAGAGGTCTGCAAGACGTCATCATGTACACCTTGGGTACCGGAGTGGGAGGGGCCATCGTTTCTGGAGGGAACTTATTAAAAGGCCGCTTCGGTCGAGCCGGGCACCTCGGCCACACGTCCGTGGACTATCGCGGTGAACCCGATCTCTGCCGAACGCCCGGCAGTATTGAAGACGCCATCGGCGAACTCACTCTCCCGAAACGCAGCGAGAATCGATTCACATCGACCGAAGCTCTAGTCGATTCCTATACTCAGGGTGATCCTGAGGCCACGGAGATTTGGTTAGACTCGCTGCGAGCGCTCGCTGCAGCCATTGTTTCCATGTCCAATGCGGTCGATCCAGAAGTAGTCGTGCTGGGCGGCGGCATCACCGAGGCAGGCGACGCCCTCTTCACCCCTCTAACTAAGTTTGTCAAAGCGACGGAATGGCTCCCGGCCGATGCTTGCATCACGTTACGCAAAGCCGAGTTAGGCACCTGGGCGGGTGCCTATGGTGCAGCCTATCAGGCCGCTCAGAAACTATTCAACTAACATACCACCATCATGTCGAAACCTTCCCCTTCAGCTCGTTACCTCGAACATTGTCAAAGCATCCACGCCCGAGTCGCCCAACAACTCGATATCGTCTCCACGGTGGCCGATCATTTTTCCAAAAGCATCCTCGCAGGCGGCATGGTCCATGTTTTTGGCTCCGGCCACAGCCGGATCATGGTCGAAGAGATGTGGCCACGCTACGGCTCCTTTCCGGGCTTCAACCCCATCGTCGAACTTTCTCTCACCTTCCATAACCTGGTCGTGGGCGCCAACGGCCAACGCCAAGCCATGTTTATCGAGAATGTGTCAGGATTGGCTAAGCAAATCCTTCGCAACTTCGCACTTAAGGAAACAGATACCGCCCTCGTCATCTCATCGTCTGGGTGTAACATTGTCCCCATTGAGATGGCCGAGGAGTTTCAGCGGCGCGGCATCAAGGTCGTCGCCATTGTCAGCCAGAAACACTCCGAGCCGAGTACATCAAAGCGGGCCGACGGCAAGAAACTGACGGACTTCGCCGACATCATCCTCGATACTGGCGCGCCCCTAGGAGACTCCATGGTTGAAATCGAAGGCCTCGAAACCAAAGTCGCTCCTGGCTCCACCGTGGGTGGATGCCTTCTCATCAACAGCATCAAAGCAGAAGTCGCTGACCGCCTAACCAAAGCTGGCCATCCTCCAAAGGTCCTGACAGCAGGCGCCGTGATTGGCACAGACAAGGCGACCGAACTGTTCGAATCTGCCTACGATGAACACGCTCACCGCATCGCCGATTACTACAGCAATCTATAGAGACAGCGCGATGTCGATCGGTTGATATCTCTACGTTGATGGCACGCGATCATTCAAGATTGTCATGTCATTTTTGACTCACCGCAGGTCAAGTTTCGGTGTCTGGCGCCTCGTTCGGCTTGATTGACTTGTTTGGGGAATAGCGTCCTGCTACAAGCACTATCAATGGCGTTCCAATAACCGTAGGGATTATCCAACTCCAGTAGCACTGGTATTCCAATGAACATGGACAGTATCGACCTAGTGACCAAGAGGCATACGGTTGTCATCGAAATGTAGGCAGAGCACTGACAAATGATATGAAATGAAATCCAGCCCCGCCATCGAACTTTCGCTGAAAGACAGCAGTGTAGGAGACTAAAGCAATCAAGAAAAGCCAGCAATAGGTGGCCCAAAACTGAAACACAGCCATCCCATTTTGCTAACTGAAAAGATAGGCTGGGATCTCTGAGACTAACCTGCTACAGGCAGGCTTAGTGAAAAAGACGCCACCTCGATCCCAGCAAAGGGGTAGATATTCCATTCTCAATGCCGTTTGCGAGTACATCCCGGTATGTCTCGTTTCCAAGTTGGCTCGCAAGCACGGCTGCGAGCAGCAAGCGCGAACGTTCTCGCCCTGGAGTCATCTCGTTGCCCTGATTTATGGGCAGATGACGAGGGCCCTAAGCCTCAATGATATCTGTGATGGGCTTCAGAATCACCCTGGTAAGCTCGCTACGATCCGAGGAGCTACCGCTCCTCGGCGCAACACTCTATCGCATGCCAATCGCACTCGCGATCCAGCCATGGCGGAGGATCTCTTTTGGAAAGTGCTCGAACATTGTCAGAGCCAATCTCCAGGATTTGGCAAAAGAAGCCGTTACAGCAAACTTCCAAAGCGATTCAAATATCCGGTCCATGCGGTTGACTCGACGACGATTGCTTTGGTTGCCAATTGCATGGACTGGGCCAAGCATCGACGGCGTAAGGCTGCAGCCAAGTGTCATCTTGGGCTGGACATGCAAGACATGCTTCCCAGATTTGCCGTGGTCGATACGGCGAAGGAGAGCTATTTGAAGCGGGGGAAATCATGGTCTTCGATAAAGCCTACGTCGACTTCGATCATCTTTACGAACTGGCTAGCGAAGACATCACGTGGATCACGCATGCCAAGGACAACATGGCATATCGAGTCGTGAAGAAGCACCAAGAATCCAGCGTTCAGGGCAAAGTGCTGCGTGATGATGAGATCATATTGAAAGCCCTGAAGAGTAGAACTGCCTAGCCACAACGGCTTCGACGAGTTGAAGCACGAGTCATCGTCAACGGCGAAGAGAAGGTCATGGTCTTCATCACCAACAACATGGACCTTGCCGCTAGCAGCATCTGCGATCTCTACAAAAGCCGCTGGGCGATTGAAGTCTTCCTCAAAGAGCTCAAGCAATGTCTACAGCTCTGCGACTTTGTAGGTTATAATGAAAGGGCGGTGAAGTGGCAGATCTGGACAGCGTTTATCACTTACATCATCCTACGCTACCTTGCCTACCTCAGTCACTGGCAGCACAGCTTTACGCGATTATGGCCGTTGATTCGTGGAATCTTGTGGTCTCGGTTAGACTTGCTGTCGCTGCTCCAAAGCTATGGGACCGCCAGTGGATACTATCGAGCGCTGGGGCAGCCAGGAAAGCTTTTCTCCCGGGATTGCAACCCACTTGAATGGGACAGCCAAGCTGACCAACTTGCCCAGATTACCCGGCCATGCCACAAACCTGAGTTTGCAAGATTAGTTCCCTGATCCCGAGGCCCTTCCAAACAAGGGCTTCACGTAACCATATTGTCTAGTTGCAAGCATCTATGGGATGGCTGTGATTCAGTTTGGTAACGTCTAGGTTCACAAGCCACTTTCTATCTGCGGAGTCATAGAGCACGATATTTAGACGGTGCTCAAACTGTGGCCTAAGCTTAGGCGAGCAACGCGATCCACGTATTCTCATACAGCCTACGTGATCCCGTCTCCCCTTAGACCTGAAGGTAACTCGACCGTGACCTGAACAATCATCTCGACGCCTAAACCTGGCAGGAGCTTCGAAATCGCGTGCTTCGTGCCGCTGTATACGTCAGACCATACAAGCTGAGCCACTCGTAGCGTGACGAGTGCGACGATCGATACTATAGTCGCTGCGTTGAGAAGACCGCGTTTCATTTTCAGGTCTGGCACCAGCTAACGGCGGTGCGCCTTCGCCTGCGGGTTAAGGGTCGTAGCTACAAAAATCATGTCGAGTCGAACCGGGTTTCCGGTTGTCCAGCATCGCCTTGTTCGGCGAACTCCTTACCAGTAACCGGCGTCCTGGCAGGCGATGCCTGTCGTACGGTCAAAGTAGTAAGTCCCTCCGGCAGCACTCCTCTTACGCGGTCCGTCGTATTTAGTCGCGTTCTCCAGCAGTTCCCAGACGATGGGTTTGTCGAAAGCGATTTCCGTTGAGCGGACCTTCGGCTCATAACGTCCCACCTTTCGGCCTTTGCGCGCTGCGGTGATTTGTTCCTCGCTGTAATCGACCCACGATTTCGGCTTGGCTTCACGCTCTTTCCGATAGCGCTCCCAGACTTCATCAAGAAACGTGTCGAAGGCCTCCGCCGAGATGCGGTAGTGCGCCATGTGCCCGTTACGATCGCTGATCAGTCTGATGTCTGTGGCTTCCGCCGGCAGGTAGCGCATGACCCGGGGATCGGAGATTTCTGATCCTTTGTGGAAGCGGTGCATACCGGTCAGGTATTCAAGCTCCTCAGATACCTGGGGCGCCTCACCTGTGCGGGCTGTCGCCCGCGCAGTCGAGATCTGTCCAGCAGGCAAGTTCTCGCTGTTCCGAATAGAGATCTTTCCGGAGGGGGCGACCACCATCTGAAATGCTGCTGCCGTCGCCGGTGCCGGCGTATCCGTCTGATTGACCTGTTTTCCGGGCAAGCGCCGCGGGGTCCAACTGACTGTCTGTTTTTCAGCATCCCATTGACCCCTAAAGATAATGGGCGGGGCCTTGGGCTTCTGCTTGAGTTGGGCCTCGGAGTATTTTACGGGTCCAAAACGGATCAGCATCAGACCGAATCGTTCGTTTTTTTCGGGCATCGCCACGACATTTTCGACGATTGCGTGTTGTGGATTCTCGGCGGGCCAAAACCAGATCAAGTTCCAGGCCGATGCCATGCCCCCTTGCGAACTGCCCGTTGTCACAAGGTTGCCCATCAGGGCGGTGACGGTATCTCCATCAACGGTCTCCGCCTCGAACGACCAGGTTCCGCTGGCTGCGTTGAGTCCCTTGAAGAGGGCAATCTGATCAGGGGAAAAGCTTTCGGGCAGTGTCCATCCAAGGGCCTTCCAATCGGCAGAGACTTGCGACTGCAGTGTCTGGGCAGCGGCTTGCCGCGAAGGGACAACGGTACAGATGAACATCGTGGCAATTGCGATCACGTGTTTCATAGATCTTCTAGGGGGATTAATTAGAGTAGAGGTTGATTGGTCCATAACGTTTGGGTTTTATCACCCGTATGTGAAATCCTTATGAATGGGGGATGAATTGGTCGTGAATTTTGCTGCCGAACGTCACAGAGATGTCAGCCACTGCTGAGGACCTACTCTCAACTTAAGGTTAATAATTCAAATAGTCTTCACGATTTCGATTTCATGGCGGCAGCGGCTTGATCATTCTCGTCCTGTTAGGCACCTGGATTGAATGACTACCGGTAAGCTTTAAATATCTTTGGTCCCAATTATCATCAATGGTAATAAATCCGCAATCAAAGAACTCCCTGATGGTTTTGATTGCTATGTTTCGGGACAAAGTTAGTTCGAGAAATATCGCGGGGCGCCATCACAGGATACCAAATCTCGACTGAAGGGCCTCTAAACTTGGGATCGCAGGAGACAAAGCGACTGGGGCGTCGTTGATATTGCAGATAGGCCCTGTCTGCAAATCCCAAACAAACGATAAGCTCTGTATACGAAGGGAACACTCTAAACCAGAAATCATCCTCGCTGGCAGTCGAATCTGTTCCGCTTCCCGAGGGCACGTCCGCGGAGTTGTTATTGATGGAATCGATCACCTTGGATAGATCGGATCTCTCGTGATCGTGGAGACACGATTCCTTGGTTGAGAACGCGATACTCGCCAAATTCGACAGTCGCCTTCAGACTCATGCCTCACTACCCCACCATACGCCATCAACCTGAAGCCTCAGTCCACATTCAGGCAGACTCTCCCAGAAGGCCTTCTACCTATACGTGAAGATAACCCCCTCGGCACTAAATCGAGCAGTAGGATTACTTCGCGTAGAAGCCCAGTCAGTCTGTTCCTTAAATCCGGCATATCGTATCTGTGAACACCATTTCAACCTCGGAAGTCATTTTCTTTGCCTAACGTCCTGGGCCTGCGACCACTCTCCCAGAGCGATCGTTGATTAAGGGGTTCGTACTATAGTTAGAAACTCACAACGGGAGAGTGGGCGGTATGGGAGTACGGAGTCCGCTCGATAGAGTCGGGGTGAGTGAAGGCGACTGATAGGAAACCAAGAATGAACACCAACGCACGCGCATGTTGAAGAGGGTGAGAGTAGGGACTGCGAATACACGTTGATTCATACCAATGCCAAGTGGAGGGAGATGGGACATATTGAGGCGCGTATTCACAAGCATGGTGGGATGAGCAGGTCGAGGTCCGAATGCTCAAGCACCCGGCTTAGCATGGGATGGCTTGAGATTGTTAGCCTTACGCTACCGGCTACGAGGTAGCGTGGGCTGCTAGTGGATTGCTAGTGGATTGCTAGTGGATTGCTAGTGGATTGCTAGTGGATTGGGAGGCCAATTACACATGGCAATCTATAGGTCCAGCACCCGCTCCACCCACGCACGCACCGATAACCGCGCCGGAGATGGAATGAGCAACCAGCGATCGGTGTGCGGATGGATCGCAACGCTGTTAGGAAAGCTTGGAAAGATTGCTCTCACAGGCACGTCCAGGAATGTCACGGCACCAAGATCTGCACGTGACTGCAGGTATTGTCGGATGTCTACTGTATCGCCAGCCTGACAGACTAACACGGGGCGCCCTTGGAGACGGCTCAACCGCCGCTTTGCACCATCGCGGTATTGATTAAGTGGTGTTCCCCAAGCGGTGCCTCCCCATTCTCTTACGCCGTCGTAGTGGTCGTGGGTAATAAACCCAGCCCACAGCTTGGCGATCTCATCGTCATGCAGGCCGATGTAGTTCACTGCAATCGCTCCACGGGAGAACCCGCAGAGAAGCACTTTATTTGGATCACCTCCATAGCGCGCACAGATTTGAGGTATCGTTGCCTTGGCATAGCGAACCGTGGCTGCCGCATCGCCCCACCAGGTCACAGCATTCTCTCCATCACGCCCTACAAATGGGAGCGTCACCCAAATGAATTTGCCCCCACCGATTCCATAGCCCAACCCAGCATCCTCGACCTTACCGGTTGAACCTGATCGCGGATAGCGGTTGCCCGTGAATTCCACGATCACCGGCCAGCCCTCTCGATCCTCCTCTTGCCAATCCAGCGGCAGATAGAGCATGTGATGTACGCTCGTGCCCACATACTCCGGTGACGTGACGAACACGCGTTTGCTCGGACCGGGCTCTTCATGAACGGGAGGAGGCAAGAAAAGCTGAGCCGGACTAGAGTTCCACGGCATGGCAGCGAGGAGAAAGATCCAGCTCACTAATCGGAAACCTGAGATAGCGCTCTCAGCTGCATGATCATTGAA
>Ga0222717_10002840_pt1 | contig 13220 bp, 27 predicted proteins | sample C33_18DmetaG_FD_165053 | JGI IMG/M metagenome (GOLD analysis project Ga0222717, IMG submission 165053) | Estuarine water microbial communities from San Francisco Bay, California, United States - C33_18D | ecosystem: Environmental > Aquatic > Marine > Unclassified | place: USA: California...
CAAGAGAGAAGCGACATTCGCAGGAAACAACGCTGTAACGTCTGCCTTCAGACCCGCCGATGCCGCCGTGATTCTTCCCTGCTGATCGACCGTCATCTTGCTGAGCGCGTACTGGGCGGGGGTGACCGCCGTGTTCGCGAGCGAGATTGCGGGAGTCGATCCTCCGCTGCTGACGATGGGCGACGTGCCAGTCACCGAGGTCACACCACCCGCCGTCCCGTTTGTGGCAGTAGTGATTCGTCCCTGAGCATCGACGGTGATGTTCGCGTTCGTGTAACTGGCTGCACTGACGCCGCTGTTCGGAAGGCTGATCGTTCCAGACGAGGTGATTGTGCCGCCGCTCAGCCCTGTGCCCGCAGCAATCTGCGTGACTGTCCCGCTGCCGCCTGACGAGTTGATCGTGAACTCAGTCCCATCCACCGAGGTCGTGATGTTGGTCCCGCCGGTCACCGTCAGCGTGCTGGACACGGACGAGCCAGTGCCGCTGTCGGCAACTGGAACGAAGGACGCACCGCTTGGCCCTGCGGGCCCAGTTGCAGCGACAGTCACGATGGATCCGTCGTTGCTGACTGAAATGTTGTACGGGGAAGTCGAAGTCATCTAGTCACCTCTGGCGTGATCCGGTACGAACCTTCAAGAATCCGGTAGACACTTGTGCCGTTCACGAGTTCCAAGTCGTACACGCCAGTCTGCGGCGCGGTCAGATCGTCTGTTGCACTTGCTTCCATCCGGATGACTATGTTTGGGTTGCTCGATCCGAGCGTGATCCCGTTGCTCTCCGTCAGACTGAACACCGTCGACGAAGCGTCGTGCGTCGTCCTTCCTTGCATGCGGGCAGACCATCCGGACGACAAGTTGGTGACAGCCGAGTAATTGACCGACAGCGAGAAGGTTGCCCCCTGCTGAATCGTCATCACGTTTCCATCTTCAGTCAGTTGAAAGGCTGCCATCTTCGGACTCCAGTTCCTCGTCGGTGAGTGCTCTTCGGCTTAGTCGCTCGATGTACACGGTTTGATCCTGTTCGATCTTCTGCTTGATCGGCCCGTCGAACCGGTCGATGATCTCCTTCCAGAACCTGAAGTCGCCTTCTGCCGCTGCCTTGATTGCTCGAGCAGCCAGTGCATCCAGTATCGACCTCCCGTCTGATTCTCGAATCGACTCCTCGATGGCTCGTTCGAGTGCAGCCTTGATCGAATGGCCTTTGCTGCCCTTCGGTCTTCCCGGCCCGCCGGGGTTGCCGCTGACGAACTTGCCCGTGCCGTCACGGACTGGCCTTTCCTCATCTTCACTCATCATCTGGTCCTTCAACTTGCTCCTCGCCTTCTTCTTCCTCATCCTCCCCGCAGACGATCCGATCATAAACGTAGTCGGCCAGCCCTCTGCAGGCGTGTGCGTTGCCGAATGGTACTGCTACCGTTTCCGTCTTGCCGCCAGACACTTGCCGCGTGATTGCCACGAGAACAGCATCAGCACTTAGGTCTTCCATCAAGTGGCCAACCAACGCTCTGACCATCTGCCGTTCGTAAACTCTCACTTAGCCTCCGCCGCGTCGATTCTCAACTTCCGGTCGTGACCAGTTTGATCGATTGAAAAGTTGAGCCAACAAGCACCGAGCGGCTTAGGCGGCGCACCGCGTTCAATATGCCAGCCATCCATCGGCGTGAATTCGTCCTTGTAGCCGGGAGTCGAAATGTGAACTACGTCGCTGATGGCGACTCGGCCATGTCGACTGAGGTTCGCTTTCGACAGGCGTACGATCCAAGAGTCGTGCGTGTGGCCAGACCAAACGATGTCCGAGTCCGGCAGGTAGGACTGACGCCGTCTCGTGTTCAGCACGCCGTGGGTCATCAGGCCGCCACCGCCATGACCGTGGTGATAGTACATGACTCGGCTGATCGTCTTGCCGTCTGAGAATCTGGCCACGAACCGGATGAAACCAGCGTACGTGCCGCAGACCACATTCGACCCCTCTGCCCTCAGCCGTTCGCACAGCCGTTCGGTCAGATCCGTCTCGTGGTACTTCGTGATGGATTTCTCGTGGTTGCCCGGCGAACACATCAGCCAGTTCTTGGCGTACGGCTCGTAGAAATCGGCGGCTGTTTCAACCAGCGAGTCTAGGTATCTGCCCTGCTGGTGTTCCGGTCGGCACTGGCTGAGGTCGCTTCGCCGATCGTATTTGCCCTGCATCGCGCAGAAGGCGTCTCCGATATCCAGAATCCCGGCTCCGGATTCCACAGCCTGCTCGAGATGAAGAGCCTCCAGCCGCCAGTTGCTGTGGGCATTGTCGTGGTGAGCGTCGGATCGTAGGAGGAACTTCTGCGACCAATCCCGGGCCGAGCCATCCACCTCCATCTCAACTCGGTAACAGCCGGCAGATGTGGTTTCAATGCTGAGTTCAGTCACCGTTTCACTCCGTTTCGGATTCGGCTGGCCGGTCTCTGAGGGCCTCCATCGCTTCAAGCATCGACTGCGAGATTCTCTGGCCCTTCTGAAGGCCTTCGTTGTAGGATTTGTCCGATTCGACCCGCTGCCGCCTCTTGTCTCCCGGCCTTCTCAGGAACAGGCCGCCTGCAAGCGAGAGGACGGAGGCAATAATTGCGCCGCCGGGCAGAACCGAGGCAGCATCCGATCCGATCTGAATTCCAGTGTCAGTCAGCGAGCGGATGGTGCCTACCTTGCCCCAGCCTTCGTCGATTGCCCTAGCGAACTGCTTGGATTCCAACTGCACCCAAGCCTGCCAGTCTTCCCATGCCGAGTCCGCCTGCGAGACCGCGATCGTTTCCCTCGTCCCGATTGCAGTGGCGACGTCAGCGGGTACTTCGACTTCAATCCAGTCCTCCACTTGGCACGCTGTCAGCAGTGCGCTCAGCCCAAGAAACAAAGCAGCGCTCGAAAGAAAAACGAGCGACCGTTTAGTGTCGTCAGTCATTTGGCTCCAATCTGGCGATCCGATCTCTCAGATCGTCCAGTTGCCGGTCTTGCGAGCGGTTTGTAGATGTGGATTCGACTGATGCACTAGCGAGATCAGTCGCAATGGATCTAAGTTTTTCAATCTCGCCAGTGTTCGTTTCGAGGTTGGCATCTCGCCTTCCCATCGCCATGAACAAGCCGCCGACGCCAATAACGAGCGTCAGCAACTGAGCGGTCTGTAGCGCAAACTGAACTGCATCCCGGTGGTTGGAAGTCATCTGAACAGCCTTCTGTATTCGGATCTGAGCATCAGAATGAGATCGCTTCGATGCTCGTCAATAGAGTTTCCCTCGTTCATATACTCGAACAAAGGCATGCTGAAGTCTTCCTCGACGATCTCGTCGATGGACAGGCCGCCTGCGATTCTGGCGACTACTGACCTCACGTCTGGATGAAACAGATCAATCAGGTCGGCCCAGGTCAAGTCCTGCGAACTGTCCAGTTCATCAGAGGCGATTTCAAAGGCTTCCAAATTCTCACATGAAAAAACGGCCGACGGCATCCAGCCAGCCGGCCGCTTTCTGTTTCCCTCGAGCAGGGTGAGGGCTCGGTACTGAACCCGCGAGTAGAGAAACCTAGACAAGAAGAACGCTGCAGTTGATATTTCCGGCCTGTACTTCCTTGTCAGCAGGTCGTCTGCTTCGATATACGCAATGGACAGAAGTTCGTCCGGTTCAAATCTGCGCAGCGGCGTCTTCGTGACCCAGAAGCCTACTAGCCGCTTGAGCCATCCGATGTGATCCGATGCGTTTCGAGAGCGTCGTTGATCTTCGCCACGAATCTGGCCAGATCTTTCGCTCTCAGTTGAATCGTCCATTCGCCGCGATCCTCACGCATTGCGACTACCGGCAGGTCGTTTGGCAGGCAGTCACGTTCTGCTTGTTCCAAGAATCTGGTCGAGGCAATCTTTGCGTACCGCTTCACTTCCCAATGGACTCCTCTTGCAGCCGAGTGTATATCAGCCGTCCCTTCTGTGCCGCAGTACTGCTGTGACCTTCTCGCGTCAATACCCAATTCTCGAAGTAGGCCAGCGAATTCAAGTTCGCCTCGCTTTCCCTTCTGGTTGCTGTTCGTCATACCAGTTTTTCTCCTTCAGTCTTATAGATCTGGTTCCATCCAGAAGGCGAGATTCCCGAGATCAGAAACTCTCTGCCGTCGGCGTTGAGGGTTGGGAATGCTACCTGCATCAACTGGTTGGGCTGCTGATCCCAAACTTCCAGTTCCTTGTTCAACACGACAACTGACCAAAGAGAATTGTTCTTTACGCATCGTCCCATGATTCTGGTTCGACGGTCGTCCAGTTTGAATCGGTGCATGTAGCCACCTCTCAAACCTCGAATCGCTCTGCTGAAGTGCATCAGGCGTCCTCCATCGTCGCTTTGATCTCAGCAACCTTTTTCGATGGCACGCCGTGGGTGTTTTCAAAGTCGTTTTCCATCCGGATCACGGCCACCTTGTAGCCTCGCTCTTCGGCCATCGCTTTATAGATCGCCATCTCCATCCGCTTGCGAAACACGTTGCAGACTGCAATCCGTGGCATGCCGCAGATCATGGCTTGTTCAACTCGGTCACGGCACCATCGGTGTGCGAGGTCGAGCAGATCGGGATTCCAAAACTCCTCGTAGGTCTTCTTCAACTTCTGGGCTTCGATGTCGAACCAATCGTCCGCCGCGTAGCAGGCACCCGGTGCGATCAGCAGGCCTGTTGTGCTTTTGCCACTTCCCGGATGACCACGGACGATGAACAGCGTCCGTCTGGTCTGCTTCTTTTTGGCCTCTGCGTATTCCTGTTCGTTCTTCTTCATCTCGTTCCTTTCATTCGAGCGAGTTGAGTTCGTTGTCGGCGGCCTCCACGAGGCCCGCCAGCATTCTGGACCACCCTTGGGTGTTCATCGACTTGTTTGCGTATGTCGGAAAGCGTTTGCCGACAAGTTGGAGAGCAATCTTGAGCCGTTCGGTAGGCCAAGATTCGAATTTGGCAATCCGCTTCTGGTAATCCGCGTTCAGCGAGACTTGCTCTTGCGCTTCGGCTGATTGCATCGACAGTCGATCGAGTTCGGCGAGCAGTTGATTCTTCTCTCGCCGATACGCGTCGCTGATGTCTAGGAAGTTTGGCTCTCGCCACTTCGAAGATCGGTTCGCATCGAGGATCGCCTTTTTCAAAGCGTGCTGGTTGATGGTGTCCGGGCCCTTTACTGCGTGCGGCTTGTCGAACGATCGGCACCAGATCTCTGCGACTTGGTCGTCGGTCGGGTGCCAGTCGGGCCACAAGTTACGAATCAGGATCCAGTTGTCGTCCCACCTTGGAGCGGGCTCTTTCGAGATCGTCTGCAATGCGGTTCTGTTTGATTGACTGGACATCTGGTTGTTCGTCGGCATCGTTCCACCTTTCTTGCTTGAAGTATGTCGAACCGAGCGGTACGTATTTCGGATCGAGTTTGCCTTGTTCGATCTGATCTTTGTAGTCGTCGGCATCTGATTTGGTCTGTTTGGCTATGAACAGGGCAGCCTTGCGTATTTCAATGCCCTGCTCTGCTGCGAGATCGAGAATGGATTTCTCTATACATGCAGTGCCAATTTTTTTCCCACGCTTGCGGCCGGGAACCCACAGATCCCAGATCGTTGAAATCATGATCTCGGGCACGGTACGGGCCGTCCGAGTAGTTCGATCTAAGCGGTTCCTTGATTTGGTGATGGGGTTCATCGATTTGATATCGGGAACTGCTCTAACGGCGTCCTCGTGGCAGTTCGAACCAGCATTGCCATCGCCGTCATCATCATCGGGGGTGAAGGTTTTATTGGTAGAGGTATGGGTGGAGGTAGGGGTAGAGGTAGAGGTATAGGAAGACTGAACAGTAGACTTCACTGCAGTCTGGTCTGTAGGGTCACGTGCAGTGTCATACAGCGGAGACATCCTGCCGCCTCGTCGCCTCAAAGTGGCCAGCACGTACCTCGGAGCGTGATCTGGCCAGTCGTGAACGATCAAACGGATGGGGGGGTCGACTGCATCCAACAACTTGCAGCGGACCAAGCAACCAACAAGTGACGCTTCGTCGCCGGGCCATTCAAGGGCCGCGGCAATCTCTTCGTCGTCATGCCGACCGATCTCACCACTCGGTGCATGCTTGGCGGTGAATCGCCAAAGCAATCCGCACAGCCCGATCGCATGGGGCCACGGTACGGAAAGCATCAGCGACAGCCGTCTGATCTTTGGTGAAGTGAAAGCACCATCCAGCATTGGATCTCCTAAGGGCTGGAATGCCAGCAGGGCCGACCCGAAGGCCGACCCCGCTGAGCGAGAGATAAGGATCAGAACGGGATGTCCGAGGAGTCGTTTGCACCAGAGTCATGCCGACCGTCGTCAAGGTTCTGGGGATCGCCGACTTCGGCGTGGCCGAGGGAGTCCGGAGAGGGATCGGTGAACCCTTCCATTCCCATCGGATGGATCTTGTTGATCCGAGCCTTGGTTTGGCCTCGGTTGTTCACGAACTCACCAACCTCGACGCAGACCGACTTGCCGACGAATGCACCCGGGTCGAACAACGAGTAACCCTCTTCATCCTTGGCCCTGTAGGACTCCATCCCTTCGTCACCGAGTGCCTTCGCCAGCCGCTTGAACTTCCACGCGGTCTTCTCGTCGATGAACTCCGAGATGCGAGCCACTTCACCGACGCCGACGAACTCGACGATCGCACCACTCCACCTTTCGGTTTTCACCTCGGGGCTGTACGAGTTGATCTGGACGTTCCAGTTGCCAGCAGGCAATTCATCCATGTCCTTGGTGTTGACACCACGATCCGATTCAGGCTTGAACTTCATTCTGTCCTTCCTTTCCAAGAAGAGCGTTGAGAGAACCTCGGTTGGCGAACCATCGCCCACCGATCTTTGAACCATCCACCTTGCCCGACTGCAGCCAGTTCTTGCAGGTGAGTTTGGACGGCTTCCATCCGGTCTGTCCTTCGACGAGATCCCGCATGTCGTCCAGAGAGAGCATCACTGATTCCTGAGCCATTCGATTGCCTTTCCAATTTGTTCCGAAGTGAAGTCTGCGAACTCTTCGCACTTTGCACGCTTCAGCAACTTGCCTACCAACGCCTTCCCGTCAGTGTGACGAGTAAGCAGTGAATCCAACTCTTCGACCTGTTCGCTTGTGGCGAACTCGATCGGCTGTACGCCTCGTTCAAGAATCTCTCGACCGTAGCGATCCGCGATCGCGTCGTATGAAAACTCGAACTCTTCGTCGACCTTCAGCGATTCGATTCGAGACTTGAAGATCGTCGCCGTTCGCTTTTCGCCGTCGCGACGAACCTCGATCAAGAGGTCCAGAAAGTAGTCGACGCCCTTCGGCCCGTCGTAAACCATTCTGCCGGTCATCTCGCCATTCAGCCACTCATTCTTGGCGTGGCTGGTGAAAACTACGTTCATGTCCAGCGTCGACAGCAAAGCATTCAGTCGGTTGAAGTCACGCTTGGCCGCAGCACGGTGAGCAGAGAACGAGTTGCCGACGCGCTTCTCCCACATGTCGGCCAGACCATCGTACAGCACGGTGATCGGATCGATGATGACCGTCTTGTATTCGTGCGGCATGGATGCCAATGCACGAACCTGTTGGACGACCTCGTCGAACGAAGTGGTCGAGATCACTCCGCCGCCGGCGTTCCGAAGGATGTCAACGTACTGGTCGTTTTCGGCACCGCGTTCAGTGTCGATCAGAGCCGGTCGCGGGAACTGGATTGCTGCGGTCGTCTTGCCAACTCCGGGCAGACCGAACAGCATGAACTTGAGCCTCTTCTGAGACTTGGATGGGAGTTTGAACTTGAGATCTTTCACTGCAATTCCTTTCTTCGGGCAAAGCGAACTTCGCCGAGGGTGAGATACTGGACGAACACGCACCCAGCGTGCGGTAAGTCCTTCTGACTAATGATCTGAGTGGTCCTTCTTGCTGGTGGTGTGCATGCCGCACAACAGGATTTCGGACGCTCCGTAAACTTCCATCGCTCCGCACTCGTCGCACTTGTACCTCCGTGCGTCTGGTTCAACCAAGTAGTGGTCTGCACCACACTTGATGCACCATCCAACCAGTTCGTCGTTCCGAACCGCTTCCAAAACTTCGTCAGTGTCCGGCATAATGGGCCTCCCGGTTCTGCCACCAGTCGGGGGTGTCGCCGAACCGCCACTGGGCGATCCTGAACTTTTCGTGCCAGTAGTACTCGCGGTACGCGTACACCGCGTCCTTATGCTTGTACTTGTCGGGCATGGCCTGAGCGAATGGAGTGCGTTCGAAGCCAGTGTCAGGTATGTTTTCTGGTTTGACCTCCAACCGGTTGATCAGCCGACTGCAAGAGTGGTACTTGCCGTCGTAACGAACTCCGTACTGGTGAAGCAGGCACTTGAACAAGCGGCACAGCCAGTAGTAGTTGCCGGATGTCTCGCGTGCCCATCTGGTGCATGGATGATTCTCGTAGGCGGATTTGTAAAGGCCGCAGTCATCGATCCATCGCTTGCGGCCATCGGATGTCACCAGCATCCGGTGAGCAGTGCAAAGCATCTGCGCGGACTCGACGATCATCTTGTTGACGTGTTTGTCGCAGTGATACAGAGCGGCGAAGTTCGGTCGTTCGTCTAGGATGAAGATGTTCACTGTCGCGCCTCCGAGTCTGGATCCGGGTGTCGCTCTTCGAAGGAAGCCATCCAGTAGGCCAGAATCTTGGACGCTGTTCGGTCGTCCATGCCATTGAACGCTTTCTGGATGTATGGGCGAGCCCCATACATATTGGTGAGGCCGGTCAGCCGCAGTGCATCTAGAAAGAGCAGATGTGTTTCGGTCACGCAGGCCGGTTGGATCGTCTTGTCTTGCATTCCATTCCTTTCGGGTTGAAGAAGTGGGGGGCCGAAGCCCCCCCGTGGTCAGTGGCGGTCGTAGAAGTTCGCGTCGGCACACCGTTCGCGGAGAACCATCGCAAGGTGTTCGGCGTCGTCCATCACCATGTTCTCGTAACGGTTGAAGTTGGTGATGCCAGCCGGGCCGGGGTTGCAGTGATCCCACTTGCCGTCCTTCGAGTTCATCTCGCCGGTCTTGGGATTGAGGTTGAAGTAGACGGCACGGTGACGGCGGTCAGTGCCGTAGTGATGGAAGCAGCAACCCCAGAACTTTTCGGTGTCGCCGTCGATCGACTTGTTGAAGACGACCAGTATCTCGTTGAACTGCTTCTGTCTCTTGAGCCCGTCGACCAGTTTGTCCTTGGTCCACTTGTTCCGCTTGTTGATTGCGGCCGTCGTTTCGCTGAGTGTCATTCTGTTCCTTTCAGTTGAGGACATCTTCGAGGCATTCTGGTTCGCAGACCTTCTGCGCTTCCTGCCAGAGTTCGGTGTTGCTGAGCGACTTCAAGAAGTAGAGGTGGGCGGCGGATCGCTTGAGTTCGATCTCGGTGGTTGAGTCGTCGCAGTCCATCTCGCGGATGTAGAGGAGTTCGCGGATCAGCGGCATTCGGTTACGGTCAGTCACCGGCATCACGCACCTCCCTTCTTGCCGAAGTGTTGATCGGGTTCGCCGGGAGCGGAGATGGTCCACTGGTCGCCGTGTTCGGTGAGTCGCCAGACGATGGCGGTGTCGGAGGGCGACTGGGTGAACCGTCGATCGATGATGCGTTCGTAACCGTCGTCGTCGCTGGTCGTCCAGATCACCCGGGCCGCGTTCAGATTGGCGAGGCGGGGGTCCTCCCGCAGTTTGTGGCAGATGCAAACGGCAACGGTTCGGGCCATGTTGTGGTCGGTGTACGGCTGCGGCATCATGCACCTCCCTTCGCGAGGGATTGGACGAAGCCGAACAGTCGGGCGGGTCGTTGGTAACCCTCGGCGTCGGTGAACCGGACGTCGATCCGAGCGATGTAGCGGCCTTCGCCGAAGGACACGGGGGCGAGGGTGAAGAAGAGGTTCAGGTCAGCAAACTGCTGCCGCAGTTCGTCCCGCAGGGGGTTGATGGCGTCGTAGACGGCCGAGCAGGAATCGAAGAAGCAGTCGGCGTCGATGTCGGCACAGGACATGGAGAAGGTCGGTTTCATGGTCAGGTTCCTTTCGGTTCGGGTTGTGGTCAGACAGTTACAGGGTTGCGGCGGAAGTAGAGGACATCGCGTCGGACGGCCTTGACCTCGTTTTCAGCACGGCGGAAAGCGGCCAGCAGAAGGTCGCGGCGGGGATCGTTTCGCTCGGTGGCGGTGAAGGCGTCCCAGATGCGATCGCGGTGGATCTTGGCATCGAGGAGCAGGGTTGAGGGATCGAGTTGCATCTGGGCGTTCCTTTCGGTCGGGTTGAATGATGCGGGGTTCGCATCGATGAATCGATGCTATCATCATTTCGCATTCATTTCAATGCGATTCGATCATTTTTCGACATTTTTCACCCATCCCCCGCTATCTGTCAGCAAACGTGGTTTTAAACAACCGTTTCCACGTTTTCTGACAGCAAACGTGGTGTCAAAAAACAGAAAACTGCTCCCAGCAGTTTCTTCGGGTGGGGTCGAGGGATCACCCATCGACGATATGCGACTGCTTAGCGTCGATCTAAGCGGCAGTGAGCGGGGTTACCACGTTTGCTGATCAGAATCGACGCCGATTTGCACCACGTTTTCTGACAGATATGTGGTCCGCGATAAATACCACGTTTGCTGTCAGATATAGCGTCGATCTAGGCGACACCACGTTTGCTGCACGTCAACGTGGTACCACGTTTTCTGACAGATATACGGGGTCGATCGAATACCACGTTTTCTGACCCGTAACGTGGTACCACGTTATCTGACTGGCAACGTGGTACCACGTTAGATCTGAAGCAACGTGGTACCACGTTTTCTGACAGTTAGAGGATTCGCCGAGTTGTATATATGGCTTGTGAGTTTTCTACCCCTTTTTAAAAAAAACGAATCGAATGCGTTGACTGCATCACAATTTGATGATAGCATTCATTCATCGATGAATCACCCCGATTCATCATCTCAACCCGATTCGAAAGGAATCACCCATGACGTTCTTCTCCGAAAAGATGGAATCGCTCAAGGCGGAAATCGCCACCTCCGAAACCCGCTTCGTCGAATTCCAGAACTCCATGAAGTCGGAACGCAAGCGTCTCCGGAAACTGCAACGCGACGTGAATCGGATCTCGGTCGATGCTTGGATCGAGACCATCGAACTGCGAATCTGCGACACGCTCGAGGCCGTCATCGAACCGGATGTCTTCCCGGAATACTTTCCCGAATCACAGATCGTCCCCGCCCACGCTGCCGTCACCACCATCGTCTGGGTGAAGAATGGGTCGAAGAAGAAGCGGTCCATCGCACTCCGATTCGATGAACAGATCGTCACCATTCCCCTCGACCAGTTCATGAATCACCTCAGCATCGGTGCCATCCGCATCGACGGCATCGAAACCGCCTGACCCACGCACGGGTCCCCGGCTGGGGGGTGGGACACCACCCCTCGGCCTTTCTGTCTCACTCTCCGCATCTCGAACGAAAGGAACTCAGATGCAATTCAGTGGCTCATTCTCCTGCGAACACTCGGATCCGTTTCTCGCTCACCGGCACGACTTCAAACTCGGCATCTTCCAACTGCCGGACCTCGTCTACACCTTGGAGAACTTCTCCTGCACCACTTACGGCGACAACGAGGACGACGTGCAGTCCATCGACGACATCGAAGGAACGCTGGTGATGGAGAACGTGGAAACGGGTTGGCGGTACAAGTTGGATCTCGGCAACATTGACGGGTTCGTGATCGACCCGGAGAAGATCCTCCTCTGCCTCCACACCGAATCCGGCCAACACGATATTTACGAGTGGATCTATCGATCCAGTGATTTCACCGGCAACTTCGATCCCCGAAAGGCCGCCTACGAGGATCGCGACCGCGACTGACCCCCCGCTCCCGGCCGGGAGGTAGGTGTCTGCCTCCTCCCGGTCGGTCCCACTTCGAAACGGAAGGAACTTCAATGCTTGCAGAACTTGATAAACAGATCATCGCCCTCCACAAGAAGGGCCTGACACCCGAACAGATCGAGAAGGAGTTGGAAGATGGCGTAGATGAAAGCCGCCGCTACCACCTGCAGAAGCACTTCATCGAATTCGTGATCAGAATGGGAGGCGAGTGATGCTAGAAAGAGGCGACACATGCCACGCTACCGGCCGCACCTACGCGGAGTTGGATCACTTCAACATCGGCACAGCCCAGAACGACGAGTGGAAGCCATTCGTGAGCGAGGAGATTTACCGGGATTGGATGTTCGGCAAAGGCCGCCCGGTCCCGAAGCACCCGCTTCTGCTCCACCCGACTTCAGAGAAGGGAGGTGAGTGATGCACGAGTCAATGGCGAAGTTCCACGGGTTCACGCACGGGCGAGTGATGGAAACTTACTTCGAGGATTGCATGGTGCCCGGCTATCTGTCGAACCCGTTCATGCCGATCAACCCCGGGCCCAAGTATCGGCTGGACAATCTGACTGCTTGTTTCCTCGGCAACAGCGAGATGCAGATCGGCAAAGTCGTCGCCGTTACTGCCGACCTCAAGTGCCTCGCCCGCGACGGGCAAGACGTCCTTTGGAAGATGCCCATCGGCATCGAAGGCAGGCACACGGACTGGCCGGTCGAGGCCATCTTGAAGGTGTTGCACAAGAATCGAACGGGTGTTCCGCGTTCGGTTTACGACCTCATCGTGGACGATCTGTTCTGCTTCGGCGGGATGGAACTGGTGAACCCGTTTGATTCGGAGCCCAACCAATGAACCGCAAAGTGAATCCACAGGCCTTACGCGAGATGATGGCTGACAAGTACAACCGGGAGGCACGCCATGCTTGGTTGAACGCTTGCAGACACGACCGGATCGACCCGCAGGATCTGGTCATCAAGTTCTCGCCCACCAACCCCTACCGAAAAGCGTACGATGGGATCGTCCAGAAGGCACTAGCCACAGGCATCCGGCTGGACATCCGCTTCTGATTCCTTTCGTTTCGCTGCCCGTCGGAATCCCTGATTTCGGCGGGTAGTTTTTTCAGCGTCCACCCTTTATTATCGGACGCACCTAGATCGATTCTAAGCGAAGGCATCGATTATTGGGGTGATACCCCATTCCGACCAGCGAACGGCTCAGGATCGATCCTACGGACGCTCAGGTGCATGCTGATGCTGATCGAGGGATTCGATCTAAGCAGTTGCGATATTCGATGGGGTGTATATCGAATCGAATCAGCGAACGGCTGGTGTCGA
>Ga0222717_10002845_pt1 | contig 13210 bp, 17 predicted proteins | sample C33_18DmetaG_FD_165053 | JGI IMG/M metagenome (GOLD analysis project Ga0222717, IMG submission 165053) | Estuarine water microbial communities from San Francisco Bay, California, United States - C33_18D | ecosystem: Environmental > Aquatic > Marine > Unclassified | place: USA: California...
CCTTTGGCTAAAATGTACACATATCTATGTTTTCTTGGATTCTTCTTTATCCAAAATGTAGATGGTGTCATTTTTTGTATTTCTTTGGGATTATTTGTTCCAAATTTTACATAGGAAGTTCTTCCGTGGTGCCATTCACCACCTTCTTCCCATCTGAAATCCCAACTATCATTGAATCTTAATTTATTACCTTGATACAACCAATTAGTTGCTTGGTAAATTGTACCACAATGTCCCTCTTTGGGGTCTGAATATGAGATAAGTGCTTTGATTTGTGATACATTCTCCCTTAACCAATCAAAAGTTTTACCTAAGAACCAACTTTCAATGTTTGAACCATACCCATCAAATACGAATAATCTGGTTAGTTCTAAAACTTCAGTTCTTTCTAATAAAGGGGAAATAGATTGTCCAGCACTTCTACCAATTGGGTCTCCATAACAAGCTACTCCAATTAGTTTATTTTCTATATTATCAAAGAAGGGATGTTCCTCAACATCTGAAGTAAACAAACCAATTGCGTAAGATACCTTTGTCCATAATCCACTATAATGATTATTAACAATGATATCTTTAGCTACTGATTTTGTGATAAGACGAATGGAAAGTTTCGAAGTATCACAATATGTTTTTTCTTCTTTCATAAACTACCAGACCAAAATTCATTCAAATGTGTCCAAGTTTGATTTTTAACAATCTTAATGATGTTGGCTGAAGAACACTTATTGTTGCGAGCCATAACTCGAACATTTCGGTGTCCCATTTTCCATAGTTTTCTGATATTTAAAACTTGCTCATCCGTTAATTTTGCGGAAGGATGAGTCTGTCCCCTTAGTATTGGCATTCTTTATAAAGATTCGTTTAACGCATTTTTATATGCTAACTCTGATTGTGCACCTGTAAGTCTTTCAGTAATCTCCCCATTTTTTTCAATAATAACTGTTGGGATTGAACGAACTGAATACTTAGCTGCTTCATCTTGGTTTTCATCTACGTTAATATACGAAAATTTTACCGAATTTCCAAATGATTCTTCTAATTTTTCAAATGTTGGTTTGAGCATTCTACAAGGCCCACACCAATCTGCTTCGAATTTTTTAATTTCTATCATAACTTTTATAATTTAATGTTTATTATTATCCTTCACAAGCAACACAATGTAAATCATTCAACCCTAACTTCTTTCTAGCAAAAGCTTGAGCTGAATTCATTGAGTGTTGGTAGTAAAGTGTTTTTACTCCTAACTTCCAAGCATCAATTAATAACTTATTGATATCTTTGGTTGGCATATCAGGTGAAATCATTAGATTCAATGATTGTGATTGGTCAATGAAATCTTGTCTGATTGCAGCTTGGTTAATAATAGTAGATTGATTGATTTCAGCAAATGTTCTAAAGATTTCTTTTTGTTCATCAGTTAAGAAATCCAAATGTTGTACTGAACCATCATTTTGTTTAATACTATTCCAAGTTTCTTTATCGTTTTTACCCAATTCTTCAAGTAATTTTTCTAAGATTGGATTTTTGATTGTTACTTTCATTTTAGCAACATCTTTCACATAACAATTTGACCATATTGGTTCGATTGATTGTGAAACTTGTCCTAAAATAAATGCTGAAGATGTGGTAGGTGCGATAGCATTTAAAGTTACATTTCTTCTACCATATCCAATTAAGTATTCAGGTTCACCATATCTTTGAGCCATCTCCTCAGATGCTTTATATGATTTTTCTTTGATTAATTTGAATACCTCAACATTCATTTTAGCAGCTTCTTTTGAATCAAATGCTAATCCTTTAGATTGCAAGAATGAGTGCCATCCTAATACACCTAATCCTAAAGCTCTTTGTCTTTTAGCGAAGTTGTATGCTTTTTCTAAGTAAAAGAATGCTCTCTTCCCTTCGATTGTACCATTATCTCTAATATCTTCAATCTTAGTTAAGAATTCGGTTACAACTGCATCTAAGAAGTAAGTCATTGTTTCTACTGCATCAGTATCTTTCCACTCATCATAGTGAAGTGTGTTCATTGATGAAAGTACACAAACAAATGATTCTTCTTCTGAGTTATGAAGAGCGATTTCTGAACATAGATTTGAGTTATAGATTTTAGCGTTTTTATCTTTGTAAACATCCACAGTATTTTTGTTCATTGTATCTGAGAACATAATATATGGATATCCAATCTCACCTCTTCTTTGGATTACCTTTGCCCATGCAGCTCTCTTTTCAGTATCACCACCAATCATTTCTTCCATAAATTCATCAGAAACAGTTACGGCATGAGTTAAGTCTTGGATAGTTGCCCCCTCAGTTCCAATTTCTAAAAACTCCATAATATCTGGATGTTCGATTGGTAAGTATGGTGAAAATCTACCTCTACGAGTTGAACCTTGAGAAATATTATCTACTACACTTTGAAAAAGATTCATAAAGTGAACAGCGCCAGGTGCATGACCATTATCAGTAATTTCAGCACCTCTACCTCTGATGTTACCAAAGTAACCAGAAGTACCACCACCCATTTTACTCATTTCACCAACTTCGGCTTGTGTAAAAAGAATGGATTCGATGTTATCACCAATATTAGAACCAAAACAACTAACAGGTAAACCTCGTTTCTTACCAAAGTTTGCCCACACTGGTGAAGAAAGTGAATACCACCCTCTACCCATATACCCAACAAACTTATCAGCAAATCCTTCGATTCCTAATAGGTTTTCTGCATGGGTTGCAATTGTTTTAATTCTATCTAAAGGTTCTTCACCTTCACTTAAATACCCTCTTCGTAAGAAGGTAACGGATTCTTCATTAATCCAGTCAAATAATTTTCTATCGTTCATAATTGTAACTTCTTAAAATAAATCGTCTTCTGTAATCGATTTTTGTTTTTTACTATAATTTATACTTCTCTTATTAAAGAAATCAGTATGTTTTGTGGTAAGAATTTCATCATCAAACCACTCAGTTGTTTCTAATAAAGATTCATCGATACTGAAAACACCATCAATACCAATTGATTTTAATGACCTGTTGAATCTATCTTTGATAAATTCTAAAGTTTGTTCTTTTGTAAGGAAATCTAAATCTCCTTTTTCAAACATCCAATCTACGATTTCAGCTTCAGCATCATATGCATCTAAAGTTGCATCAATGATATCTTCAACTAAATCATCAGTCCACCAATCAGGATTCTCAGCTTTGATTGTATTTACCAAATCAAATCCAAATTCAGCATGGATGTTTTCTTCTTTTGATGTTGCTTCAACAGCGTTACTAATACCCTTCAATACATTCTTATGTTTGTTGAAAGATAACATAACTAAAAATTGTGAAAATAGGGATACATTCTCAATAAACATAGAGAAAAGAATTACTGATTCAAAGTAATCTCTATTTTCGGTTGAACTAGCGCCACTAATAGATTTTTCTAAATATTTGATTCTTCTACGAATAGCAGGTACTTCCATTAAGTTTTCAAACTCATTGTTTAATCCTAATACCTGAATTAGATTTGAATATGCATCAGCATGTCTAACTTCAGATTCAGCAAATGTTGCACCAACATTTCCAATCTCAGGTTTTGGCATTTTTTTGTAGATATCTCCCCAAAAGTTTTTAACAGCGATTTCAATTTGGGATATTGCTAACATAGCTCTTTCAACTGCAGTTCTTTCTTTTTCACTCAGATGTACTTTAAAGTCTTGGATATCTGAAGTGAAGTTGAACTCGGTATGAACCCAATAAGAGTGTCTAATAGCATCAACATACTCCACTAATTGTGGGTATTCATAAGGTTTAAGGTTTACTCTCTTCTTAAAGATGTTTGGTTTGTTTTTTGAGCGATATAGAATGTATTCTTTTGCTACATTGTTTAATCCAACATCCATAAGTTTGTTTTCTACAACATCACCAATTTCATCTACTGTTACAGTAGTGATGTGTTCGTATTTAAACAAACTTCTTTCCGCAGTTCTTGCAACCTTTTCTGCTACTTCCTCATCTACCCTATCAATAGCTTCCATTGCTTTTAGGATAGAATTTTGGATTTTTTCTAATTCAAAACTCTCTTTTTCTCCACCTCGTTTACTTACGAAGTGGATATCGTTCGCTGTAGTATCTACAAATATACTCATAGTTCTTCTTCTTTAATAAATGTACCATTTACGGTCTTTCCCTTCCTATCTTTGATTTCGTTCCAAGCCGATTCCAAACATTCAGTAGGGTCTAAACCTAATTGTTTACTTAAAATAATAACTGTAACAAGGATATCTCCGATTCCATCGATAACCTCATCTGTCTTTTTTCCTTTTAGGATTGCTCCCATTGTTTCACCCAACTCCTCCATAATCTTCATAGATTGTTTTGGGGCATTATCAGGAACAAGTATTCCCTTGTCATCAGCCCATTGGGTGATGTTTTCAATTAGTTTATCAAATGTCATAATAATGTATCCTCTAATTTATAATTACCTAAAATCTCTTCACCAGCTTTGATTGGTTTGATTGCAATTCTTTTTACTGAATCAAAGTTTCCATCTTTACCAGCAGTATTAGTATAAACTAAAGGATTAGCCAAATTAAAATAACAATCTTTAAACAATCTAAGCCAAATAACTGGATATTCAGGTTTGTTTACATAAGATTTCCAAATCATACTTTTTGTATAGTTAGGAAGTTCTTCAAATTCTTCTTTTGTAATCGTATATATTCTACTCTCATTTGGCCACAACATAAACACAGGTTCTCCAACTTCAATATCGGTTAATGCAAATGTACCGATTCCATGTACTGGAGAAGGTGCTATGTCAGTTTTAATATGGTTTTTGAGATATTCGACTACTTCCATTGGTATGAAAAAATTATTTATTTTCTTCTACCGATGCTTTTCTGTAATCAGTAACTAATTTTTTGATTTCACCAATTGCTTTTCTAGCTCTTGATTTTCCCGCTTTAGTAGTTGCGGTGTGATTTTCTTCAAACTCTACGAAGAGTTCTTTGATTTGTTCGAATAATTCTTGTGATGTTGCCATAGATAAAATATTTTATAAATTAATTAAATTAAAAAACCGAACACCCATTTGCTGCTCGGTGTTTATAACTATTGTATATATTGAAAAAAAATTAAGTTCCAATATTAAATTTCTTAGTTTTTTCTTTTTTGATATTTTGAACAAATTTTGATAGTTATCCAAAGTTTTCAACATACTTTTTGTGAAGTAGTTTTTTCTCCATTTGTTCACCATTTGCAGATTCTTTTTGTGTAATGATTCCATCTGAAGAATTACCATCATAAACTTCGATAAATCCAGTGTTGGTATCCATCTTAGATGGGAAGGTAATTCCATCAGGTCCGAATCGGTTTTTCATAATATGGAATCGTGCAGTATTGTTCAATTTATCCTTTGATTTTCTACTGATACTCATAATGAAATCAGCGTTCATTACCTTAGCGTAAGAATCTGCTACTTTATCCGCTTCGATAACTTCTGAATCAATTGCTGAACGATTGGTTTGGGATGCTGTCCAAATTGGAATACCCAACTCTCCACTAATACCTCTCAACTCAATGTAAACACCACCTTGCTCACCATAGGTTGAATCGGATTTATTGGAATGAGAAAGTAACAAATCAGCGTAGTCAATAATAATCAAATCAGGTTTATTTCCTGCTGCTGTCATCTTCTCAATATGGGATTCTAATTTTTTAGCAGATATACCTTTAGGTGGGAAATACTTGATAAGAAGTTTTCCACTCAATCTATTGATTTTCTCTAATACTACTTCTTTCTTATCTTTCACATCAGCTGATGGGATTTGTGTAAATACAGTATCGTATCTCTGTCCCACATAATGTTCTGATAATTCCAAAGAGTAATGTACTACATTTAATCCTTGCTTAACAGCTGCGGCTCCTAATGCACATAGTACCCAAGTTTTACCAACACCAGAAGGTGCTACTGCTACTCCTAATTCGCCAGGTCCCAAACCACCATCCATCAATTCATTAATACAATCCCAACCAGTTGGAACTGTACTTCTATCAACCTCATTAGTTCTTTCCTCAAAATCCAAAAGGTAATCGTGTCCCATATCTGAATCCACTCCTACCTTCATTGCTTTATCTACTAAATCTTTGATTCTATCATAGTTACCAGCTTTGAGTAAATCAACTGAACTAACAATTGCTTGTTTTAGGTTTTGGTTAATACAAAATGAAGAAAACTCTTTCTTTACATAATCTAAATCAGAATCACCAACTTTTGTGAATACTGATTTTAGTTGCTCCACTACACTTTTCTGAAACCCTCTATCTTCTAACTTTGAAACCTCTGACTTAAAAACATCAAGAGTTGGAGATTTCTTAAACTCATCGTAATAAGAAGTAATCTCCTCCGCAATCCATTTATTTGCTTCAGATTCAAAAAACTTTGGATGTATAATCTCACTAAGAGTATCCAATAAACGAACATCCGCAATCAAAGAAGAAAGTACCTTCGTTTGAAAGGATTGTCCGTATTTGGAAAGAGTATCTATATTTTGCATTTACCTATAACCTAATTTGATTTCACAAATATAAGAAAAATTTGTGATATATCAAAATTATTTTGTAATAATATTTTGAAAGGTTGAATGTAACCAATCATTAATGTCTCTCCAATTTTGGAGAATTTTGTATTTTTGACCTACTCTAAGAAAATCTAACTTCTTAAATTCAATATCATTCTGATTGAATCTATCTAAGATTTTCAACTTCTGATTTGTTGGAATGTGGGGTTGGTCTAACTCCATCAATCTTTTGTTCATAAGAAGTTGGTCTTTTGCTTTTAAGATATCATCATATAATTTGATTTTACCTTGCTTTTCCTCACACAGTTGGAAGAATTCCTTATGTGTAATGGTTCTATCTTCAGAAAGTTCAGGAAACCTCTTTAAAAGGGTTTTTATACCACATCCTCTGATGCCTGGTATGTTATCTGATTTATCACCATCCAAAGTTCTATACAATAAAAGATTTTCAGGCCATATACCAAATTCATCAAACACCATCTGTCTATCGTATAGTTTCTTTTTAGTTGGTGAGAACACCTTTACTTTATCAGAAACCAATTGTAAGAAATCTTTATCAGTTGAAACAATAACAACTTCGTTACCCAAATCCGATTCATTGTGTTTAGTTAAATATGCAATTGTATCATCAGCTTCAATACCATCATAAATCATTGTTGATACTGGTAGATAATCTAAAATATCATTTAACCAAACAAATTGTTGTTTCATAGAGAGCCTTTCCTGCTCTTCATCCATCATACCTTGATATTGACGGTTTACTCTAAATCGGTTCTTTTCTCTACCAGCTTTATATCCTTCGTGGATTTTCTTTCTTGATTTAGAACCATCTTTACCATCAAAGGTTACGATACATCGGGTTGGATTGAATTCTCTAATTTGATATCCAATAGATTTGAGGGAGCCAATCACCCCACCCGTATGGTCACCATCCTCATTCATTGTGGGGTTGGTTGTCCAACTTCGGATGAAGGTGTTTAGTCCATCAATAATCAAAACCCTACTATTCCTTTCTCGAAGATGATTAGTCTTATGTTCCTCACTCACTTCGTTGAGGATATCTTTGTAGAGTCCTTTCATTATGTAGTTGTTGTTGTATAAGTGATACCTTCACCACCAAAATATTCTTCAATGGTTTCTAATCTATCATTTGCATCAACTAACATTTGTAATGCTGATTCTGCGTTCTCATAGAAATCACCAGTTGAGTGGTCTCCAATTCCTGCAGGATGCGTTTCCAACAACTCCAAAGTAAGGAGTGCCTTTGCCTTATCTGCTTGCGCAGATGCTTTTAACATTTCTTTTAATTTGCTCATAACTTATTATTTATTTTAATCTACTACTTCAGCACCTTCGGTATCTAGCTTATGTGCTTCAATATCCTTAGAATCTGATTTATATTGTAAGATGGTTGATTCACAAATCTTTTTATAGATTTGTTCTTTAACATCTTCTCTATCTTCCATCAAATCAATAAAATCCTTAGATTGGAACTTTATTTCTTCTCCAGTATCCGTATCAATGTAAGTGTACCAAGCTCCTGCTTGCTTTAGTAATGAATTTTCTTTCATTACACTTAACCAAGAACCGAAGTTATCAATTCCTCTATCGAAGAATATTTCAAAATCAGCTGCTCGAAGAGGTGGCCCCATTCGGTTTTTGATAACCTGACATCTTACTTTCATACCAATGGTTTTATCTTTACCATTTACCTTTTGTTTGATTTGTCCCATATTCTTCAAACGAAGTCTAACCGATGCGTGAAACGCAAGAGCTTTTCCTCCAGAAGTAGTCCAAGGGTCACCAAACATAGCATTCATTTTTTGTCTTAATTGATTAGTGAATACTAAGGTAATCTTTTGCCTACCAATTAGATTGGTAATCTTTCTCATCGCCTTTGAGATAATAATAGCTTTATCAGTAGCGTATCCATCCTTACCATAATCAGCAGCCAATTCATTTTTGGTTGATGCTGCGGCAACTGAATCTACTACGATTGTTACTAACTTATCTTTTTGTGTGGTTCTTACCTTTTCAATGATAGTTTCGGTGAATTCAAAGATTTGTTCAACTGAATCAGCTGATACATAAAGGAGTTTTGCTACATCTACTCCAATAGCTTCTAAAAATTCTCTACTTACCGCAGTTTCAGTATCAATAAGAACTGCAACACCACCTTGCTTTTGTGTTTCAGCAAGGAGGTGTGCAGATACTAATGATTTTCCACTTTGTTCTAAACCAGTGATTTCAGTAATTCTTCCAACAGGAAGTCCACCATAAGGGCGATTTGAAATGGCAACATCCAACATAGCACATCCAGTTGAAATCCATCCATCCACATTTGTGGGTGCATCATCCTCTCCTAAGAAGAAGGCAACCTTTTGGTCTTTGTTTGTTTTGTTTAGCTCGGAAGCCAATTCCGCAGCTAAATCCATTTCTTTTTTTGCCATAATTGTAACTTGTTATTATTATCCGTTGAATAAATCATCAAATGCCGATGCGACATCATCCATTTTCTTTTTAGTTTCAGTACTTACCGAGTTTGAAGGTGCTGCTGCTACTGCAGGAGTTGCTTCAGTTTTCGGTGCTGATGGAGTTGAAAGTGTTTGTTGAGAAACACTCTCTGTACTTTCTTCAGCAGTAGGATTTAACCATCCTTCTAATACTGATTTTAATTCATCATAAGATAATTCTGAATAGATGTCAGTAATATTAGTTTGATTCTCCATAAAGTTAGTTTGTACTGAACTATCTTCAGATAATGGAGTCTGATTTGGTTTTACACGAACAGTAGTTACAGGATAAGAAGTTCCTGCGTCATCTGCTGATGTATACTCGATAGTAATATCTCTACCACTTGTTGGGTCAGTAATATCACCATAATCAGGGTCTGCGATATATCCTAATAATTCTTGGTAAACAGTTTTACCGAATCCCCAAAATCTTACACCTTCATTCTCTTCACCTCTTACGATGACAGGAACGAATGTTCTTAATTTTGGTTCCATTTTTTTCGCTGCTTTCCAATCTTCTTTATCACCCATTCTTTTCAACTTTTCAGCAAACTCAACGATTGGGTCTGGTCTTCCAAATGAACTTGGAGACAAGTACGTTTTGTTGTTGATGTTGTAATGGAAAAATAGTTCGATGAAAGGATTTTCAGGAGAAAATGTATAAGGAACGATTCTTACTTGATGTTTACCTGGAGTAGGTTTCCACAAATTATCTTTGCGGTTTGAAGTGTTTTGTAGTTTGTTCAGTCTACCTCTGATTGCATTCAAATCTAGTGCCATAATTTTAAGTTTTAATGTTTATAATTTATTATTTAGGTTTTATTTTGGTGTCTTTCCTACACCTTATATAAATATCAAAAAACCCAATTTTAAGAGGGTCTATCTCCATTTATTTATACAAATATACGAAAAGTTTTTAACAATTCCAAATGTTTTGTAATTTTTTTTTCGGAGGTGTATTTCTTCATATATTGTCACAAATATAAGACAAATTTATGACAATTCCAAATTTTTTGATTTATTTTTATTAAAATTTTTGATAGCTTGGATAAATTCCGTGTGGTGTAAGTAATTTTCACTATTCTTTTTCCAATACTCTTCTAGTTTTTGATATGTATCAGGACCCATAATGTGAATTCCCTGTGATTTCATAGTGTTATCTAAAACTTTATCTGAAATTAATTTATTACCTGCTAGAATAAAAGACCAAACTGCCCAACCAGCGGAACCATTGTAATTATGAAAATCCCAAGAATTTGGAACTCTATATTCACATAGTTCTAAGATTTTCTTTACCAAATCACCTCGTTTCAAATCGTTTTTTATATATTTCCAAAATGGTGTGTCTTCTCTTTCTACCATATAATGGATTTGAACAAGGTCTCTAAAATCATCTACCATTCTATTAAAATCAGTATTATATGATTTTATATTGGACTCTCTAAGTAAGTTTTCTTTAATGTGTGATAATTTATGTTGTGTAAAATTAACTAACTGAATAATAGATGAATGAATTGATGTTGCTTCTAATGGTTCTAAGAAGGAAGATGATAATCCTACTGAAAGTACATTCTTTTTCCAAACTTCTTTCAATCTTCCACTATCGAACTTTATATTTCTAAGTGGTGTTATCTTTCTACCAGTAACTTCTTGTAGTTCTTTCAGAGCTTGTTCCTCAGATACAAACTTATCAGAATAACAATATCCACAACCATATCTTTCTTGTGTTGGTATTTGCCACATCCAACCATTTGGCATTGCCCATGCTAAAGTTGATGGTTTAATAATTTCATTTTCATTTATTTCATGAGTGTAAACAAGTGCTGAATTTACAGGAAGATAATCTGAATAAGAAACCCATTCATAACCTACTGAATTTATAAGAACTCTATTGAATCCAGTACAATCAATCCAAAAATCGGATTCTATTTCAGTACCATCTGAAAGTTTTACTTTTTGTAATTCACCATTCTGAGGGTTTATGTTGGTATTAGATACTGTACCTTTTTGTAATTTTATTCCATTTTTTAATGCAACTTTTTTGAAGTATTCTCCAACTTTATGTGCATCAAAATGATAAGCATACCCCTCATCACCAACAGTTCCATCTTTTGAAAATGCAGATAAATTATTGTCCCACAAAACTCTGTTAAAAGTTCCATATGAAGCATCTTTATATTTTTTAGAAATACAAAAATCTACATCAATTGGTAGTTCCCATGTTTTTGTTGGTTGTATTGGTTCAAAATAAGAATCACCTATACCATTCCAATCTTTACACTCAATACCTAACTTAAAAGTAGTACTACATTCTTCAAAAAAAGTTTGTTCACTTAATCCTTCTAAATCTTTTAGTGTATTTATGAGTGCGAGAGCCATGGCACCAGTTGAACCTTCACCCGCACCTATGATTGGAATGTCTTCACTTTCTACTACTGTAATATCGTATAAGGGATTTTTTTCATCTCTCCTATTGATGTTGGCAAGGAATAGTGAAGATAACCAACCTGCGGTTCCTCCACCTACTATAACAATTTTCATTCTATATAATTTCTAAATAATAACTTTTAATTTCTTCTTTTACTGATTCATACTCTACTTGAGTAATGATTTGAGGGGCAGATGAACCACTCATTGAACTTGTTAAAAATCCCTCTTTTATACCTTCATATCGTGAGGAATCATTTATACTTGATATTGTAATAGCACTTACTTCAGTACTTCCACTATCATTCGAGTAAGATGAAGTAACTAAACTAGTTATCTGAAGTGTCTCATCAACTAATTTGAAATAATTGTCAAGTGATTTTATGTAATGAGTACTCATTATAAATTATCACTTATATATTGTTTTACCTCAATTTTTTTCTCTTCATATAAAGAAGAACTAATAAGTTCAGCTTCTCCTCTTTCAACATATGAATCAAATTCTTGAATTGGTGTATATGGTGAACCACTATTATCAATACTCATAGCTATACATTTGTTATCACTATTTGTGGTTACACTTATTACTTCATTTGTTCCATCATCAATTTTGAAATATGTATCTACTGTTTTATAATATCTTGTTGCCATAATTTGTTTTTTGTTTTATATACTAATCTTCATGGAGAAGTATTTGTAATATAAATATTTTCTCCATTATTTGTTGTAAAGTAATCATAGAATCTAAAATCCCTAACTCGTTCTCGGACATTTAATAAGTATCCTCTTTGATTTGAATATATTCTTCTAGTAGTAAATGACCAAGAAGAACCCCATTGAACATTATTATCAAATAAAACATTGTATCTTCTACCATATGGTTCATTTCCTATCCATCTTAAATTTGTAGTTCCCCACTGCCATCTTTGAGTTATGTATGAACCTTGCCAATGATAATTTATTACTCTAGTATCTACATCTGCATCTGCTTCTCGTTGATTCAAATAAATTTGTGCGTATGATGCTTGGTGGTGATATCCTCTCCAATCCGAATAAGCATAACCTGAATTGGTTTGACCAACACCAAGTGGATTTCTATCCCTTCGTGTATTAACAGTACCATAATAACCATTTCTAGCATGCCATATGGACATATATGAACGACTCCCCCTTCTAAATTCGGTATTTATATCCGAAGCTCTTACAATTCCTGATGTTGTTATAGGCATAACTAAATATAATAAAGGGTTTTGGTTTCTAAATCTATATTACATTCGTGATTATTATTTCTATTAACCACCTCCCACATATCAGTAGGCATATTGGAATCTCGTTCTACTCCACTGTCAACAACTTTAAGAATGTCAGTTGGTTCTATCTTTTCCTTTGTAGATTGTATTTGAAACACAATGTGTTCTGGTTCACCTTGAAATGCTGCGTTTACTACTTTCGATAATTCTTGTGCCATATAACCTCATTTTGTTTTACGAAATATCGTTGGATTCTATCAATGTATATGTGAAAGAATTTCCCCATATATCTCTAGCCTTTCTACAAATTTCCATAAATTCGTTGAAATCTGATTCCTTAGAGAATACTTGACAACCAGCAGACCATTTATCAATCTGAGTTGACCCATTTACAAACTTTCCAGCTTTATGAATGTTGATTCCAAATATACCTTCATGTACATTTTCTTCA
>Ga0222717_10002847_pt1 | contig 13206 bp, 9 predicted proteins | sample C33_18DmetaG_FD_165053 | JGI IMG/M metagenome (GOLD analysis project Ga0222717, IMG submission 165053) | Estuarine water microbial communities from San Francisco Bay, California, United States - C33_18D | ecosystem: Environmental > Aquatic > Marine > Unclassified | place: USA: California...
GTTTCCGTTATTATTACTAACATTTATCCATGCTGATATGTCCATATCAATCGGCGATAGAGGGAATTCTACATCGATATTTATCACTTTTTGTCTACTTGCAGCCTGATAAGAAGAAAGTGAATGAACTGCTGTAAATCCTAAACTTTCAATTGTCTCCATTTTGACATCTCCTCTAACAGCTGGGCAAAACCATTTGTATCCTGTATCTTCTCCATCCGCATTTGTACTAGATATGTTGTAAGAAGTAGTACAACTAGCATAACTGACTCCTGAAAATCCCTGACTAACTACTTCGTAGTTTGCATTCCTTTGCGAAACGGTATCATCTGGAATATCTACATAATCACTAGATCCTGCATAGGTTGTGGTTGCAGTATAATCTTGGCTCCATGACTCTCCTACTGAAATTGGAAAATCATAACCTTCTAGTGGTGGCGAATAACTTTGATCAACTTCTAAAGTTCCAACTGAAACGTCAATACACCACCAAAGAAAATCTCTACAGAAATTAATATCAATTGTTGCTTCCTGAGATACAGTTGCTAAATCAGAAGCCCTAATTATTGAAACAGTATCCATATTGACTTCCAAGTCTCCTGGTTGTCCATCTAAATCGATATTATTTGCTTCATAATAGCCTTGAGATTCTACTTTGTAAACTAAGCTAGAACTGTTATCCACTGTTGTGAGATAAATATCTGTTACAGTACTTACAAGTGTCCCCGTCAATGTCTGTAAGTTAGTATTTACGCCAGAATCGACAATGAAGTCAACCATATCTAGATATCCGTTGTAGTTCCATGTATCAGCAATTTTCCAAGTTGGAATATCTATCAAATTATTATTTCTTGATATTGATTCAATCTTCATTTCGTTTTCATCATCTAATTGCAGATGTTTTTCTGGTACGTAAATGCCTGAAAAAATTGAAAACATCAGTAAAAATACTAAAGAATAAGTCACTGTATCTCGAGAGCGCATAGCGCTCTCGAACGGTTAGGCGTTCATCAATCTCGCGATTGTCATGTCTCTAACTGTTTTACAACAAATCAGCAAGTTCGTCCTGAATAAACTGAACAGCTTCGAGGATCTCATCTTTGTGTCTTGCACCTGTAATTACCATCTTTCCGCTACCGAAGATCAAACATACAACTTTAGGATAATCTAATCTGTAGATTAGTCCTGGGAATTGTTCTGGTTCATACTCAACTTTGTCGAAAGGTAAGTGGAATGTTAAATTATTTAGATTCAATTTCCTTGGCAGTGCTGCAAGAGGTTCGCCTTCTCTAATACCTCTAATTCTTGAATCATTAGCTTCCACTTCTTCATCTGTTGCTGCTCTAATTCCTCCACCATCTAAATCGATAACTCTTGTATTATTATCGTCCATCCTAGCGGTCCCATAATAATCCTCGGGGTAGAAAAGGGAATATGTGGCTACCATATTTTGTACCTCTATTTCCACGTCTTTTAAGTCCCATGTATCGATACCTGCTGCTCTTAAATCAGCAGTCATTCTCTCGATTCCAGTATGGATGTTTTGTTCATTTTTACCGCCAGTACAAACTGCTCTTCCTGACCTGAACATTAGTATTGCAAGTTTTGGATCGACTACTCTGTAAACGACTCCAGGGAATTGTTCGGGTTCGTATTCACAATTCAATTGAATTGCGATATCCGGAAGGTCTAGTTCTTCCGCAACTCTTGTTGATGCAACTACATTCACTACAGTTAGGCGTTCTTCGTCACTAAGCATATCGCTCGCACCTATGTTTACTTTATAAAGAATAGTTGTCCTGAAAACAAATTAATTTCTATTTAATTTCTATTTTTCTTGATATGAACTCCACTGGAGCCGAATTTTGAGATTAATGGCTTTCCACCACATAATTCAATTTCTTGAGCTACTCTAGTGGGGTTATCTGTTAGAGCAACCATACATCCTCCACCCCCTGCTCCTGTAAGTTTTGATCCAAATGAATGCGGTCTTGTCGCGGAGACCATCAGGTCTAATAAATCGCTACTGACTCCTAATTTTTTTAACTTTTCATGACAACTGTCCATTGCCATTCCAACTGCTTCCAGATTGCCCGCTTTCAATGCAGTAAGACCTGCAATAGTAATATTTTCAATGGATTCCATTTCATCATAAAGTTCTGGATTTTGTTTCAATCTTTCTGCAACACCTGAAACCATTTTACCTGTAGGGGAAGATTGTCCTGTGAAACCTAGGACTAACCATGATTGATTGATATTTTCATGTAATTCTGCACGATGAATTGACCAACTTCTTTTCCCTTCAGGGGTCACAAGACTAGTGTCAAAAACATGTCTCAATGTGTCTATTCTCTCTCCTGAAACCACAACACATCCTCCAAGTGAGCTTGCTGCAGAATCAGTCGGGCTAGCTCTTCCTTCTTGAGTAGCAGCTTCTGCTGAATGCCCTATTTTTGATAATTTAATCAAATCTATTTCTTTATTGGGTTTAGTAAATTGGTGCAGTGCTGCCCCCATCGCATTCGAAAGTGCAGCACTTGATCCAAGTCCTGCCCCAGAAAATAAATCCGATTTAACATTGATTCTCAAAGGCTTTCCTTCATAATTAAACAGGTCTTTTATGATGTGTTGTATATGTGGGTTCTTGTCAGGATCGAATCTTTCAAATCCATCAGTATTGTATTTATTATTAATTTCCCAATCCTCAGATTCTTCAATTGTAATTTCAACTCCAGAATCTATGGAAACAGCAACAGCAGGGTGCCCATAAACAACCGCATGTTCTCCAAACAAAATACACTTACCGGGTGCGAAGGCAGTAGACACAGCCTATCGGTAGAGGGCATAGGAAATTAGTATTGGGTATGTTCTATCAATCGGTTAATTGAAAGTACTGTTTCTCTTCCGAGGCGTGTTAGTTTATCGCCAAGTCGGGAGAAATGGATTATGGAACACCCTCTAGAGATGCAATATGGGCCAATAGATGGATGGATAATCCTTCTTTTAATGGGAGGACTGTCAATCTCATTTTTCGTATATCAAGTTATTAAGGCAACTAGATTGGTAATGCTAGGTGCTCCCGACAATCGTTTCGATTCCTGGGGTTTAAGAATCAAAGAAATGCTAGTTGGTTGGTTAGGGCAAAAAAAAGTTCTTCGAGATAGAGTTGCAGGAACTATGCATGTACTCATGTTTTGGGGATTCCTAATGTTAGGAAGCGATATGCTTGATCTTGCTAGTGCGAATTACTTTTCCGAAAACTTGCTTCCTTCAATCCTCAAAAATCCGTGGAATGGTATGGTGGAATTAGGTTACACTACTGCTTTGATAGGTGCTACAGCTGCATTGATTAGAAGGGTTGCTTTCACTCCAGAAAAACTCAAAGGGAAATCACAGTTAGAAGGAAATTTCATCCTTGTTCTAATCCTGACTATTACATCTACTTCGTTTATTATTGAATCTCCAGAGAACCCTTCATCAATTTGGGAACCTATTGGGTATTGGGTATCAGACAGTTTAGATTTGAGTTCTAGTGTCATAGTAGCATCTTATTGGGCACATATGTTTGCAATTTGCTGCTTCTTGGTATTAATTCCGGTTTCTAAGCATATGCATTTAGTAATGGCGATTCCAAATGTTTTCTTCCATGACACCAATGCATTAGGAACAATGCGTCCTCTAGCTGTGGATGATAATGGAAAAGCAGTTCCTTTGGAAGATTTGGATATTGATTCATTTGGTGTTAGTACTTTCGACCAATATACATGGAGGCAAATTATTGATGGGTGGTCATGTACATCTTGTGCACGATGTCAGGATGTTTGTCCTGCTTACGAGTCTGGTAAAGGGCTCAATCCTATGCAGGTAATCCACGATGTTAGGAACTATGCTAATGAGTATGCTCCTATATTATTGAAAGGTGAGAATCCCGAAGAAACTATGCTAGCACGAATAACTAGTGAGGCTGTTTGGGCATGTACAACTTGCAATGCATGTGTGGATATCTGCCCACTCTACATTGAACACGTCCCTAAGTTGACTGATCTAAGAAGAAATGCAATGATGGAAACTATGGAATACCCAGAAGAACTTAATGTTGCTATGGGTAATTTAGAATCTGCTTCAAATCCTTACGGTTTCGGACCACATGAGAGAGCAGACTGGGCTTCTGATTTAGATGTGAAAGTTGGTCAGCCAGCCGAATATATCTATTTCGTCGGCTGCGCTGCTAGTTTCGATGAAAGAAATCAAAAAGTAGCTCGTGCAACTATTTCTTTGATGAAAGAAGCAGGATTAGATGTAGGAATTTTAGGGATGCAAGAAGGATGTTCCGGAGATCCGGCAAGAAGGGCGGGGAATGAATATCTCTTCCAAATGTTGGCTGAAACTAATATTATGACTTTCCAAGAATTAGGCGTCAAAAGAATTGTAGCATCTTGTCCACATTGTTTCCATACTTTAGGTAAAGAATATTCAGATTATGGTGCTGATGAACTTGAAGTGTTCCATCATACCGAGATCATGGCAAAGTTACAAGAAGAAGGTAAACTCCCTGAATTTGACAAGGAAGGTAAGAGCATTACATTCCATGATCCTTGTTACTTGGGTCGTATTGGAGATGTTATAGATGAACCTAGATCAGTTCTAGGTGGAGTTGACGTAGAGATTGAAAGACATGGAAAGGATTCATTTTGTTGTGGAGCAGGAGGTGCTCAAATGTGGATGGAGGAAGATTCCGATAAAAGAGTGAATAAAATCCGTGCAGAAGAAATTGCTGCAACAGGTTGTGACACAGTGGCTATCGGCTGTCCATTTTGTTCAGTTATGGTGAAAGATGGTCTTGATACAGTAGGCTCAGAGATGGATGTAAAAGATGTAGCAGAACTATTATGGGAACAGATTGTCGCTAGGGATAAAGAGATTCACTCTTCTGCAAGTTTAACAAATGATTGATAATTACAATATTAAACTTAATCACTCTCGTAAGCCCATGAGTAATGAGTTTAGATTCCTTGGCCTAACAATACCAAATTTAGCAATACTTTCGGGTTCAATCCTGATTCTTTGGGGTTTCTTTTCTTATATCGCTAGTGATTCAGGCAGTATTACTGCCCTTATACCTTCATTTTTTGGTATTCCATTACTCATTCTTGGATTCCTTTCGATCAGAAATGAATCAAATAAACATCATTACATGCACGCTTCAATGATTATAGCTTTAATTTCTGTATTAGGTGGCTTTAGAATTTTCCAAATTGAAGATGCTAGTAATCTTACATTAGCGTCCCATCTAATTCTTCTAGTAGTAGGCATAATTTTCATGGTAGGCGGTATACTATCTTTCAGACATGCCAGAAAGTTAAGAGAATCACTTGGTGAATAGGTATGAGGCCATTAATTGGTATAACTACTTCAGTGAATTTAAGAGATTATGAGACTCTTGGGCAATCTGTTATAATGGTTCCAGAGAGTTATTCTAGGGCGGTTAAAGAAGCAGGGGGGATCCCTCTTTTAATCAGCGAATGTGAAGATGCTGAAGAATTATTAGATGTTTTAGACGGATTGATAATTTCTGGAGGAAGAGATATTAATCCCAGCCTTTATGGTGAAGAATTACATGAAAAAACTATTGATATTAACGAACAGCAAGATGAATGGGAGAAGTCTCTAATTGAAGGCGCTATAGAAAGAGATATGCCAATGTTGTGCATTTGTAGAGGTCATCAATTGCTTTGTGCAATCAGAGGTGGAAAATTATTCCAACATCTTCCAACAACTAAAGGATTCGAGAAACACGGGGAAACCGGAGGAAAATGGTCTAATCACAAAATTAAATTAAGTCCTGAATCGCTAATTTATGATATCTTGGGTGGAGAAGTAATCGGTAATTCAGGACATCATCAGGGTGTGTTTGATGCTGGAGATTTGGATGTAGTAGGTAGAACCTCTGATGGGCTAATAGAAGCAGCTGAATTGCAAAGCTGCAGATTTTTAGTTTCAATACAATGGCATCCTGAAATGTGCGGTCATGTAGAAATATTTGAAAGATTAATTCAAGTTTCTAGCCAGTGAAACAGTTTGATTATTAATCTAGGAGTATACCGCTGTCTGTTTGCCTGCCTCTCGCCCAGTAATTGGTATCACCTGCCCCTCAAGACCGACTAAATGGGCTAAATGGGAACTTGACGCTGTAGTATTGCCAACAACATATCACAAAATGGTAGTTAGATGTGGAGGGATTCCTATCTTGATACCTCCTGGGACAAGTGCAGAGATAATTGAGAGTATTGATGGTTTGATTGTTTCTGGCGGTCCAGATATTAGTCCAGAAATTTATGGTCAAGAAAATGGTAATTTTACTTTTGAAACATATCCCGAACAAGATATTTCGGAAATTGCTTTGATTAAATCTGCTATAAAAGAAAATCTTCCTTTACTCTGTATTTGTCGTGGTTTCCAGTTATTATGTGCAATTCATAATGGGGTATTGTATCAACATCTTCCTGAAACTGATGGTTTTGAAGAACACGGAGGTTGGGATGGAAACGTCACTGAGCACGGAGTTGAAATTATTTCAGGTTCTAAATTAGAGGAAATTATGGGGAGTAAAATCATTGTCAATTCAACTCATCACCAGGGCGTTAAAGATCCTGGCACACTAAAAGTTACTGCATTTTCTACGCATGATGGTTTAATTGAAGCTGTTGAATTAGATGAACTTAGTTTTGGTATAGGTGTTCAGTGGCATCCTGAAAGAATAGAACATGTTAGTTTATATCAAGCGTTAATAAATTCAGCGCGAGGTTCATGACTGTAATACCTCCACCATCATTTGATAGAATGACACTGCGGCTGTATGATACTCGTTCCCGAGTCAAAAGAATTTTTCAGCCTCTTGTAGAGGGAGAAGTAGGAATTTATGTTTGTGGGATTACTCCTTATTCGCCTAGCCACATTGGGCATGCTCGTCAAGCAATCGCTTTCGATATCATAGTTAGATGGTTTAGAAAGAGCGGTTATAAGGTCAATCATATCACAAATTTCACTGATATTGACGATAAAATCATAGCAATTGCAAATAATGAAGAAGTTAACTTCTTAGAAGTGGCAAATAGAAATATTGAGGATTATTTTGAGGTTATGAATTTACTCAATGTGTTACCCGCCGATGCATATCCAAGAGTAACTGAAACTATACCTGAAATAATTTCTATGATATCTAGTTTGGTAGCAAGTGGTAATGCCTATGAGTCCTCTGATGGTGTTTATTTCGAAATCAATAGTGCACCTGAAAAATATGGCCAATTAACTGGCCAAACTCTAGAAATGGTTCAGGAGGGTGCAGGAGGTAGAGTGACAGAAACAGGTTCTAATAAAAGGAATCATAGAGATTTTGCATTATGGAAGTCTGCCAAGGAAAATGAACCATCTTGGGATAGCCCATGGGGTAAAGGTAGACCTGGGTGGCATATTGAGTGCTCTGCAATGTCTCTAGAATTTTTAGGTGAAATATTCGATATTCATGGCGGGGGCTCAGATTTAATATTCCCTCATCATGAGGCTGAAATTTTCCAGTCGGAATGTTGCCTCAATCATGACCCAGTCGTACAGTACTGGATTCATAATGGTATGATTAATGTTGATGGAGAAAAAATGAGTAAATCATTAGGAAACTTTTGGACTATTAGGGATGCGATCTCTAAAGTCCATCCTTTAGAATTAAGATATTGCTTAATTAACGCGCCTTATAGACAACCAGTTGAATTTAATGATGTAATGCTTGAAGATTCGTCAAATCATTATCAAAAACTGATTTCAGTTTATGGTGAAGGTCTTTCTCTATACGGAAAGAAGTCATGGCAAAATTCAGATTTCTTAGTCTCTTCCAGTAATAATTTTTCTAATGGAATGAATGATGACTTCAACACTAGGGTTGCAGTTGTAGAAGTACAGTCAGTAGTTAAATATTTGAGAGATAAAATTGATTCTAATAACGAAGAAGAAATTTGTGCTTCAGTATCATGGTTGTCAGACTTTGCAGGTGAAGTTCTAGGACTTCTTCCAGAAGATGATTCTCTTCTTGAAAAAGCTAATCAGAAGAATGCTGCTAAATCCGCTATATCAGAGCTAGTCAATGATTTATTAAATCAGAGAAAAGTTGCCCGCGAGGAGAAAAATTGGGATAGAGCAGATGAAATTAGAAGTGAATTAAATGAAATGGGTATAATTGTTGAAGACTCCCCTAGTGGACCTATCTGGAGATTGAAATAAAATATTTTTATTCTTACTTCTTAGAATCCACAGCGAAGTACCGATAAGTCATATCACCTCCGAGATAATGTGTCTATCCCCTCCGTGATTGAAACTACATGTGTGGTTTTGATAGTTTTTAGTACTGTAATGGCAGGTTGTCTTGATTCATCAGACACGATTTCCGAGGAGGAAATTGATTGGGATAAAAATTTGATCTATGTAGAAGATCCATTAACTCATGAAGACGCTAGAGAATTTATAGTTGGTTCACCTTCAACAAATGATACTTGGGGAGAGTCTTTTTGGGCAGTATTCGGTAATGAAGAAGGAGGAAATTGCTGTGAACATTATCTTGCTGGGACCAAAGAGGGATGGATTGTGAATTTTGGAGGTGAATACCCTACTTGGTCAGAAGATAGAGGACATACGTGGCAAGAATATCGACCAACTATCTTCTCACAGATTGGCTGTATGGAACCTAAACCGACTCTGCCAGGGCAAGAAGGACTTGGGGAAGGAAGTATTGTCCAGGCAACTAATGGTGATTTAATTTCAATGGGATGGTTCCCGTACCCAAGTGCTAGTGGAGCAGATCAATTCTATGCATTCCTATATGACGCAGAAGATGAAGAATGGACTTGGTGTTTTAATCGAACACCCGAACCATTCTATGATAGGTCTTGGCAAGTTGAGGTCATTGGCCCAATTAATGGGGGAGTCTACGGAAATGGAGATTATGCTAGTTTAGTCATATCTAATTTCTGGCATCAAGTTCAGAATGTTGGAGGACAGATATCTACTGATGGATTAAATTATGATTATTTCCCATTCCCAGATAGAGATGGAAATTTAGATAGTATTGAAGTAAATCTTGTTTCTTCTGATTTAGGAGTTGAATGGGACTTTACTAAGCCCCACAAGGAAATGAGATCTTTCCCAGTCCCATCTGGAGGTCTTTATTTTCCAAATTATTTTGTTGATGGTACTGACGCGTATCTAGATACATCACTTAATTGGTGGTCTGCTACAAACCAAAATGGTTCATCACTTCCTTCAGAATATTGTGCTTTTGATTCATCCAGCGCACTACATTGTGTATTATCTGAGTCAAATATGGTTACCCATCTTATGTCTTGGGATGGCGGTGAAAGTTGGCAGAATTACACTTACGACCTATCAGGTGATGCTAGTGCAATTGAGGAATGGGAGTTCCATTCAAGCGGAGTTCACGATCTCTTTGTTTTGAATGTGAGATATCAAAGTTCTTCTGGTCCTGATATTGATATTGCATGGCATGTTCGTGATTTTTCTGAATCATTGGTCCCTGATACAAAGACCCTAATTGGTCAAGGAGATTTAGATTCTACATCAGGTGCAGGTGCAGATATTAGATTTGATTTTGCGAGTATGGGTATACTTCCAGATGGTGGTTCTTTTATTGCTTATCATGATTCAACTGATCCCGACCCTCTATTCGCAGTTGAACTACTTCTTCCAAGTGAATATAGTGATAATTAGAATTAATTTATTTCTTTAACAGAGAAATTTACTCCAATGCCATCAACTTCGAAATATTCTATTTTTTTGGGAATATCGCCTTGATTAATACTTGCATTTCCGGCTCTCGTCTCAATCTGTATGTGTGACCAGTCGTTATCAAATAATTGTTCTTTAGAATCAATCCACACGTCAAGCTCAATTAATGCCTCAACATCAAGATTTTTCTCTTTTCTTTTCGCTTGTACATGCCTAATTATATCTCTGGCCAGACCTTTTGACACTAAATCCTCATTTAGTGACATATCCAAAACTAATGAAACATCGCCTATTTCTTCAAAAGATATAGTTGCAGCGGCAAAGTTTTCTTTCTCAACTCTTCTCAATTCAATATCTTCCATTGTTATATCGTATCCCTCTAAGATACAAATTTCAGCTTCAATTTCAAGTAGAATATTATCTGGATCTGCATTTTCTAGCAATTCTAATACCGCAGGTAAATCTTGCCTACATTTTTTACCTAACGATTTACGATTTGGAGCGATTTCAATTCTTTGGAATCTATCAAGATCTTCTTCAGTGGTAAGTTCCTCAACATTCAACTCTTCAGCCAATATTTCATGAAAATCTGAAATATCTGGGCCTCCAACAATCCAACCAGACTTACAAGGTAATCTCTGTCTTCTACCTGCCTCGACCCTTACTCTTCTCCCAGTCTCGGCTAACTTTCTTACCAATGCCATTTCTTGTTCAAGTACCCAATTTTGAGGAGGTAAATTTCTCTCTACCAAATTAGAACCAACTGGCCAATCTGCAAGATGTACTGAATGCCCAGTTAGGTCTCTATGGATTTGGTCAGGTATGAATGGAGAAACCGGTGCCATTAATCTACAGACAGTGAGTAATACTTCGTGGAGAGTATGTTGACAAGACCTCTTATCGTTACTTTCATCTTCATTCCAAAGTCTTCTTCTAGATCTTCTAACATACCAATTAGATAAGTCATTGATAACAAAATTTTCTAGTTCTCTTCCAGCTTTATGGAAGTTCCAAGAAATGAAGTTTTCATGGTAATTTTCAGCAACTGTTGTCATTCTCGAGAGAATCCATTTATCTAAATGGCTTCTTTCTTTTATATCGACATAACTATCTTTTTCTTCTGGATCAAAATTATCCAAAGATGCATAATCTGAATAGAACCTATGTACATTCCATAGAGTAAGGAACATTTTAGCATACGATTCCCTAACTCCATTAGGGTCAAAGTTTGTAGGGGTCCATGGTGCACTCTGTGTCATCATGTACCATCTAATTGCATCAGAACCTTCCTTGTTAAAATGGTCCCAAGGATTAACCACATTGCCTCTTGATTTACTCATTTTTTTACCATCTTTATCTAAAATATGGCCTAGAGAAAGACATCTCTTATAAGCCACATTATCGAAAACGGTAGTAGATACAGCTAGTAATGAATAGAACCATCCTCGAGTCTGATCAACAGCTTCACAAATATAGTCTACTGGAAAAACACCCTCAAATTTCTCTTTATTCTCAAATGGGTAGTGCCATTGGGCAAAAGATGCGCAACCGGAATCAAACCAACAATCCATAACATATGGCTCCCTAATCATCTCTCCCGAACAATCATCATTACTGCAATTTAGTTTGACATCGTCAACATAGGGTCGATGTAATTCAGGAGGTATAGGTGAATCATCTGTCTTCATTGATATCATTTCTTCAATACTACCAACACAATGTTCATTATCACATTCATTACATATCCATACTGGGATTGGTGTACCCCAGTATCTTTCTCGACTAATCGCCCAGTCTTTGATATTAGACAACCATTCGCCCATTCTTTTCGTTCCAGTCCACTCGGGTGCCCATTCAACTTCTGAATTATATTGAATTATTTGCTCTTTTACTGCGGTCATTTTTACGAACCAACTGTCCATTGCATAGTACAGTAAAGGATGATCGGTCCTCCAACAATGTGGGTAGTCATGAGTGTAAATATGCTCACGGTAAAGTTTACCACATGAATTTAACAAATCGATTATATCTGAGTCACATTCTTTGACATACCTACCGTCTAACATATCATGAGTGCCTTTGATAAATTTCCCATCCATTCCGACTGTATGTTGTGAAGGAAAACCTTCTTTCATTCCAAGATTATAGTCATCTTCTCCATACATTACAGCAGTATGAACAACACCTGTACCATCGCTTGTTGTAACAAAATCGGCTCCAACTACTGTCCATGCATTAGAATCACTACCATCGATTGCTCCAGGGAATAATGGCTCATATGATTTTCCAATCAACTTAGAACCAGGGAATTCTTCCAAAACTTCCATTTTATGCCTTAGGACATTTCCTAGAAGATCTTTGGCTAGAATTAGTTCATCTCCTAATTCAGCTCCTCCTCTACCTTCCCAAGAATTTAAAGGTTCAGCAGTAATTTTAACACGGCAATATGTTACTTTTGGCCCTACAGCGAGACCTACATTCCCTGGTAAAGTCCAAGGTGTTGTAGTCCAAGCTAAAATGCAAGAATTACTATCCTTTAACTTGAATTTTACGAATACAGCAGGCTCTGAAACTTCTTTGTAACCCTGAGCGACCTCATGACTAGAATAACTTGTGCCGGTTTGAGGGCAATAAGGTAGTACTTTGTGTCCTCTGAAAAGAAGGCCTTTGTCGAACATCTGTTTCAATGACCACCAAGCAGATTCTATGTAATCATCGTGTAAGGTGACATAAGGATCATCCATATCTACCCAGAAACCCATTCTCTCAGTCATCTCTCTCCAAGCCTGTTCATAAGTCCAAACACTCTCTTTACATTTCTGATTAAATGCTTCCATTCCAAAGTTTTCTATTGCCTCATTAGACATTAAGTCAAGTTGTTTTTGCACCTCAATTTCAACTGGCAAACCGTGTGTATCCCATCCTGCCTTTCTTTCGACAATATGACCTTCCATTGTTTTCCATCTACATACCATATCTTTGTAAAGTCTAGAAATGACATGATGAATTCCTGGTTTACCATTTGCAGTAGGAGGGCCTTCCAAGAACGTAAATGGAGAGTCTTTTAATCTTCTATTTTCAATTGATTGATAGAATATTTTTTCTTCATTCCATGTCCTAATTAATGAATTCTCAAGAGCTACTGGATCTAGATTTCCAGCTGCCTTCGGTACGGTCATATCAACTCCGACAGTAGACGCTTTCTTGAACGTGACTAATTGTAAAAATTGATTAATTCTTAAGCACGACTTCAAAAGGCATGACCTTTTGGAATTATCACATATGACTGATACTATCGTATTGAATGTTGGAGGTATGACTTGTGAAGGCTGTTCAAATCGAGTCAAAGATGCTCTCGAAAGTATCGATGGTGTTAACTCGGCAGAAGTTTCTCATGTATCTGGCATTGCCTCAATT
>Ga0222717_10002851_pt1 | contig 13194 bp, 10 predicted proteins | sample C33_18DmetaG_FD_165053 | JGI IMG/M metagenome (GOLD analysis project Ga0222717, IMG submission 165053) | Estuarine water microbial communities from San Francisco Bay, California, United States - C33_18D | ecosystem: Environmental > Aquatic > Marine > Unclassified | place: USA: California...
GACATCGGTGCGCAGTTTGGCGAGGAAGTTGCAGAATTGGTGGATGGTGTCAGCAAGCTCACTCACGTCGAATTCGACTCAGTAGAGCTTCGGCAGGCCGAAAACTTTCAAAAAATGACGCTAGCAATGGCAAAGGACATTCGCGTCATTCTCGTAAAACTGGCCGACCGGCTCCACAACATGCGCACCCTTGGCGTACTCAATCGCGAGAAAATCAAGCGTATCGCCAGCGAAACCCTGGATATCTACGCGCCGATCGCCATGCGCCTGGGCATGAATGAAGTGCGTATGGAATTTGAGGACCTGGGACTCAAGGCACTTTATCCGATGCGGGCGCGCCGCTTGGAAGCGGCGCGACGAGGAGCACGGGGCAATCGCACGCATTTGATTGATCAGATTAAGGGCCACCTAAGCCAGACGCTTCAGCGGGAAGGCCTCAACGCCACCGTCGCGGGGCGCGAGAAGCACCTGTTCAGTATCTATAAAAAAATGAAGGCAAAACGGAAAAGCTTTTCCGAAGTCATGGATATTTTCGCATTTCGCCTGCTGGTGGGCTCTGTGGATGACTGTTACCGCGCGCTCGGCATGGTGCACAGTCTTTACAAACCGGTGCCCGGCGAATTCAAGGACTACATCGCGATTCCGAAGGCCAATGGCTATCAATCTTTGCATACCGTTTTAAAAGGCATGCATGGTGTCCCCATAGAAATCCAAATTCGCACCCACGAAATGGAAGACATGGCGAATAACGGCATTGCCGCCCACTGGCTGTATAAAAGTGAAGAAACCGGGGCCAGCATGTCCCATACCCGGGCGCGGGAGTGGGTGCAGGGTTTGCTGGAAATGCAGCAGCGCGCCGGCGATTCTCTCGAATTTATCGAAAATGTGAAAATCGATCTGTTCCCGGATGAAGTGTATGTGTTCACACCTCGTGGAGATATTCTGGAATTACCCAAAGGTGCCTGTGCGATCGATTTTGCTTACGCAGTCCACAGCGATATCGGCAATGCTTGCGTCGCCGCTCGAGTTGCCAAGCAGCTGGTGCCCTTGTCAGAACCCCTAGAGAGCGGTGTTACTGTAGAAATTGTGACTTCCCCTTCGGGAAGGCCCAGTCCTTCCTGGTTGAATTGGGTTGTCACAGCCCGAGCCCGCACACACATCAGACACTTTCTCAAAGATCAACGTCGTGAGGACTCTCTGGAGCTCGGCCGAAACCTGTTGGATCGAGCGCTGATGGCAAAGCAGTCGCGCCTTAGCGCCATTAATGACGACGCGTTGCTCAACGCCCTCACGGCACTGGGAAAAGCGGATATGGAATCGTTGCTTATCGATGTCGCGCTGGGCAATACCTTGCCCCAAATCGCAGTAGCCCACCTGACCAGCCAACAAGAAAACTCCGCTGTCTCTGGGGAAATCGCGACGCTTGGCATACGCGGCACCGAGGGCATGGGGGTCGCCTACGCCAAATGCTGCTGCCCACGGCCAGGAGACGCCATTCAGGGGTACCTGGGACAAGAGAAGGGCTTGGTGGTGCATCGGGACAATTGCCGGAATCTCGCTGAGCTGAGAGATCAGCCAGATCGCCTTATCTCTCTGCATTGGGAGGAGGATATCGAGCGCGCTTACCCGGCAGCGCTCCGGGTGCAAGTCGAAAACCGACGCGGCATGATCGCCTTACTAGCGACGCGCCTCAGTGCCATTGGCCTCAACATCGACCGTATCGCAACGCAAAACAAAGATATGGAGTTCACGTTCGTGGATCTCGAGCTTCAAGTGACCAGCCGCACACACCTCGCACGCGTAATGAAGCGCCTTAGATCGGTGGACGGCGTGCTCAAAGTGGTGCGCAGCGCGCGCCGCTAATACTTCGGCGCGCCGGCATCACGCGCCAAAAATAGAGCCGTCTCCGAGTTGCGACGGTGACAAGACCCGTATTCAATAGAGACTTAGTCAACTCACTCCCGGAGCACATGGTGTCCAACCGAGCCGTCATCGCCACACAGTCCGCCCCACAGGCCATCGGCCCCTATTCTCAGGGCATCAAGGTCGGAAATACGGTTTGGATTTCCGGTCAGATACCGCTGATTCCCGAGACCATGGAAATGGTCATGGGCGACATCACGGCAGAGGCGACGCAGGTCTTCGAAAATCTGCGCGCTGTGGCTGAAGCCGCGGGGGGAGAGCTGGATGATGCCGTCAAAATCAATATCTCTTTAACCGATCTCAGTGATTTTGACGCCGTCAATGCGGTAATGGCCGCACATTTATCGGAACCGTTCCCAGCACGGGCCTGCGTTCAGGTGGCAGCACTCCCCAAAGGAGCCCGGCTCGAAGTCGAAGCGATTTTGGCCCTGTGAAGCGCGATGCGCGCCCTCACTTAGCCGACTGCCTTGCCGACACCACCTGAGCATAACCCTCTCGCCAGGTGGCATAGGTAAGTTCGAATCCAAGGGTACTGAGGAGAGTGCTGCGGCAGCGCCGATTGGCTCTGGGGCGCCCGCCAGTGTCCTGCTCAGTGAGCGAAATACCCCACTGCTGCGCCAGCCACCGCTCAATCTCATAGGTCGGCGTGGCGTCTCTATCGCAAGCCAAAATTGTTGGCGGCACCCACTTGCCCTGGCTATCCCGCAACAAGCAATGAACAATCAGGCGCGATAGATCATCGCGATGAATACGGTTACCAAAGGCAGCCCCGGGCGCACTTCCCCGCCCCGAAAGCACGCTCCTCACCAGCATGCCGTCCGGGTCTCCGTAAACACCGGCCGGCCGAATAACGGTTGACGCGGCCGACCGACGGATACATGCCTCTGCACGGACCATTGAATCTGCCTGGGGTTCCTCCGTGTTGAGCGGAGCGTGCTCGTCGACCCAGCCACCCGCCGCCTCTCGATACACCCGCGTAGAGGATATCCAAATGACTCGTTGACACAGCTTCAACCATGGTTGAGCTCCCAGATGCTGTGCCACATCCAAAAAGCCGGCCTGATAGCCGGCCGCATCATAGGATGGGGGGGTGGGTGTCACCAATACGTAGTCCGGCTGGTGTTGCTCCAATGGCGCCAGCAACTGTGGCTCGGTCATGTCAATCCGGAGGCGCGTAAATGCTGCCGGAAGCTTCTCTGGCGATCGCCGCGCTGCGATCACCGCCCAACCCGCCTTCGTGAGCGCAAGCCCAACCCGTGTCCCAATGTCGCCGCAGCCGAGAATCAATAACCGCATGGCTTCGCGCTCACCCTAAAGAATCGCTAAGATACGAGCCTAGCACGGCATTGCGTGGCGTCGGGTAACCGGTGAGCGAAACCATCTTACAAAACCCCGTAACGGTACTCCGCGGTGTGGGAGAGAAACTCAAACTGCGATTGTCCGAGCTCGGCATCCAGTCTCTGGAAGATCTGCTTTTTCATTTTCCGCTGCGCTATCAAGACCGCACCCGAATCACGCCCATTGGAGCAGCACTAGATCAGCGCGATGCCATGATAAAGGGCGAGGTCATTGCCGCAGCCGTTACCATGGGAAGACGACGCACCCTCGTGGTGAAAATTGAAGACGGCACCGGGATGTTAACGGTGCGTTTTTTTCACTTCCGACAATCGCAGGTCTCGCAATTTCGACAAGGAGTGCCGATACAACTTTACGGCACCGCAAGAAGACTCGGCGGCAATCTGGAAATGATTCACCCCGAATATCGGCTGGGTGCTGGAGCGAACCTGCTGGAAGAGGCGCTGACCCCCGTTTATCCAACGGTCAGTGGCCTTGGCCAAACGACCTGGCGAAACCTTTGCCAACAAGCCCTGAAAATGCTGCAGAAAGCACCGCCGGAGGATTTATTGGCGGGGATCACGGACGACGAGATCACCCTGCATGAGGCCATCGTATTTCTGCACAACCCCCCGCGCACGGCTGCACTTGGTAACATTCAGCAAGGACTTCATCCCGCCCAGCTGCGGCTAGCGCGGGAAGAACTGATCGCGCATCAACTCACCGTTCAGGGGGTACGCGATCGCGAGCGGCGCCATTCGGCGCCCCCTATCCCAGGTTTCTCGTCGTTATCCCAACAGTTTTTGAAGAACCTGCCGTTTTCACCCACCGCGGCACAAGAGCGCGTCGCAGAAGAACTGGCCCATGATATGGGGCTGGGCTCACCGATGCTCCGTCTGGTACAGGGGGATGTCGGGTCAGGCAAAACGCTGGTCGCCGCAAGGGCGATTCTCGATACCGTCGCCGCCGGGTATCAGGTTGCCTTTATGGCGCCGACAGAGCTGCTTGCCGAACAGCACTTTCAGAATCTCGAGGCCTGGTTCGCCCCGCTGGGACTTTCGGTGGGTTGGTTAAGCGGTCGTATTAAAGGTAAATCCCGCAAAGCGGTTCTGGAAGAGCTGGCCGCCGGCGTCGTCACTACGCTGGTGGGAACCCATGCATTGTTTCAGGATGAAGTGATATTTCATCGTCTGGGCTTGATCGTCGTGGACGAGCAACACAGATTTGGTGTGCACCAGCGGCTAAACCTCGCCGCCAAAGGGGTAGATGGTGGCCACGCTCATCAGCTTGCTCTGACCGCCACCCCTATTCCACGATCTTTGGCAATGGTGACCTATGGCGATTTGGATTGCTCGGTGATTGACGAGCTACCACCGGGGCGCACCCCCGTTACCACCACATTGATCGATACCGATCGCCGCGAGGCGGTTATTCGCAGGGTCGGCGCGGCCTGCCTCGCCGGCCGGCAGGCCTACTGGGTCTGCACTGCTATCGAGGAAAATGATTTTCTGGATTTGGAAGCGGCGGAAGCAACGAGAGATGTCATCGGTGAGGCACTCCCCGATGTTCGTATCGGCTTGGTCCACGGTCGTTTGAAAGCGGCAGAGAAAGCCGAGGTCATGGCCAATTTTAAATCCGGGTCAATCCAACTCTTGGTCGCAACCACCGTGATTGAAGTCGGCGTCGATGTGCCCAATGCCAGCCTCATGATTATCGATAACGCCGAGAGACTCGGGTTGGCGCAGCTACATCAGCTGCGCGGCCGAGTCGGTCGCGGTGCCGTAGAGAGCCACTGCCTGCTGCTTTATCGGCAGCCACTGTCCGAAACAGCGCGGGAACGATTACAGGTTATGCAGCAAACCCATGACGGCTTCGTGATTGCCGAAGCGGATCTTCGCATACGGGGTCCGGGTGAGCTATTGGGGACAAGGCAAACCGGTATGGCGCAGTTCAGGATCGCGCTCTTGCCAGAGCACGAGTCACTTTTGACGGAAGCGCAAGCCATCGCCAGCAAGCTCTACACTCAGGACGCTACCACAGCTAAAGCGCTCATCACCCGTTGGGCCGGCCCGAGGGCGGACTTTGCCCGAGTTTAGTGCGCCGCTGTCGCATCACCGCGCTCCGCCCGCTAGACTGTGCGCGTCTTGGCGACGACTCCTCAAGGATCATGGAATCGATACCTCCCTCTGCTGAAAACATCACGCTGACAACAAAGTGGCGCGGCGCCATTGAGATCATGCGGTTCGACAAGCCCATCGGCGCGCTATTGCTGCTCGCGCCGACACTGTGGGGTGTCGTTTTAGCAAGTGAAGGACGCCCATCTTTAACTGTGCTGAGTATTTTTGTGGCCGGCGCCATCGTCATGCGTGCAGCCGGCTGTATCGCCAATGACCTAGCAGATCGAGATCTTGACGGTCACGTGGCGCGGACACACCTCAGGCCGCTAGTGACCGGGGTACTGTCAGTCAGGGAGGCAATCAGCCTGCTGGCTGCGCTACTGCTTTTAGCGCTGATATTAGTCGCCCTTACCAATCCCCTGACAATGAAGCTGTCTGTCATCGGGGCGGTTCTGGCGCTCGCCTATCCCTTCATGAAACGCTTTACTCACTGGCCGCAAATCGTTTTGGGCCTCGCGTTTTCATGGAGCATTCCCATGGCGTTTGCCGCCAGTCAGTCGGCGCTCCCCCGCGAACTTTGGTGGTTATTTGCTGCCAATGTGTTGTGGACCCTTATTTACGACACGCAGTATGCAATGGTCGATCGAGAAGATGATCTGGAGATTGGCATCAAATCTACGGCCATCCTATTTGGCGATCTGGATGTCAGGATCATCGCCGGACTCCAGTGCCTGTGCCTTTTGGCGTTCTGGCGTTGTGGCGTTGCCTTTGAGCTTGGGCACTTTTATCACCTTGCCATCATCGGCGTCGCGCTGATGTTTGGCTGGCACTTATGGCTGATTCGCCATCGGGACACTGCGCAATGTTTTGCCGCATTTAACCAAAGCAAATGGATTGGACTGATCGTGCTTTCAGGATTCTGCGCACACTTCTGGTTTGGTTCCGACGCGGTGCTCTGAGCCCAGTGAAACCCCTGACCGCCACCACATACCGCTCCCTGAAAGACATAGAAGCGGCCACCTGGCATTCCTATTTTGACCCGGGCGAGCCCTTTTTAAGCTGGCAGTTTCTTCGTGGACTGGAGTCGTCGGGCTGCACGACGGCGCAAAGCGGCTGGCAGCCGGCACATCTGGGCTTTGAACAAAATGACGCCGTTCTCGGGCTGATTCCCGCCTATCTCAAGACGCATAGCTACGGTGAATATGTTTTTGACTGGTCGTGGGCCGACGCGTGGCAACGCATGGGGCTCGACTACTACCCAAAGCTCGTCACCGCCATTCCGTTCACGCCTGCAGCAGGGCAGCGTTTTGGTTATGACTCAACAAGCGCCGAAAATTTTGAGCTCATGGCGTTGGGCGTGCAGGCGCTCTGTGAGCGGCTGGAGGTATCGAGCTGGCACGTCCTCTTTCTCGGAGCAGACGAGTCTGACCGCTTGACCCAATGCGGTATGCCGCAGCGGCTAACCACTCAGTTTCATTGGTTCAACCGAGAATACCGCGACTTCCAGGATTTTCTTGACCGTTTCAGCAGTCGAAAACGTAAGAACCTGAAAAAAGAGCGGGAACAGGTCGCGCGCCAGGGTCTGGCACTGAAAACGCTTAAGGGCGATGCTATCTCGCAGCAAGACTGGCTGTTTTTCCACCGCTGTTATCAAACGACCTACGCCAAGCGATCTGGGCATGGTGGCTATCTTACGGAAGCATTTTTCACCGACACGTGCCCTGCTCTGGGAGAATGCCCCATCATGGTCATTGCCGAATTAAAGGGTCAGCCCGTTGCCGCTGCGTTGTTTTTTGAGGGGCGTGACACCCTTTACGGACGCTACTGGGGTTGCCTTGCGGAGTACGAACACCTGCACTTCGAGGCCTGTTACTACCGTGGCATTGAATACTGCATTGAAGCGGGCCTGTCGCGTTTTGACCCCGGTGCTCAAGGTGAGCACAAAATTCAGCGCGGCTTTGAGCCCATCCTCACGTACTCCAATCATTGGATTGTCGATGGGCGGCTCAGGGAAGCAGTGGCTCAATTTGCCGCTCAGGAAAGAGAGCACGTAGAGGCGTATCAACGAGAGGCGTCGGCACTGCTCCCTTTTAAGTCAGAGGGGATTTAGCCAGCTCTAGGCGCTGTGTCGCGCAAGAACACCCAATTGGATTCGTCTGAATCCTTGGCGCTGTAATAGTAGCCGTCACCGGTGAAGTCCTTGATACCCTCCGGTTCATTCAAGCCTTGCTGCAAAATATATCGGGCCATAGCGCCCCGGGCTTTCTTGGCAAAGAACGAAATCATTTTGTACTGGCCGTTCTTGAGATCGCGGAATTGTGGGGTGATGATTTCTGCCTGAAGCGAGTGGCTTTTGACGGCTTTAAAGTACTCATTAGAAGCCAGATTTACCAGAATTGGACTCCCGCTCGCCTTGAGGTGCTTGGTGAGAACCTCAGCAATGCGGCTGCCCCAAAACTCGTATAAATTTTTCCCTTCGCTGTTCTCGAACGGCAGACCCATCTCGAGTCGATAGGGCTGCATGAGATCCAGCGGGCGCAACAACCCATACAGGCCAGATAAAATGCGAAGGTGTTTCTGGGCGAAGGCCAGCTCCGAGGCACTCAGCGTCTCCGCGGCCAAACCCGTATAAACATCTCCCTTGAAGGCCAACACGGCTTGTTTGGCATTTTGCAGCGAGAAATTCGGCTGCCAGTTCATGAATCGCTCGTGATTAAGCGCGGCGATATTCGCCGATACCCCCATCAACTGCTGAATCGCATCGGGATCCAGTTTTTGCGCATGACCCACGAGAGATGTTGCCTCCTCTATAAAAAGCGGCTGCGTCGACTTACGGGTCGTTGGCTGGGTTTCATAATCCAGGGTTTTTGCGGGGGACAGAACGGATAGCACGGCTTGCCTCTTATGCAATCTCTGATGCCAGAATGATAACCTTGCACGTCGCTGATAAAAACCTTGGTATCGAGATCATGAGTGTTGCCCCCTTCACGGGAACAATTGATCGGATAATGGCCGGTATAGAGCGCATAACCGCATGGTGTGTCCCAGTGATGGCCCTGCTTGTGTTTCTTATTGTGCTACTGCGTTATGGCTTCAGCACGGGGGCCATTGCGGCACAGGAATCCGTTCAATATCTTCATGCGGCAGTATTCATGCTCGGGGCTGCCATCGCTTTAGGCGCAGACCAACACGTCCGGGTGGATATTTTTTATCGACGTTTCACGCTCAGGCAGCGCGCCTGGGTAGATACACTGGGTCACATTGTTTTTACCCTCCCGCTCTGCGCGCTGATTGGTTGGGGCTCCCTCGACTACGTGATAGACAGCTGGAGCGCTCGGGAAGCTTCGCCTGAGCCGGGTGGTCTCCCCTTCGTATTTATTCTTAAAACACTCATTCCCACCATGGCGCTCTTACTCGGACTGCAGGCCGTTTCAAAGATTGTGCGTGGCATCGAGCACTTGCAAAAGCGGGAGCCAATTTAATGGAAGGGCAACTCGCGTTGGCCATGTTTTTGGCCGTTTGCTGCGCTTTGTTGCTGGGATTCCCCGTTGCGCTCACCTTGGGGGGCACCGCTCTGGGTTTTGCCTCGCTGGGCATTCTGCTTGGTCACTTTGACCCCGATTATCTGACGGCTGTCACGGGTCGGATATTCGGCACTATGGGCAATGAAACCTTGGTCGCCGTACCGCTCTTCATCATGATGGGCGTGGTTCTGGAGCGGGCAAAAATAGCGGAGGACCTGCTCTCAAATATGGCGGGGCTGTTCGGTACGCGCCCGGGTGGTTTGGGTGTGGCGGTGGTGGTGGTCGGAGCACTGCTCGCCGCTAGCACCGGCATCGTCGGGGCCACCGTCATCACCATGGGCGTGCTGGCACTGCCCACCATGTTGCGCGCGGGTTATCACCCCCAGCTCGCCACGGGCACCATCTGTGCCACCGGCACGCTGGGGCAAATCATCCCGCCCTCTATCGCACTAGTACTCCTGGGCGACATCATGTCAGCGGCGTATCAGCAAGCTCAGCTGAGGATGAACATTATCAATACTCAGACTGTCTCAGTGGGCGACCTGTTTGTGGGGGCGATGGTGCCGGGCTGCTTGTTGGTGGCGTTCTACCTCGTCTACCTGCTGGTGAGAGCCACCCTCCAGCCCGCCATTGCGCCACCGGCCGACGTAGAGCGGACCGAAGCAGGTGCGGCTATCGCTGCGGTATTGCCCCCGTTGGGACTGATTGGACTGGTGCTGGGTTCTATTCTCTTGGGCGCCGCCACACCCACCGAAGCCGCAGGGGTAGGCGCTGTCGGCGCGCTCGCGCTGGCGGCGAGCCGGGGCGCGCTGACGCTGAGCAGTTTGCACGACATCTCCCGCTCGACCCTGTACACCACCAGTATGGTATTCCTGATTTTGATCTGCGCAGCCGTGTTTTCGCTGGTATTCAGAGGATTCGGTGGAGACCTTATGATCGAATCATTTTTCCAGGAGCTGGGTGGTGGCCCTCATACCGCCTTGCTGGTGGTCATGCTGGTGATGTTTCTGCTGGGTTTTATTCTAGATTTTATTGAGATTACGTTCGTAGTGGTCCCCGTGGTGGGCCCCATTCTGCTTGCGATGGGATTCGATCCCATCTGGTTAGGCGTCATGATCGCCGTCAATCTGCAGACCTCCTTCCTAACACCGCCTTTTGGGTTCGCCTTGTTCTATCTCCGCGGTGTTGCACCTGAATCCGTCAGTACTCGCGATATTTATGCGGGCGTTCTGCCCTTTGTTGCCATACAGCTGTTGCTTCTGGTCGTGATGTGGTGGTGGCCTAATCTGGTGCTTTGGCTCCCTGAGCTATTAGGGCGATAATGCACACTGCAAAACGCGACTCACGGGCTGGCGCACTGCTACCCCTTCCACCCAAACGTTCATTACAACGATAAGGCCCGTCATGTCTGTCGAAGAACTCGATACCAACCCAGTCCCCTATGGCGACTTGGCCTTACAGACCATCGCCATGCCCAAAGACACCAACGCCAACGGAGATATCTTTGGCGGCTGGTTGCTCTCGCAAATGGACTTGGCCGGCAGTATCACAGCGTCTGAACTGGCCCAAGGCAGAGTGGCGACAGTAGCGATAGAGGGCATGTCTTTTTTAACCCCCGTGCACGTGGGTGCGGTCGTCAGCTGCTACTGTGATGTGCTCGATACCGGGCGCAGTTCGCTGCGCATTCTGGTTGAAGTCTGGATCAACGCCCGACAAGACGGCGAGCCAATCAAGGTGACCGAAGGCGAATTTATCTACGTGGCCATCGATGAAAACAAGCTGACACGGCCTATTCCGCAGTAACCTCGACTGGCGGCAACAAACGGTCACGCCCGTTGAGGTAGGCACGCTCAGAAATCTCATGGTAGGCGCGCACTTTTTCGGCGAAAGTAAAATAGGACGCGGCGATTTTTTTTGCCATCGGGTCCGCATCTACCAAAGCTTGAATGGCAACCTGGCTCTGCTCATAAAGCGCATCCATAACATCATCTGGCAACGGCAATACCTGGGTATCAAAGTCCCTCAGTAAAATCTGCAGAGACTCACTGTTGTTGGCGGTGAAGTCATCCAGCATATCGGTGTTGGTCGCCCGCGCGGCGATACGCACAATCGCCTGCAAATCCTCTGGCAACGCCGCAAGCGCCTCGGCGTTGATAATGGTTTCAAGCATCGCCCCGGGCTCGTGCCAGCCTGGATAGTAGTAATACTCGCCCACCTCCATAAGCCCGAGCGTGCGATCATTATAAGGTCCGACCCACTCAACAGCGTCAATGACGCCCGTCTGCATGGAGGTATACACCTCTCCGCCGGCGATCCGCACCGCTGATCCACCGGCAGCGTCAAACACCTCTCCGGCGAGACCGGGGATTCGCATTTTTAGCCCGGCAAGGTCTGCTCGGTTGTTAAGCCGCTTATTAAACCAACCCGCCATTTGCACGCCAGTGCTGCCACCTGCATAGGGGATCACACCAAACGGGGCGTAGAGTTCGCGCCACAATGGCAACCCCCCTCCATAGTGGAGCCAGCCGTTGGCTTCCTGCGCGGTCATGCCGAAGGGCACCGCGGTATAAAAGACAGCGGCCGGTATTTTGCCTTTCCAGTAGTAAGCGGCGCCATGGCCCGCCTCGGCGACTCCCCGTGACACGGCGTCGAACACCTCAAAAGCCGGCACGATTTCTCCCGCGCCGAAGACTTTGATGCGAAGGCGCCCACCCGAGGCCTCATTAACGCGACGCGCGAAGTTTTCGGGCGCTGCGCCCAAGCCAGGAAGACCTTTTGGCCAGGTCGTTACGAGCTTCCACTCAATCACGTCGGTTGGGGACGACATCTCTGATACGTCATTTTGTGGGCGATCGAGCTGCGATGAGTCAACGCGATCGAGCGTCCACAGCGCTATCACAGCCACCAAGGCGCCCGTCAGCGCCACAATCACCACCGGTAAAATCTGCTTCTCGCGCATAGCGCTACCTCATAGCACGGTTAGATTGGCATATTGAAGCACAAGCCACTTACTACCCTCGCTAAAGCTCACTTCAACACGCGCGTTACTGCCTTGCCCCTCAAATTGGGTGATCACCCCCTCGCCGAACACCTGATGCAAAACACGCTTGCCTAAATCAATACCCTCTGCGGGTGGCTCGGCCAGTGAAGCGCGCCCCAGTGACCCCAGAGGCCGCGCCACTGAACCGTTGAGTCGAACCTCTTCAATTAACTCGCCAGGAATTTCCCGGATAAATCGGGAGGGCGTGTTGTACATATCTCCACCATGAAGCCGGCGATTTTCAGCGTAAGTCACCACCAGTTTTTTCATGGCGCGAGTAATGCCCACATAGGCCAATCGGCGTTCTTCCTCAAGCCGACCGGGTTCTTCCAGTGACATTTGATGGGGAAAGAGGTTCTCTTCCATGCCGGCAATAAACACCAACGGAAACTCGAGTCCTTTGGCCGAGTGCAGGGTCATCATCTGGATGCTGTCCTCGTAAGGATCTGCCTGCCCTTCACCCGCATCCAGCGCCGCACTATCCAGAAAAGCCTGCAAAGGCGAGATCGAGTCGTCCTCGGGCTCAAACAAGCGGGTCGCAGTGACGAGCTCCTGCAGATTCTCTACACGGGCCTGGCCGCGCTCTCCTTTTTCGGCACGGTGATAATCAAGTAACCCGGACGTCGCGATAACATGCTCGGTAAACTCGTTGAGGGAGAGTGTCGCCGCGGCGCGCGCGAAGTCCTCTATCAGAGCCTGAAATTTGGCCAACGCGGTAAGCGCTCGGGCAGGTAGCAGGCCCCGCTCCACAACAAGGCCACACGCGCGCCATAGAGGAACTTGTTCCGCCCGAGCGACTTCCCTCAGTTTTTCTACAGTTTTGCTGCCAATGCCCCGAGGCGGCGTGTTTAGGACTCTTTCTAGCGCCGGATCATCATCGCGGGTCTGTGCCAGACGCAGATAAGCCAGCGCGTTGCGGATCTCGAGGCGCTCGTAGAATCGCTGCCCGCCATAAATACGATAAGGAATGCCTTCCCGAAGCAGAGACTCTTCGAGCACCCGGGACTGTGCATTGGAACGATAGAGAATGGCGATGGAGCGACGCGGCTCGCCGCCAGCGAACCAATTTTCCGCCTGCTCCACAATATACCGGGCTTCATCTTGCTCATTGAATCCGGCATAGAGCGTAATTGGGTCGCCACGCTCCCCTTCGGTCCATAGATTTTTCCCCAACCGGCCTGCATTGCGCGCTATCAGGCCGTTTGCCGCATCCAGAATGGTGGCGGTGGATCGATAGTTCTGCTCGAGCCGGACC
>Ga0222717_10002853_pt1 | contig 13193 bp, 12 predicted proteins | sample C33_18DmetaG_FD_165053 | JGI IMG/M metagenome (GOLD analysis project Ga0222717, IMG submission 165053) | Estuarine water microbial communities from San Francisco Bay, California, United States - C33_18D | ecosystem: Environmental > Aquatic > Marine > Unclassified | place: USA: California...
TTGGATTCCAGGCAAGGATCGTCACAACACGAACGCAAATTGGACCTAGAATGGCTATCATGACGGTTGATGCCTACACTGACGGACTCGTCAATGAGCCTGAGGAGAAGTACTATGAATCCGGGCAACCCTTCCGAGTCGAAGAGATCTTTGATCTTGGAAACGAGCTCATCGAGGGAGCAACCTTGATCGGAAATGCTGTTGGCAACTTTGAGAGCGAGAGTATATTGCAAGGGGTTGGGGCTGTGGTTATTGTCAGGGGTATCTTTGCCCCACGCAGCCTCAAGCTTTCAACTCATTCCGGACCTAAAACTCAGTTAGCCCCCGTTTCCCGGACGTTACCAAAGAATTGCGATGAAACGGGCTATCCCAATCGCCATTGCCTTGGTTTTCCTTTCCTACAAGGACGCCAAGGCGGCGTCGACGGAAGATTTTGAGAGTTGGGGGAAAACTTATGCTCAACGCGTGCTTCCACTGGCAGAGCGTTACTGCTTCGACTGCCACGATGCGGACACGAAGAAGGGTGAACTCGATCTGCAACGATTCGGAGATCTTTCAGCAGTGCGCGCGGATCCTAAGACCTGGCAGAATGTGCTTTTCCAATTGGAGACCGGCGAAATGCCACCAAAGGACAAGCCGCAGCTGTCGGCGGAAGATCGGACGTTTCTCCTTGATTGGGTAGAGCGTTACCTACACGCGGAGGCGGGGGCGCAAGCTGGCGATCCTGGCCCAGTGATGATCCGTCGGCTGAGTAATGCGGAATACACTTATACGATTCATGATCTCACGGGAATCGATTCGTTGGCCCCGGCGCGGGAGTTCCCGGTAGATGGCGCGGCAGGCGAAGGGTTTACGAATGTGGGTGAAGCCCTAACCATGTCCCCAGCACTGGTTGGCAAATATCTCGACGCGGCAAAGGAGGTCGCGGAACATGCCGTGCTCCTACCAGAAGGAATCGAGTTCTCGCGCTATACGTCACGGCGAGACCAGACGAATGAACTGATCGCACGGATAAAGGAAATCTATCATCGCCATACTTATGCGGTCGAGGGTGACGATTTGCCATCGAATCTCGAGGGCATCAAACTCACCCATCGTGTTGGAGGATTACTGCCCGTCGAGAAGCACCTGGCGGCAACGTTAGTCGGGTCAAAGGCAGAGCTCAGCCCAAAGTATTTAATATTGTTAGCCTCAACACTAAAAATTACCGGCGGACCGGGTGCTCCGCTTTTTGATCCGATTCGAAAGCGGTGGGCTAGGGCCACGTCGCCTGAAGACGCTAGCGCATTGGCCGAGGAGATCGGCAAGTGGCAGGGAATGCTTTAGAAGTTTAACAATATCGGCCACGTTGGCAACACGGGTGGTCCGAAGTTTTGGCAGGAGGAGGCAAGCAATCCCATTGCAACTAACCGTGAAATCACGCTTTCACTCCTGCCTGCCGAGGAAGACTCGGAGGCAGACAACATGCGGGTGTTCCTAGCGGTGGTAGACGCCGGCAATGGATCCGCACCTAATCGAGCCACTTGGAGGAGTGCTAGTCTGACCATGCCGGGCCAGCCTGATATTCCGCTCAGTGTGATTTCGAGTTTGAAAGCACGGCTGGATCACCACCGTGACGAGCTTCTCTTGCGAACGGAGGCTTACCTGGCTGCGGCGGCGGTTGCGCTTGAGGCGGAGAGGCCGGAGGACATCGATCTCGATCGCTTGGCTGGTGATCGGGAACTGGAGGCACGCACGCTTCATGCCTGGTTAAGCTTTCTCCTGGTCGGTGGCGCCAAACCCGTCCAGGTCTCGGGCCATTACGAAGAGAAGTTTCACAGTAGCGCGGCTGGTCAAGAGTTCATTCAAGGCTGGTGAAGCCACGCCACGCCTTCGATTGGTGCCAATTCGTCGGACCAGGATGTAGGCATTCCCGCTACGGCACGGGCACATAAGCTATTCTGCCATTCATCTTCAACACTCTATACGGCTGCCGGTTGGCAGAGTCCGATTAGCGCCCAGGTGAAGATTGAAGCCAGTCTCGGCGACGCGCACGCCGGCTGCGGCAATGGTGTCGAATGTTTCCTTCAGTATCGCACCAGTCTTGGCGCGACGAACCTTTGGGCGGGTACTTTTTCAGACGGACAGGCGGCGAAGATGAACCCTCGAACGATCTGGATGAATGAAGGAGAACTGCTTTCTCTCATGGTTGGTCCAAGGGAAGGCAATCACGGATGCGATCTCACATCGATCGACCTAACAATCACCGCGATGAACGAAACCCAGCGCGTTTGGGATCTTTGAAAGGACGTGTCTGCTGACATCATAGCGGGCAATCCCCATGATGATCTCCATGTCAACAAGGGCGTGTGGCACTTTCATAAAGGCGAAATGAATTCCATCAAAGACGCAGGCACTGGTGTTGGAGTCGGTGGCATTCCTCCTGGATCTCTATTGGCCAAGTGGAAGGAAGAAGATGATTCGGCAAAGCGCGCCGCGCTCGCTTCGCAGGTGCATGCACTGCTTGCTGGCAGCGAAGCGCCCTCGAACCCCGAAGACGTTGCCATGTTAGAGCAACTGCGAGCGTTGGCTTCAAGTGTCGATCTCAAGCCATTGCTTGAGGGGCTGGAACCGGATCCTCGATTTGAAGGAGCCGACCTCAAAGTCACCGCACCCTCTGTCATGGAGTTCACGATTCCTGTGGAGCTAGCGCGTGGCAGTCAGCTTGAGGTCACGGGCACTCCGGACGGCGCCAATTCTTGTGTTCAGTTATGGGTTTCCAAGGATTCGAAGCCAGACGTGGCACGCGGGGTGTCTCCAGGCACCCCGATAAGTGTGAACGAAGAAGGTTCCATTCGCGCGCGATTTGATGCCGCTTTCGATGCCTTCCGCGCCGTGTTCCCCATCGCTGTGTGCTATGAACGCGTCGTTCCCATTGACAAAGTGGTGACCCTACAATTATGGCATCGTGAGGATCGATTCCTGCGTAGTCTCATCCTTGACGATACCCAAATGGAAGAACTCGATCGCCTCTGGGAGAAACTTTATTAGGTGGCACGTGAACCGTTGGAGTATCTCGATGCCTTCGATCAAATCACGCAATTTGCCACGCAGGACAGGCCGGACCTGGTGGAAGGTTGGAAGAATCATCGCAAGCCCACCGAGGAACGTGCCGCCGCGTTCCGGCAACGCCTGCTCGACAATGAACCGCGCCAGTTAAAATCAGTTCTCGAGTTCGCGGAACGTGCTTGGCGACGCCCATTGGTCGACGTGGAGAAGGAGAAACTTCGAGCGTTGTATCACGTGTTCCGAGGACGAAAGCTGGAGCACGACACTGCGTTGCGGATAACGCTTACCCGTGTGGTTGTCGCTCCAGGGTTTCTCTACCCAACGGAGCAACCGGCATCTGGGAACGAGGCTGCGCCGGTCACCGATCTCGAACTCGCTATCCGCCTCAGTTACTTTCTCTGTTCTTCGTTGCCGGACGCGGAGCTACAAAGGATCGCCGGAGCTGGTGAGCTCCGTGATCCGGAAAACTTGGCAGCGCAAACGAAACGACTCCTGAGTGACGATCGTGTCCGGCGCCTGGCGATTCAGTTTGGCTGCCAGTGGCTCGGCGTTCGTGGCTTCGATCAGCTTGATGAAAAGAGCGAACGCAACTTCCCGGACTTCAAGGATCTTCGTGGATCGATGTATGAGGAAACGATTCGTTTCTTTACGGATCTGTTTCAGGCAGATGGCCCGCTTCTGTCGTTGCTCGATGCCAATCACACGTTTGTGAACGCGGAACTAGCAAACTTCTATGGAATAACAGTTCCAGAGACCACTGAAACTTGGTTTCAAGTGGGCGATGTCAATCAAGCGGGACGAGGGGGGATTCTTGGCTTTGCCACCACGCTTACGAAGCAGTCCGGCGCTTCCCGTACGAGTCCAATTCTGCGGGGCAACTGGATCTCCGAAACCCTCCTGGGCGAACGTCTACCAAAGCCGTTAAGGGATGTCCCACAACTCCCTGCGGAAGTGCCTTTTTGTCTTTCAGAACGCGAACTCATTGCCAAACACAGTGCGGACCCAAGCTGTGCCAAATGCCATGCCAAGATTGATCCTTACGGATTTGCTCTGGAGAACTTTGATGCCATCGGCAGGTGGCGAGGCAACTCCAACACCCAAGCCGTGCTACCAGATGGTAAGTCGATCGAAGGGATCGACGGGCTGCGCCACTACCTTCTCAATGATCGCCGTGATGCTTTCGTTCGCCATTTCTGTCACAAGTTGCTGGGCTTCGCCCTGGGACGCGCGGTGAAACTTTCGGATGAGCCGCTTTTGGATGACATGATGACGAAATTGAAGTCAAAGGACTACCGGTTCAGCGTCGCCGTTGACCCGGTGGTGTTGAGCTCACAGTTTAGAAGTATTCGCGGAGCAGGGCAGTGAGTCAGGTGCACTGAATTCGATTCCCTTCTAAGTAAACGTTGTTTACACTTTGACCATGACTCGATCCTCCCACCTAACTCGACGCACGATGCTTCGTGGTCTGGGAGTGACCATGGCCCTTCCATGATTGGAATCGGTTCCGGCATTCGTAGAGGCTGCGAAACCCAAGACACCGGGTGCAGACGCGCCATTAAGAATGGGCGTGCTCTTCGCCGGAAACGGATTTCATCGAACAAAATATCGGGCAGAAGTTGAAGGGAAGGAGATGAAGTTTGGCGGGGTCCTTGATCCGCTCGATCCCTATCGGGAAAGACTTCTGTTTATTCAGGGCCTCTTCAATGCCGAAGCCCTTAAGGGAAGTATTCACAGCGCCCAAACGGGGAATTTGCTATCCGGGGCACCGCCTTCTTCAGGCGGCGCGATCCGGTCGGGAACGAGTTTCGATCAAGTCATCGCCCAGCGCTCCGGACGCGCCACGAAGTTACCCAGCCTGGCTCTGGGTTGTGAGAAAGCGAACCCATCCGTGCATCAGAATTATACGATGCTCTACAGCTCGCACATCTCGTGGACCACGCCGACGACGCCGACACCCTTGGAGTTGTATCCCGCTCTAGCATTTGATCAGTTGTTCAAGACAAGCGCAGACGAGAATGATCGTAGCGTGCTGGACGCGCTACTGGACGATGCCAAGGATCTTCGGCGGAAGATCAGTTCTAACTGATCAGCAGAAGTTTGACGAGTATCTCAATTCCGTGCGGGAAGCGGAGCGTCGGATCGAGGATGCGGGCACCCGGGGCGAACTCCAAGGCTGGCGTCCGACACAGAACAAACCGAATATCCCGCGCCCTCCCGACGGCATTCCGCAAGACATCGGCAAACACATGCGCCTAATGTGCGACATCCTGGTCTTGGCTTTTCAAACGGACACCACTCGAGTTTGCACTTTCAAGCTGAACAATGACCATTCGTCATTGCGGTTCCCCAACCTGGGGGTCGACTACATGATTCATCATCTTTTGTCTCACACGGACACCGCCGACTGGCTCAAAGTGAATCATTTCTTCTTTCAACAACTGGCTTACATTTGCAAGAAGCTGGACGCGATTCAGGAGGGCGAGCGCACAGCGTTGGACAATTCCATGCTCATGATGTGTTCGAGCATGTTAGTCGGAAGCCACGATGCTTCGCAGCTTCCGGTTGTGATCGTCGGCGGTGGTGGTGGCAGGTTGGAGGGAGGCCGCATCCTGGACTATCGCGATAAGCCTAACCGCCAGATGTTCAGTTTGTTCTTGTCGCTCATGGACAAGTTCGACATTCGGCTAGAGCGCTTCGGAGATTCCGCTACGCGGCTTGCTGAAGTGTAGCGGACTGATCAGTCGATGCCGTTCCCTGGCTGTTGAAATCGCAAGGTTGGTCCGACGGGAAGCCGATACCGGGAATAGGATTCTTTCAGATCGGCAGATGCTGGGATCGGCGAGGGGCGTGGTTGAAGATGTTTTAAGTTTCTGTGAGTTATGGTCAATCGTCGTACACTTTCACATCAAATTGAGAGTTCAGTGAGGATTTTTGACATCACGTTTCCATGCACGTCGGTCAATCGCATGTCGCGTCCGCCGTAACGATAGGTCAGCCTCTCATGATCCATGCCAAGTTGGTGCAACACCGTAGCCCAGAGATCATACACCGTGGCCTTGTCTTCGACGGCATGGTACCCCAGGTCATCGGTGGCCCCGTGCACGCTGCCCCCCTTGATTCCCCCGCCGGCCATCCACAGACTAAAACCATAAGGGTTGTGATCGCGGCCATTACTGCCCTGTGAAAAGGGCGTACGACCAAACTCACCGGTAAAAATAATCAAGGTGCTCTCCAGCAGGCCACGCTGTTTGAGGTCTTTGATGAGGGCCGCAATGGGCTGGTCGACCTGGCGGGCCATTTCCCGATGACCATGGGGCAGGTTGCCATGTTGATCCCAGGGGTTGGCCCGTTGCCCGTCTCCGTTGAAGTTGGAGCAAGACAACTCGACAAAGCGCACCCCCTGTTCCACCAGGCGGCGAGCCACCATGCACTGATGCCCATAACCGGCCACCAGCGGATCTTCGTGCTCGAAGCCATAAGCCCGTTTGAGATAGGCCGGCTCTTTGTCGAGGTCCATCAATTCAGGTACCGCCGATTGCATGCGAAAGGCGGTTTCATAATTTTTAATAGCCGACTGCACATTCCCTTCGGCGGCCGAGCGTTTGGCAAAGGTGCCATCCAGCTGCTTCAAAAACTCCAAGCTCGCACGCTGCTCTTTCAATGGGCGACTCGGCTTCACACGACTCACCACTTCTTCCTGATCCAAATTAAAAAACGAGGCACCGGTTGTGGCAGGCAAGAAACCACTGCCGAAAATCGATTTGCCCCCGTGGGGAATGCCGGTTTTGTTGTTGAGCACCACATAACCGGGGAGGTTTTGATTCGCACTGCCCAAACCGTAATTCACCCAGGCCCCCGCCGACGGCGAACCCAGAAAGGGGAAGCCTGTATGCATGTAAAAGTTCCCCTGGGCATGTTCTGAAAAATTTGCCGTCATGCTGCGGACCAGAGCAATGTCATCAGCGCAGCCTGCAATATGCGGGAAGAGATCGGTCATCTCCAAACCCGATTGGCCATATTTGTTTGCCTGCCAGGGCGACTGCATGATCTTGCCGTTGTTATCAAATTGGGTGCGCAGTACCTCCCCAGGCATGTCCTTGCCATGCATCTCTTTTAGCAGAGGCTTGGGGTCAAAACTGTCCACGTGGCTGACCCCACCAGACATGTAGCACAAGATCACCGAGCGCGCCTTCGGTTGATGATGTTGGGGCTTCCCCTCCGCACTCAATTGATTGAGAGCCAGCCCCCCTAGGCTACCAAACCCCAGCTGCATGAAGCGTCGACGGCAATAAGTATCAGTGAACATATATAAGCTCCTTTGAATTGAACAACGTGGCAATCAGGCGACGCCAGTCTTCGGCATCAGGACTGTCACCTAAAAACTTTCGACACAGCGTGCGTTCGCTTGCCGTGATCTCACGGGCATAAAACGTCATGAACAACTCACGCAAGACAACATCCATATCCCGCTTCACATTCACACGGCTCAACAGATCGCCAGTCAAATCCTCCGCCAAGCCATTCATCAAACTCAAGGCCTGAGCCGGCACGTTGTCGCTAGGGCGCCGACTTACTGTGGTCACTGGCACGGGGCGGTTAAAGGCGGTCAGGAAGGGATGCAAGCGGTTACGGATCACGCTGTCATAAATCGCTCGCTTGTTCTGCCCCGCCACAAAATGCAAGCTGTCATAAATAGCCTCCGCATCCAGTCGACGCGGTGTGTGAAAAGACAAGTAATTGTTCACGGGATCAAGCTCTTTGGCTGCTGCAGTGCTCTGACTACTCAATTTAAACGTACGGCTGGTCACCATGAGCTTGAGGCTCTTCTTTAAAGACCAACCATTCTTTTTGAAATCACTGGCGAGATAATCCAGCAATTCGGGGTGCGAGGGTTGCCCCCCCATGCGCCCGAAGTTATCGGTGGTGGTTACCAGGCCGGCGCCAAACACGTAATTCCACAAACGGTTCACGAGCACACGTCGTGTCAGGGGATTGTTGTCACTCACAATATCCTGCGCCAGCTCCATCCGCCCACTGTTTGTTTTGTTGTAAGGTTTGTTCGCAAACATTTCTAAGAATTGCCGGGACACTGCCTTCCCTTCACTTTTATGGTCACCACGATTCAGAAAGGGGGCATCCACCGGGTCAGCCTCATACACTCCGGGGGCGCGGGTGGGTACGGGGATCTCATTTTCAAGCCTTCGATATTGCTCTACCAATGCCACCACGTTTTCGGGTAATTGTTTGATATTGTGGTTCAACACATTGCGATGTAGCAACTGCCCCAAAAGCCCCGCCTCGGTATCGCTAACGGTACCGGCCATCCATTTGTTCAATACATTTTGTAGGGTTGCTTGATATGCTTTCAACAAAGAAGCTTTGTCCACCGGGGGCGTGGCCACCCACAAACTCAGAGGGGCTCCCATACTCTGCGGAGCTTCAGGGCCCATCAAAATTTCGCTCACCCCCCACCAACTACGCTCGTCCCCCTCTCGGTTGATCACATCGCGAGCGGTGCGAAATTCATAATGGATCTTTTCACCCTGCCAGATATCCATCTTCCGCGAGCCCTGCCACACGGGTAAAGGTTGATTGAGTCCATGATTATCGTGCAGCAAGCCCCCAAATGGGTAGTGCCTGACCGCATAACGCCTATTGGCTTTATTACCGGCGGCGCGTACCCAGAGATTGTTAGCTGCCGCCGTCATACGGGGCGAGCCCATCACCGCCGCATGTTTGTCGCTGATGAGATGGCTGTAGACTCCGGCAGGATAGACGCCATGAAACACATTCTCCCCTTCCCCGCGCAAGGCAAACGAGCCTGCAGGCTGTGTGGATAAGTGTGAGCCATTACCAGTTTTGAAAAAGGTGGACACTACCTTGGGGTCGCGCAAATCATAGTAAGCGGTGGCTTCTTCTTTAACCTTTATGTTGTGCGCCTTCACCCGCCCCACATGCTCCTGCAATCGCTTCCAATACGATTCAAACGTTTCAGGCCCCTGCTCTTTCATCTGAAGCCATGGGGTCAGGGCATCACTGTCATCCCGTTCCTTTATCTCTACCTTTTCCAGCCTATCTCCAAGTGACTCCATTTGAGAAAGCCAGTAGCTAGCAAAAGCTTTTTTGATTTGAGGTTTCAGTTGGTTGATGGCGTCTTGATGGCGACGTTGTTTTTCCTGGCTATCGACCACAATAGTGGTGGGGCGGTTGCTGATCATCACCCCATAAAAGCGGGTGTAATCTTGTTGACTAACAGGATCAAATTTGTGATGGTGACAGCGGGCACATGACACCGTGAGAGCCATGGTGGCCTTGCTCACCACATCCACCTGATTGTCGGTGAAATTCACCAATTCCTGATAGGCATCCACCACTCCATAACCGAAAGGGTTCATACGCAGATGTGCGGGGCCAATGGCCGATTCGTTGACGTGGGTTTCTTTATTGAGTCGGGGGTTCGGTAGCAGATCGCCGGCCAGATGCTCGATCATCAGCTGGTCGTAGGGCACATCCTGTTGGAGGGCCCGTATCAAATAATCACGGTACTGCTGGGCAAAGGCGATACTGGGGTCGCCCTCACTGCCATGGCTTTCGCTGTAGCGATACCAGTCCATCCAGTGTCGGGCCCAACGTTCCGCATAAGCCTTGCTGGCTAACAAAGTGTCGACGTAGGTTTCATAGCGCTTCGGATCGTTACTTGATGTAAACGTTTTGACTTCGTCAGGGGACGGAGGCAACCCTGTCAGCACCAGCGACACCCGGCGCAACAACGTGTGTGGATCGGCGACGTCACTGGGTATCAGTTGCTGCTGTTTCAGACTATCATAGACAAAAGCATCAATGGGATTGTGGCGCCAATCGGCGTTGCTCACCTTCGGTGGTTCAGGGTTTGTGATCGCTTGGAACGACCACCACTTTTTACGGTCGTCCCGCACATTGTCCCAGCTGCGCACCGCTTCTTTCAAACTCGTGGCCGTGGGCTGTGTGTGGCGTGGATCCGGAGCCCCCATGCCTACCCACTTTGTGAAATCGGCGATGACACTGTCGACCAACTTGGGCGCTTTGCCGGGCATACTCTCTACCCCCGCCTGATGACGGATGGACTGGATCAATAGACTTCCATCGGGATCACCGGGTATGACCACCCTCCCCGAATCCCCCCCTTGTCTTAAAGGCTGACTCCAGTCGAGGGCCAGGCCACCCTTCTTTTTATTGATCGAGTTGTGGCAGTCGAAGCATTGCTCGGCCAAGACCGGGCGGATCTTCTTTTCAAAAAACTCCCGTTGAGCCTCCGTGATCGTCGGATTCTCTGCCAACACCACAGGGCTCGAAAGCCCCCACAGGCACAACAGAATCAAGCAACAGATGGATCTTCTCAGGTTCATGATAGAGGGGCTTCAGGGGGGGGAGGACTCAAGGGTCTTGGCCCAGTCTACTGCCCTTACCTGCTCCATGCAACACATGTCCGACCGGCTAGAGCTTCGCCCCGACCCCGTAGTCGTGTCGGATTCGGTTCCCTGGCAGATCGCCGCCATGTTCGCATTCGGATGGTGCTGGTAGATGGGGATGACCTCAGCACCGAAGCTGAGCCCAAGGCTGATTGGGTCTTCAAACATGCTAGGGTGTGTTTTAAAACCGTCTAGATCCATGCTAGGATAGCGCCAAGCGTGACAATCCTGAGGAAGTTCTCGCGGTGCTTCTCATAGCGGGTGGCGATTACCCGAAACTCCTTCAGCCGCTGAAAGGTATTCTCGATATGGTGGCGTTTCTTGTAGTGCCCTTTGTTTACCTTCCGAGCGCTTGTTCGATTCGTCTTCGATGGAATACAGAACTTCACATCCCGCTCTTTCAAAAACTGGATCAGTCTGTCGCTGTCATAAGCTTTGTCAGAAAGGATCGTGATCCCCTTTGGGACATCGTCGCATAGGAGTTCGGCGTAGTTAGAATCATGTCGATGCCCCGGGCTCAGAAAGATGTCTATGATCTTTCCTTTGTCGTCACAGAGTGCATGAATCTTCGTATTGGAACCTCCACGGCTTGTTCCAATATCCTGATAGTCAGCGCCTTTCACGCCACCGAAGGCATGCTTGTGGACTCGGCAACTCGTTGAGCCGATGCCCCAGAGTTTCCCCTTCGCCCTCATAAAGAACTCAGCAAGGATCTGTTCCCAGATTACCATTTCAACCCACTTGCGCCAATGTCCGTAGATCGTCTCCCAATGACCAAAGATGGACAGCGTTCGCCAGCTACAGCCTTGTCTGAGTCGCTAGAGAATCGCTCTCAAAACGACCAAGATATCCATCGGGGGTCTACCGCCCTTCTTACTTAGTGTTAGTATACCTCCTCCGACATCAGATCAATTTTTTTAGAGTCTTGGATTGAGAGCCCGTCTTTGCGTGTTCGTTGATCTGTGTCATGTTGGAAATTGATCTTACATCAGGCTTCGTAATCTTCCACCAGATAGTGTTATAAAATACACCCTAGTCAATACTTCCAGCCTCCCGGCGCACTCATTCCGGACCGATACCTTGAAACCCTGATCAATGAACTCCCTCGCCATTTGTACCCACTCAGAAGCGGCTGCAAGCCAAGGTAAAAACATCCCGTAAAGACAGCCAGATCAAAAATAAACCAATGAGCAAATCTCAACAACCTTCTGCGAACGCTATTGATTCGCGCTTTCCATCAATCGAGCATCTCCGCGATCGCGCCCGCAAGCGGATGCCCCGCTTCGCGTTCGAATACCTTGATGGCGGCTGCAATTCTGAGGTCAATCTACAGCGCAACACTGCAGAGATCCGTGAAGTCCAGCTCAAGCCCTGGTACTTGCGCGACTACCCCGGCTCCGATCTCCGCACCGAAATCTTTGATCAAACCTACCAATGCCCTTTCGGTATTTCTCCTATCGGCCTGCAGGGCCTCATGTGGCCCGGGGCAACCGAAATTCTCGCTAAAGCGGCGCACACGCACAACATTCCCTTCATCCTCAGCACGGTAGCCACAGCTAGCGTCGAGACGATCGCAGAAATTACTGAAGGAAAAGCCTGGTTTCAACTCTACCACCCCGCCGAGGACAATCTACGCGACAAGTTGCTTGACCGTGTCGCCGCAGCAGGCACCGAAGTGCTAGTGATCCTTGCAGACACACCGACCTTTGCCTTCCGTCCAAAGGAGATCAAAAACGGCCTCTCTATCCCTCCAAAGATGTCGGCCAGCAACATCATTCAAATGATGACGCATCCAACTTGGTCATTCAGCCAACTTCTCACCGGCGTCCCGGAGTTCAAAACCATGAAGCCCTACATCCCTAAAGGCCTCAATATGAAACACCTTGGACTGTTCATGAACAAAACTTTCAGCGGCCGACTCACACCCGACAAGATCTCTTCCCTACGCGACCGCTGGAAGGGTAAGCTAGTCATCAAAGGCGTGGTGAATCCCGAAGACGCCGAAACAGCCATCAAGCTGGGAGTCGATGGCATCATCGTCAGCAACCACGGCGGCCGCCAGCTCGACGCCGGTCAATCGACAATCAAACCACTCACCGAGCTAGCCAAAGACTTCGGTCACAAAACAACGCTCATGATAGACAGCGGCCTACGCACCGGCCCAGACATCGCTTGCGCACTAGCAAGCGGCGCGAAACTCGGCTTCATGGGACGCTCCTTCATGTACGGCGTCGGCGCCCTCGGAAAAAACGGAGGCGACCACACCATCTCGATGCTCAAGAAACAACTGCAGCAAGTCATGGAACAAATCGGCTGTGCCTCTGTCGATAATTTGCCCCAACACCTCCTCAAGCCATAGCGCACCACGATGAAACCGATCTGTCTATGAAACTTACACGATCACCACTGTACTGCTTCGCATGTTGCCTCGCCACCACCCTGAACTGGAACACTCTCGGTCAGAATGAGACAGCCAAGGCCCAACCCTCCTTTTGAAAACAGGCATTGTTCGCGTAGGCGTTTAAAGTCACAGGTGCACCCACGTGCCTTGCGTTAGAAAAATCAATCAGCTGTAAGTGACCAAGATCAACGGCTACCACGCCGGAATGCGTATGCATATTGGAGTTCCCCCAAGAAAGTGGACATGGACCGGACAGATCGCTCTGTTAGTTTAGTTGTGTTTTCTGAGTTTGGAAG
>Ga0222717_10002856_pt1 | contig 13188 bp, 6 predicted proteins | sample C33_18DmetaG_FD_165053 | JGI IMG/M metagenome (GOLD analysis project Ga0222717, IMG submission 165053) | Estuarine water microbial communities from San Francisco Bay, California, United States - C33_18D | ecosystem: Environmental > Aquatic > Marine > Unclassified | place: USA: California...
TTGATAAGCCTCCTCTGTCGGATCACTAACGAAAGCCTCGACGGTATCTGGCGATGGAGGCAATCCGGTGAGATCTAGCGACAACCGCCTGGCGAGGGTCCTAGCATCGGCCTCTTCCGCAGGCTCAAGGCCTTCTGCTTCCAAGCGAGCCAGGACGAGCTGATCGATGGGATTGCGCACCCAATTGGGCCTCTTGACGCTGGGAGCGTTTGGTTTCTCGGGAACATTGAATGACCAATGCGGTTCCCAGTTCGCCCCCTCTTTCACCCATTGCTGGATCAGAGAGATCTCCTTGGGATCCAGCTGCCGATGATTCTCCGGCGGCGGCATGGCATCATCTTCATCGTCCGTCGTGAGACGATAGAGAATCTCGCTGGCAGCGAGGTCATTCTTATCAATTGGCGGCGGGTCGCCCTCGAACAACCCCTGCTCGGTATCGAGTCGTAGCCCGGCCTTACGCGATCCTGGGTCCGGGCCATGACAATGGAAGCACGCATCCGCCAAGATGGGCTTGATATCTCGATTGAACTGCACTTCAGCCTGTGAGCTGAGCAGTCCTACAAACGTTGTGGTGATGATGCGTGAAATGACCTTGTTCATGAGTGTCGCGTTCGACGTTATACACTAAGAACATTAGAAACACTACAATCCCCGGCAAGGTTTCAGGTGTCGCCTCATCAGAGGACAAGCGCATCTGGGATGGCCACGCAGACCATCCCAGATGCCTACGTATAAGGCGCCTAATTCACCGTCACGCGGTAGTAGCCGACGCTGGCTGCTAGTCGTCCCGCATCGGTGTCGGTGAAGCTCGTTTCAGCACCGGCACTTGCTTGTGTCCCGACATTGATCCAGTCGCCATTCATGGTGGTGCTGAATTCAATGGTGTACGTCTTATCCGCCACGCTCTGCCACGTGACGATAAAGCCGTCGGCCGCATTGCTCACGGTGGCGACTCGAAAGACCGAAGTTGAGTCGTTAGGATCAGTTCCAGCAATGACCTCGTGGGCATCAAGCACGCCGTCACCGTCACTATCGCTGTTACCACCAGGGCCACCTTCAATGATTGGCTCCGCAAGGGCGACGCCAGGGTTCTCGAATAGCGTGGTGATATTCGCTGCACTCAAGGCTGTGCTGTAGAGTTGCACATCGTCAATCAGCCCTTTGAAGCCAAAGGCATCACTTTGAGCGCCGACTTGGAAGACGCTTGGATCCGTATCGCTGAAGTTGCCATCGTCCTCAAGTCTTCCTGCTTCCACGCCGTCGACATAGATCACGGTCAGGTTAGGAACACTGACATTGTCAACAGAGAGCGCGATGTGTTGGGTCGTCCCAGGAGTCATCACGCCAGACATGGTCACGAGTTGAGTTCCCCCTGCAAACCAGAAGAGGTCTCCTCCCGCGCCCGCGAGGGCAAAGGGATCACCGGCTTCGCCTTTCGACGCAAGCGTAGACACGCCTGCGTCATCGGCAGCCTGATTCACCCACATCGAGAGTGTGAATTGATTCAGCTCCGGCAGCGTTTCCGTTTCTCCTGATAAGAAAGCGAAACCAGATCCTGAGCCACCAGCATCGTCGACGCTGATCCCATTCCCAGAAGCGATTCCAGTCTCAGCAACCGTCACGGCGCCGCCGTCAGCGCTACCTAGACCGCCATGCGTGCCATTTCCAGAAGCATCAGAAACGGAAGCGCCTCCAGCTTCATCGAGTTTCCAATGGAAGAGCACATCGGCTGCGGGTGTCACATTGGTTAGACTCACGGTCGCCACGTTGCTTGTGAACTCACTGACGCGATTGGACACATGCAAGGTGTATTGGCCGATGTCCTCTGGACGGGCTCCCGCAATGGTCAAATTAGTCGTATTTGCTCCGCTAACAACGTCATCATCAGCTAGCGCTTGGCCGTTCTTCAGCCACTGAATGGTCAGTGGCTCAGAGCCTGTCGCCTCTGCGCTCAGTTGAACGGTTTCACCCGCATTTGCAGAAACCGATTGGGGCTGAGCGACGACGAACGCCGCAGCTTGGAGCGTGATGTTAAGATCATTGATCGCACCGCTGACATTGACGGGGTTGCTTTCGTAGAGACCCACGGGTTCTTCGGGATCCCGTTGCCCGTTGCCATTGTTATCGAGGTAGGCGGTGAAGACATAGTCTGTTCCTTGGGGCACATTGTCTAATTGATAGGCTCCAGGGCCTCCTGCAACCGCTGTGCTGAAGGTGCGACCACCAAGTCCTGGGATGTCCTCACTTTCGAACGTGGCTCCGCCCGCGGCTTCACCGTTGTTTCCGCCTGGAGAAAGATCAGTCACGGTACCGTCGTCGAAATTCCAGTGGCCGGTCAAGCCTGGCTCAGCACCACTGAGAACTTTGTTCCAATTAGCTTGGATCTCAGGCTGCGAAAGAGCTCGGTTCCAGATCGCGACTTCATCAATACAACCGGTGGAAAACTCGCCAACTCCGTTGAACGCCCCGAAATACAGCGCAGCGTTGTGTGCCGGTATGGGAGCGCTACTACTGTCCCTCGCGGCAACCAATTGACCATCCAGATAACTAGCAAAGCCATTGGCAGAATCCTGTTTCCAGGTCATGACGAGATGATGCCATTGCCCATCGTTGTAGCCATCTCCTAGAGGGATACCTGACGTGCCGCCATCATTGGAAAGGATATGCTGCCCATTCCAACCGGCCACAATCCAACCGGCCCCCTGTTGGCGCACGGCACTTTGATTCGACGATCCTTTGAACCAATATTGGACGGTGAGTTCAGAGCCGGACAGATCCGTAATCTCTTCGACGATCGCATGCCCATCGACTCCATCCACACAAAGCGTCTGGTTGTTGAGCTTGGTTCTGGCCGTCTGCACGTAAACAGTGCCTGCGCCGTTGCGGAAGGGGGAATCGACAATCGCGGCATCGCCGTTGAGCGTGCCGTCATTGTTGTTAGGTGATAGGTCGGTCGCCGTCCCATCATTGAAGTTCCAATACCCGACCAATCCTTGTTCTTCTCCGGTCAGGCTGTTCTGATAGCCACTAGCAATTTCTGAAGCGGATAGCGCACGGCTCCACACGGACACTTCATCCAACATGCCATTAGAGAATTCGCCTGCGCCTTGGAAAGCTCCAAAGTAAAGTGCTGCATTGTGCGCAGGGATGGGCTCATTGATGCTATCGCGAGCATCGACGAGCACGCCATCGACATAGCTGGCGAAACCATCGGTGGAGCCCTGTTTCCATGTCAGGGCGATATGATGCCAGTCGCCATCGACCGCACCCTCGCCAATAGCGACGCCGTCCGTGACACCGTCATGGGAAAGGATGTGGGTGTTGTTCCAGCCCGCAACCACCCAGCCCCCACTCTGCTGGCGCACCGCTGATTGGAGGGAGCTTCCCTTGAACCAGTATTGGATGGTGAGTTCAGGGCCAGACAGATCAGTAATCGGGGTTTCCACAAAGTCGCCATCGCCATCGAGCACGAGCGCTTTGTCGTCGGCGCGCCCGATGGGGCCATCAAAGGTCACGGTTCCCGCGATAGGGAATCCGGAGACTTGCTCCGAAAGCAGGGCTCCGGCCACCACGCTGCCCAAGGCATTGCTTACCTCAACGGTGTAGACGCCGAAGCTGTCGGCAGTCACGTCGGATAACGTCAGTGTCGCACTGTTGGCCCCACTGATAGAGCCACCATCAACGAGCGGTTCATTGTTGAATCGCCATTCGTAGCTGAGAGGAGCGGAACCGGCAGCGACAACCGCGATCTCTGCCGCTCCTCCTAGGGGCGTCTCAATCTCGGTCGGCTCGGTGACGATGAACGGAGGCTCAGTTAGACTGATCTCGACATTGGTAACGCTGTCATCAAGATCGACTACATCGCTCGCGAAACCAGAAGGCTCAGTGCGTTGAAACTTGCCATCACCATTCGCATCGAGGAAGGCGTAGACGAGATAGCCTTGCCCTTTGGGGACACCGGTGATCTCAAAAGCACCGACACCATTTGAACGTGTTTGGAAGAGTCCAGAGCCCAAGCCACGCGGATCGGCGTCGATGATCGCGGCATCGCCGCCAAGTTCGCCATCGAAGCCTTGCTCGGTGAGATCGGTCACCGTGCCGTCATCGAAGTTCCAGAAACCAGCCAAGCCATCTTCTGCTCCGGTGAGTGTGGTGAACTGGGACTCCTGAACCTCTCCTTGTGAAAAGGCACGTCGCCAGATGGCGACCTCATCGATCAGACCGGTAGAGAATTCTCCGGCCCCGGCAAAGGCACCGAAGTAGAGCGGCGATCCATGAGCAGGAATGGGGTCACTCGAACTATCTCTGGCTGCGACTAACACACCATCGAGATAGCTTGCGAAGCCATCGGTGGTGCCGCGCTTCCAGGTCATGACCACATGGTGCCATTGCCCATCTGTGGCGTCTCCAGCAGAGATGCCAGCGGTGCCGCCATCATTGGAAAGGATGTGCAAGCCATTCCAACCAGCAACGATCCAACCACCGGCCTGCTGACGAACCGCAGACTGAATGGAACTCCCCTTGAACCAATACTCCACCGTGATCTCATCTCCGCTCAAATCGATGGGGGCCTCGCCGCCAGTGATCTCGGCAAAGTCACCGTCCCCATCCACATTCAGCGCTTGGTTCCCAGCCTTGGGAATCCACGTTTGGACAATCACTTCTCCTTCCTGTACACCATCGTACGTCACGTTTCCGGCCAGATTCGCTCCATCGACGGATGCCTTTAGGAAAGCGGGCTCACTCGTCACCGAGGCGATAGCGTTCGTGACCACCACGGAATAGCGTGCTTCATCAGCTTCCGCGAATGCCGCAATCGTGTAAGAGGCTTCGTTGGCACCAGCAATGTCCTCGTCATCTTTGCGCCATTGATAGGAAAGGGGCGCCGATCCCATCGCCTCTACTGTCACGGTCACAGAACTTCCAGGAACAATGCTCGCTCCTTGCGGCTGCGAGGTGATGGAAGGACGTCCCTGCAAGATCACATCGCTAGTCGTGTCACCAGCCACATCTGTGGTTGTCACGCCCGATGGCTCACTCGAACCGGGTGAGCCATCTCCATCAGCATCCAAGAACGCACGCACCGTATAGCCAGCACCATCGGGAAGATCATTGAATCGAAAGCTACCAGGCACGTCCAGGGTCAGTTCGTCAAAGCCAGGGCTCAGCGCGGGAACCACCGCCTCGACAATGGCGGCTTCCCCACCGAATTCTCCGTCTAGCCCATTGCCAGATAAATCGGTCGCAGTGTCATCATCGAAATTCCAGTAGCCTACGAGAGCCTCTTTGCCTGCCTTGGTGGCTCCTAACCGATGTGCCCGCACCTCCTCGGGTGTCAGCACGCGTTTCCAAACAGCCACTTCATCCAATTCCCCGTTCGTGAACTCCGCAGTCCCTTGGAAGGCTCCCAAGATCAGATTATCGCCAATGTCAGGAATGGGATCGCTACCTCCATCACGACTATCAACGAGTTCCCCATCGACATAGCTACGAAAACCATCGGCCGCCCCTTGTTCCCATGTGAGAACGACGTGATGCCAGCGTCCATCGGTCACCACACCACTAATGGCAATGCCATTGGTGCTTCCATCGCTGGAGATGATGTGTTGCCCATTCCAGCCCGCCACTAAGAAACCACCGCCGCCTTGCTGGCGCACGGCTGACTGTAAGGAGGAGCCTCTGAAGAAATACTCAACGGAGAGGGCGCTCCCGGAAAGATCGACCGCACCGACGTTCACGAAATCGCCATTACCGTCCAGTTTCAGCGACTTGTTGTCCGTCTGTGGCTGCCAGGCATCGAGACGAACGGAACCTGCCTGGGCTCCATCATAGATGACATTTCCGGAGAGCGAACCCGCCGACGCTAAGTGAAGGGGGGCGCCCAGGCACAGTCCCACCGTGAGTAGAAAGATAGGGGTCTTCATGAGGTGTCATGATTCAGATTCCCAGACTGTTTGTCATGTCACCACTTTGGGGGACGTGACACACAATCTGGAATTAGGAATTTCGAATTAGGAGTTCTTCTTTCTCAGCGTCTTGCAGATGCTGCCGGTGAGTTTGAGGAGTTCATCACGATCTTGGATGATCGAGTTGAATTGCGTGTCTGAAAGTTCTCCCGAATCATGGAGCAGACGGAGCCAGTAGTGCGACTCAAGCGCTTCCTTGTAGGCGATCGACATCCTGGACAGGAAATCGCGCTCAGACTGTCCACCAATCGCTTCCTCAACGTTCGCACCCACCGAAGTCCCAGACCGAAGCAATTGTTTGGAGAGCACGAATTCCTTCTTTTCTGACTGCAACCACTTGGCCAACTTCACCACCCGCAAAGCAAAGGCATAGCTCTTTTCCCGAACAACATTGTCTTCTTTCAAATTCGTAATTATTAATTCCTAATTCTGAAGATACTTCGCCACAGCCTCCGCCGCTGAGCGGGCATGAAGCTTCTCATAGATCCGCCGGATGTAGGTCCTCACAGTCTCGGTGCCAATACCGAGTTCCTCAGCAATCTCTTTGTACTGGTAACCACTTGCCAGACACCGGAGGACCTGCTCCTCCCGAGCCGAGAGCGCTGCGGTCGCATCCTTGGGCTGCTTATCCTTGTGAAAGGACTGAACGACTTTCCTGGCAATGTGACCACTCATTGGAGAGCCGCCTTGACTGAGTTCCTCAATAGCCTCCAAGAGCTCTTGAGGATGTGCGCGCTTGAGAAGGTAGCCGCTAGCTCCAGCGCTGAGCGCGCCGAATACGCTATCAGTATCTTCATACACGGTCAACATGAGAACCTGGGTCTTCGGCATCTTCGGTTTCAACTGGCGGACGCACTCCATCCCGTTCATGCCAGGGAGATTGATATCCATGAGAATCACGTTCGGTTCTAGGTTTGGTAACTCTTTTAGGGCCGATTCCGCATCGGGAAAACTTGCCACGAACTGGAGCTCCTTCTGGCGATCTATCATACGCACCATGGTTTCGCGGAGCCGTGCGTCATCCTCTACGATAGCGATACTGATAGGCATAGGTTAGGAGTTTAGCGGAAGCTCGAATTCTACGCGTGTGCCCTGAGAGGCACTGCTTTCGATGCGAAACTGACCTTGTACGGATAGCATACGATCGCGCATGTTGGGCAACCCACAATCATGGCTTTCTCGCTGGGCGGAGTCATCGAACCCGTGACCATCATCCTGAATCACTAAAGTTAGAGACCCATCGCTCACCGTCATTCGGATCACACACTCCGAGGCCGAAGCATGCTTGACGAGATTGTTGAGCCCCTCTTTGAAGGCCATGAGAAAATGATGGCGAACATCTGGAGAGACAGCACAATCTGGCAGCGAGGGCGGGAAATCGAGCCGGAGCCGGATCTTTGCCGTCTCAAGGTATTCCTGAGAATAGCGGAGAAGGTAGCTGGAAAGAGCTTCTAGTGAGTCATTCTTTGGGTCCACTGCCCAAACAATCTCATCCAAGCGCCCGACGAGTTCACGTGCTGTCGAGGAGATTTCTTCTGTGAGCGCTTGCGCTTCTTGGGGGTTTTCCAATTCGTCTGCAGTCATGGCACCTAACAGTCCCACGCGTGTTAAGCCAGCTCCAAGATCATCGTGGATGTCTTGGGCGATGCGAGCCCGTTCGCGTTCCAGGGCAGTTTCTCGCTCGAGCCGGGCGATGCGGCGCTGCTGGCGACGACGTTCTTTGATTCTCAGCCCCACCGTGACACCGCTACCCAACAAGAGTGAAAGAACGCTCACGAACCATACGCGTTGCCACAGTGGTGGAGAAAGGATCGCCGTATTCTTGACAAAGAGTCGTTGAATCTGTTCGTTTGTAAGACTCCCTACCCAGATTGCGAACTCGTCGATCTCGCCTTGAAACGAATCGCCAAAGAAATCGGGTGCCCCTCCGACACTTGCCTTGGGCAAGGCATCTGCCAGGGTAGTCACGGGCTGCATAACAGCAATTTCTTTCGCGTCAACGGATAGGGCAAGACGCTGAGCGTTCGAATCGAACATCACGGTGTACATGTGCCAGTTTCCGTCTGCCGGAAAACGCGTTTCAGAATCCAAGTCGCGTCGCTGTCGGGTACCGTCGCCTTCCCAGAAATAGATGGAGTCGTTGAAACAGATGATAAAGCGTTTGTCATCGAAGATCTCCGCGCGCCCTCCGAATCCCCCAAGGATGGCCCCATCCGGAAGTGGTTCAGTCAGCCGTGCCCACAGATTGATTGTCCACGACTCTCCTTTGGCCGTTGGAATGTTCGTTACCGAGTGACAGACGATCGATTCACCACTCTCCAATCGGATAGCCGCGCCGAAGCGCCCGTCCACAAATCTGGGGTTGCCGTCATCTGAAAACACTCCGCCGTTGTTGCTGGAGGATGCATCAGCCAGCGACCCTTCGAATTCCCAATGCAGCACTTTCTCTGCGCTCATCGCTATTTGCGGCATAAAGAATAGCATACATCTGAGGCCCAAGATAGTCTTGTCCCCGAATCTGGTGACAGTCGGTCGGCGAAATCTACGGACTTTCATGCGGATAAGACATACAGTCCCGTCACTACCTGATGAAACCCTTAGTTCAATCACTCATCGTCCTGCTGTTCTTGATTCTCTCAGAGACAGCTCAATCTACGCTTACAATCTCAGAGTTCTTAGCGTCCAATAATGTGGAAACTTTCCTCGATGAGGACGGAGAGGCTGTTGACTGGATCGAACTCCACAATTCAGGTGAGAGCGCAATCAATCTCGCCGGCTACGTCCTAACGGACTCGCCTACACGTGCCAAATACACGTTGCCCGAAGTGATGCTAGCGTTAGATGGGTACCTCGTCGTCTTCGCTTCGGGCAAAGATCGATCGGAGCCAGGAGCGCAGCTTCACACCAACTTTCAGTTAGACCGGAGTGGCGAGTATCTTGCCTTGATCGATCCCCAAGGTGAAACCGTGCAGGAGTTCGCCCCAGAGTATCCCGGTCAAACTGCCGACGTTTCTTATGGAATCGCTCAAGATGGTATAGGGGGCTATGGATTCTTGCCCACAGCTACCCCTGGTGCGCCTAACCAAATGCCACCGCCAATCATTGAAGGAACCGACTTCTTTCCGAAGCCTGCCAATCCTGACGAACCGCTCACCATCACGGCCAACGTTCGGGCCACTGCCGCTGAGATCGAGGAAGTGTCGCTCATTTCACGAGTGATGTTCAAGAACGCCGCTACTACCGCCATGAAGGACGATGGTGTGGCCCCTGACGAGAACGCAGGTGACGGCATTTATACCGCGAAGATTTCTAACAGGACGTTATTTGGTCTCACCTTCAAGCCTGGTGAAATGGTGCGGTGGGCTGTTCGGGTGACAGATGCTGCCGGCTCTGAGGCACGCTTTCCTGCTTTTGCTGACGAAGCCAATGAAGAGTTTACCGGAACGATTCTGACACAGGACCCATTGGATACGAAGCTGGATGTCTTCCACTGGTTTGTCGAAGAGCCTCGAAGGGCGGAGGCCGCCGCCGGTACACGGAGTGCTTGTTATTACCACGGCGAGTTCTACGACAATCTGTTCACGCGGCTGCGCGGGGGTACCGCTCGTAGTTGGCCCAAGAAGAGCTTCAAAGTGGAGTTTCCTGAAGACCACCACTTCAAATTCGATCCCGATCTGCCGCGGGTCGATGAGTTCAACCTCAATGCCACTTATACAGACAAATCCTACGCACGGGCCATTCTCACGACCGAGTTGCATCAGGATGCAGGGTCACCTTCGCCCATCACGTTTCCGCTCCGTGTCCATCAGAATGGAGCCTTCTACAGCGTGGCCTTGTTTGTCGAGCAACCCGATCGCGACTTTCTTCGACGCACTGGTCTCGATCCCGACGGCTCTTATTACAAAGCGAATCCAGGGTCTTATTACAAGAGCACCGGGTCATTCGAAAAGAAGACTCGTCGCGAAGAGACCAAGGATGACGTGGGAGATTTCATCTCCGGACTCAATGGTCCTGGCGCCGACACCGTTTCGTTTCTCTTCGATCATGTCGACATCCCCGCGCAGCTCAATTTCATGGCGGGAATCGCCATCACTCAGAATATTGATGGGAGCGACAAGAACCATTTCCTCTATCGAGATACCGAAGGCTCAGGCGAGTGGTTCATGACACCATGGGACCTTGACCTCACTTTCGGTCCTGATGCCTTGAATACGGACGTGATCATCGCAAACGAAGAGCGTCGGGGTGCAGTGAATCCAAAGGCCGTCCACCCTTACATTGGTAGCAATGCTCACCCGCTTCATGGTGGCAAGACAAACGAATTGCTCAACCGCATGTTCACCTCGTCCCGCACCGAGGAAATGTACCTGCGTCGGCTGCGGACGTTGCATGATCGGTTCCTAGCCACCACCTACTTTGAACAGCGCCTGGACGAACTCGTGGATCTCTTTGCCACGGATGCTGCTCTCGACAACGAGACCTGGGGAACGCGCGCACACTTTGGCGGACGCCGAGAGTCGATGGAGGAAACCGTCGAGCGCATCAAGACGGAGTATCTCATTGATCGACGTGATTACTTCGAGCGCGGCGGTGGCGTTGGCATTCCCAAATCCATGGCAGCCCAGCCCGACATCAAGATCGACGAGATCGAGTTTGCCCCAGCCTCTGGCAACCAAGACGAAGAGTACATTGCCCTAGCAAATCAAAATAATTTCGCGGTGGACTTGTCAGGATGGCGATTGGAGGGGGCTGTTGAACACACCTTTGATCCAGGCACGGTCATGGGCACACCCAGTCTCTTCTCTCCTGGTAAAAATGTGATGTACGCTGCCAAGGATGCCCGGGCGTTTCGTGCTCGAACTGAAGGCCCCTCTGGAGGGAAAGGTCTATTCGTCCAGGGCAATTACCGTGGCAGTCTTTCTAGCCGCGGTGAAGAGATCCGTTTGTTAGACGATCAAGGGAATCTCATCACCACCGAGGTTTACGAAGGAGCACCCAGTGATTGGCAGAAACACCTCGTCATCACAGAAATCATGGCCAATCCGGGCGAGTCCTACGGCGAGTTTATCGAACTCACCAATACAGGTGACACACCACTCGACCTTTCCGATGTGCGGTTCACTCAGGGAGTCACCTTCACATTCACCCAAATGCTTCTACCCGGCGAGTTTCTACTCGTGGTCCGAGACCGTGCCGCTTTTGAAGCTGCCTATGGAACTGGAATACCCGTTGCAGGTGAGTTTGCCGAAGGCACTCGCCTCAACAACGGAGGTGAGAATCTCAAGCTTGAGGATCCGAGCAACAACACCATTTCCGAGATCAGTTACCGATTCGAAGCGCCCTGGCCAATCGCATCGGAAGGCCACTCACTCGTCTATGGAAATGGTCTCGCGAGCGCTGGCAACAGCTGGCGTGCTAGCGACACTGCAGGAGGGTCTCCCAACCAACATCAAGACGAAGGGCCCCCGCGAGATCTCATTAAGGAAGCCTTTGGGTTGGGCACTCCCGCCGGAATCCTGACACCAACTGATACCGGATACACACTCAGTTATTCTATCATCACATCAAATGCCCTTGCCTTCAATCTCGAGCAGTCGACCGATCTTGAGACGTGGAAGTTGTCAGATGCTAGCCCAGATCTGGCAGAAGAAGGACAGCTGAAGTTCGAAATATCAAGGGGAAACAACGCCGCCTACCTCAGGGTTCGTGTCGAGTAGTCACAAGACCTACGCGGCATCGCAACGAGAGAGCAAGAGCAACGAGAACAGGTAGAGCTATTCTTTTCCTTCGTAGTCCACATGGACAAAGTAGGCTCCCCAACTGCGTTCTTGCTCCGCCTCTTTCGGCAGTTTGAAAGCAGTCTCCATATCATAGTCGCCCTGAGCCAATTCTAACTCGAGCACCACATTGGGAGCCTCTGGAATGGTGTCTACATACGCAAACAATTTACCAACTCTAACGGAATCGCCTATTGCTCCAATGGCTGTTGGCGCTTCGCGTGGATACCAACGCAGCTCAAACCGATACTTCCCTGCACGCGCGACACTCACTGCCCATACACCATTCTGTCGTTGGCGTTTCAAATGAAGCTGATGCCAGGGAGACCCTCCGCGATACCAGTCCATGCCATTGAGACGTGTCGATGGAGCTTCACTGGATCCGATAATGTGGCGACTGAGCAGAGTGTCTGTGTGCAGCAGGCTCTCCCAGAACTTATCGTAGGCGCCAGTCAACTCCGACACGACTTGAGGATGCTTGTCTGCCGAGAAACACAACACAGCCCCGAGGCAGTGCTGCGCTACATCACCAACTTCAAGCAAGTGCTCCTCTGCCGCCGCAAGAAACTCGACAACACCGAGACAGCCTTCGCCACCAAGCTCTCTTTGAGGCTGGTGGAGGAATATCAGCGTCTCATCGACAACTACGCCAAAAAACGCCCCGAGTGGGAATGCGACGGTGAGCCTTGGTTTGACAAGATGATCGAAAGTCTCGATAAATGTCAGTCATAAGCACAACAAATCTTCGCGGACACCTGACCAACCTTCGCGGACACATGTCCTTATTTAAGCTCGTGATGCTGATGCACACCAATGTAGTTCTGGTGTAATCCAGTCATCATGGCTGAGCGGGAAGTCGAACAGACGGGCGATGTGGTAAACGCAGCCTCGTAACGAATACCCTCTGCAGCTAACAGCTCCACATTCGGCTGTATGAATGCCTTTGGTCCCATAGCAAGAAAGATCAGGACTCCAATCCTCAATGGTGATCCAAAGAATGTTCGGCCTGGCCGCGCTACCCTCAATGACGAGAAGTGCAACGATACTCAGAGTGAAGACGGTGAGCTTCATTTTAATACACGCGTTAGAATCTACTGCGCGGCCAGTCGCTTGATCTCCACTGTGCGGAACTCGACTTTGCCTGTCTTGTGATGCATCTGCAGGAGAATGCTACCTTTCGTCAGCCGCCCTGTCTCTGGAAGTTTGCAATCTGCCGCAGGCTTGCCATTGACCCAAGTTTGAACGTGATCACCGACAACGCGAATGCGAAGGGTAACCCAGTCGCCGTCTTTCAGTTCTGCAAACCTAGGAGCCTTGGCTCCCTCGGTGCCAAGATTATAGATGCTGCCAGTTGGGTTGTTGCCATCCCCATGATCGAGTTGAGCCTCGTAGCCTGCCGGAAATTCTTTTTTCTTGTCAGTGTGGGGCGCACACCGGAAATAGAC
>Ga0222717_10002859_pt1 | contig 13184 bp, 10 predicted proteins | sample C33_18DmetaG_FD_165053 | JGI IMG/M metagenome (GOLD analysis project Ga0222717, IMG submission 165053) | Estuarine water microbial communities from San Francisco Bay, California, United States - C33_18D | ecosystem: Environmental > Aquatic > Marine > Unclassified | place: USA: California...
CATGGTCATTGCGATGATTGGTATTAGTATTCCATCGTTTGTAATCGGACCGCTGCTTGCGAGCTATGTAGCAATGAATGTCCCCCTCCTCAAAGTAGCTGGTTGGGGCGATCCCTTTGATTGGATATTACCGTCTATTACCCTGGGAGCAATGACCGGCGCCTATATAGCACGGATTACACGTGGCGGCATGCTTGAGGTAATTAATCAAGACTACATCCGAACCGCCAAAGCCAAAGGAGTAAGCCAGTTTAATCTCATTTTTAAGCATGCTATTCGTGGCGGCATCATACCTGCCGTCGCCTACGTCGGCCCAGCCTTCGCCATGCTACTGACAGGATCGTTCGTGGTTGAAACCATTTTTCAGATCCCGGGCATGGGACAGCATTTCGTCACCGCTACAAAAGACCGTGATTACTTTCTGCTCCAAGGGGTCGTGTTGCTATTTGGCACTTTGATCGTGTTAGCAAATCTCGCTGCGGATATCGCCCTCGTCTTACTCAACCCTCGCTTGCGTGAGGCCTAATCATCTACCATCCAAATTTTTAAAATCATGCCCACTGAAAAAAATGCCGCAAAAGATGTCATCAAAGGCCAATCACTATGGTCAGACGCTTGGCTGCGCCTGAAAAAAAACCATATGGCTGTGATCAGCATGGCTGTTCTAGCACTTATTTTTCTACTTTGCTTCATCTTGCCAGCCATTGGAAATTTCAACGCTCCGGAAGACCCGGCTGTCCGCGCAGCTGAGCACTGGTTTAAAAACCCCAATTACCAGAACCTCAATAATACATTTGCTCCACCCAGTGGCCATCACTGGCTTGGCACTGATCAATCGGGAAGAGATCTGTTTTCACGCCTGCTATACGGCGGACAGATTTCACTGCTTGTGGGACTCGTCGCCACGACGATCTCCGTCATAGTCGGCGTCGCCTATGGTGCCATCGCAGGATACTCAAGCGAAAGAACAGACTCTCTGATGATGCGGATCGTCGATATCCTCTACGGTTTACCATTCCTTGTCCTCGTCATCCTTTTTTCACTGCTCATATCAGAACACATGAAAGAGCTATCCGAATTCCTCATTAATGACTGGAAATGGGAAAGCGTTTTCGTCAACAAATATGCTAACCTAATTCCACTCTTTATTGCCATCGGCGCACTCGGATGGCTGACGATGGCACGCGTGGCTCGGGCCCAGGTAATGAACATCAAAAAACAGGATTTCGTAGAAGCCGCTGTGTCACTAGGGCTGAAAAAATCAACCATTCTGACACGTCACATCTTGCCAAATATGATCGGCCCGATGATTGTCTACACCACACTAACAGTTCCAAGCTTCATACTTACCGAAGCCACCCTTTCCTATCTGGGGGTCGGCGTACAATCACCTAACAGCTCATGGGGAATTCTCCTGCAAGAAGGCTCCCGATACATGGAAACCAACGCCAGATTGCTTATCGTGCCAAGTATTGTTTTTTCCCTTACCCTATTCGCTTTGAACTTTCTCGGAGATGGTCTGCGCGATGCTTTAGATCCAAAGGCAAGTAAAGACTAGCAAAGTTAGCGACTTACGTGGATGGCTAATGAGTAAATCACAAGATCTAAATTGGATACTCAAGCACGATCACAAAGAAGTGTTTATTGATCAGAAATATTTAGCGTCGCCCCTGTAAGGCACGGGTAATAGTCAGCTCATCAGCATGATCGAGTCCACCACCGGCTGGGAGACCTTGGGCAATGCGTGTGATGCGGAAATTCTTTGGCGCGAGAACCTCGGCGATGTAGTTAGCGGTCGCCTCGCCTTCGACGTCGGCCCCAAGCGCGAGAATAATTTCAATTTCCTGGTCAACATTTTCCAATCTTCGTAGCAGCTGGGAAATACGCAGATCTTCAGGTGTCACATTATCCAGCGGCGACAATTTACCACCGAGGCAATGGTAATAGCCTTTGAAGGAGCCTGAGCGTTCGAGCGGCAGGACATCGGTAGCTTGCTCAACGACGCAGAGCTGAGTGGCGTCGCGTGAGGTGTCGTCACAGACGGTGCAGCCTGCCTCAGTTGCAAAAAACCCACAGATCGGACAGGCGGTGACGGTCTTTTTCGATTCTAACAATGCATCTGAGAGCGCGGTTGGCTGTGCTTTAGGGTTCTGCAACAACCAGACGGCAATACGCTCTGCACTGCGCGGACCGATGCCGGGCATGTGCTTCAATTCGGCTATCAAATTCACAACTGGCTCTGGATAATCAGCTCTTGGCATTTTAATGTGGTGATTGGTGGATTTGACTCAAAATCACAGCTGGGACTTGTGCTTTTCCTTGCCCTTCAGTGATAGCCCTTTCTCTACTTTTACTGTTTTGTCCAATACCCTGTCTGTTTTAGTGAGAGTATTCGGCTCTTCGGGCGATTGATCAAGTGGTGGAATCAGCTCTGCTTCAGGTTGCGACATGTCGATTTTTGAGTAACCAAAATCGCACGGCATGCGATGATGCTGGGTGTAGATGACCACACAAAACCAGCTCCAGAAAACACCTACCAGTTGGACAAAGGGCGAAAAATAAATATTCCATACCGCAAATGTCGGCACCATGGCGACGGTTAATATCATGGCGGTAATACCCAGCAGCACCCTGCGCCACACACTGGGAGAATCTAGAACCGCAAACGCAATACCATAACAAAAAACTGCTGCTACAACCATTACAGAGAGCATTGTTGGCTGAGCGGCCACGCCTTCATGAAACATGGGGCCTTCATGAAACAAGGGTTTAGACATCGACTCGAGTAGCAACGCATCAGCACGCTTGAACATACCGATCCAATGTAGGGCATAAGACAACAACAAACCAACGCTACCATATAGCAAGGCGGGCATGTTCAATCTTCCTACTGGCATAGATAGAATTTGTCGCTGGTTTTGAAATGTCATGAGGTGTGTGCAGAACTACCCCACAGTAGGTTTACTCACCCTCGTCTCCGGAGCTTGAGTTTGCTTGTGCAGTTTCTGTTGCAGTATTATAGGACTGAACTACGCGTTCACTCAAGAACTTGTCGGCATCAAGAACTGCTTCTTTTTCCAGATCAAACTCCCCCACACCAGTATTTTTCTCGATGAGCTTGAGACCAAACTGGTAATCCTTGAATCGCTGCTGACAGAGCTGCAGAACACTTCGTGTCTTTTCAGCAGCTTCTTCACCCAACAAAGTAACTGCTTCATCGGAAAAACATATTTTGATGCTATGCTTTTCTTGAAACTCACGGGCATAGAGGTCAGCTTCCTCTCGCGCCTTGGCAACATCGACGCGTTTTCCAAGTTCACGGTATTTGGCTAATACCTTATCTCGTTTTTTAATGAGGTCGGCATCAATGCTCAACTCGCTCACGGCGGTGCCAGGAAGCTCAAACTTGAAATCTCGCAGTAGCCCTTCGCATACGGTCATCAATGCGCGTGCACCTGTGTTTTCCAATTCTGCAAGTGTAGCAATACATTCGATAGCAGAGTCCTCAAACTTTGCTTGAATTCCATAGGCCGCAAACTCTCGCTCATACTGGCGCAGCAAACTACCCTCAGAATTTTTCATGATATTCACAAAGTCTTTCGACTCTAATTTCTCGCACACAACCCGAACAGGAAGACGACCAATGAATTCAGCTTCAAAACCAAAGTCGATAAAGTCCTGTGTGTTAATTTGACCAAAAAGCTCTTCGCCTGTCGGGCTTTCGGAAACTTCAGCTCCAAATCCAATTTGACCACTACGAAGACGTTTCTTGATTACCTTCTCCAATCCAGAGAACGCGCCGCTGACAATAAATAGAATATGACGTGTGTTGATGGTATCTTTGCCGTCACCTCTGCCGCTTTGCATATCCATCATTGCCATCATCTGACTCTTCATGTCATTAGGATTTCTGGCAGCCACCTCAGTTTCCTCCATAAGCTTCAGTAACGTCGTCTGAACCCCGCGACCACTGACGTCGCGCCCCATACCGCTGGAGCTACTGGCTAGTTTATCAACTTCATCGATGTAGATGATACCATACTCGGCGAGCTCCATATCACCATCTGCTTTCTGCACTAGCTCCCTGACAAGATCATCAACATCACCACCAACATATCCGGTTTCTGAAAACTTTGTTGCATCGGCCTTCACAAAAGGCACACCAATCATTTCTGCGATATGCTTAATGAGGTAAGTTTTACCAACACCCGTGGGCCCCACTACGATAACGTTCTGTTTTTGGTATTCGATATTTTCCGGAATTTTACCATGCTCCTGTTCAAGACCTCGCATGTATTTAGCATGATTATAATGGTCACATACAGCAATTGAGAGGGCTTTTTTGGCCTCATCCTGCCTAATGACAAAACGGTCAAGGTGCGCTTTAATATCTCGTGGTTTGTAATTAAAATCGAACACCGCATCTGCGTTCTTTATCTTTGTATCCTCATTATTGGTCGACGCAGACGAATCCTCCCCACCGTCATCAGAAAACCCCGGGAAAGGCATAGTCACACCAGAGCCCATCTTATCGAACATATCCTTGATCATTTTCTGCAGATCATCGGCATCTGGCACATCTTTGTCATTTTTGTCGCTCATCATCATGATTATTCACCAGCTGCGTTTCCCACGCAACTGAAAGGAAGTTATATTTTTAAATCAAAGATTCGTAGAGATAAATGAATGAAATTGGTCATTGCACAGCGAGGTATTTTGCTGAAACTACGGCGCGACATTTTTTCGGAAATATGAGATAAGAACGCTACCATACAAGATGTAAAATTGGTCAAGCTGACATTGCTGATTCTCATCAAGTATCCAACACTAGCTGAATCAAGAACTAGCAAATAAACCTAAAATAGCCTTGGGCAGCCATGCAAATCATGGTGAAGCAATCGGTGATATATTCAAATAAGCATAACAACTACTCACACTCAACCAACACTTAACCCACTCTGTTACCATGACTTCAACTGCCCCAGACCAACCAAACTCCTCAGAGCCTCAAAACACAAAACCTAAATTCATTTTTCCGGACGCAACCGGCGAGGAAACTGGCACACCTGCAAATCAGACGACTCAACCAGCGCCTCCAGTTCAACCAGCACCTCCGGTTCAAGCAGCACCTCCAGTTCAACCAGCGCCTCCAGTTCAACCAGCACCTCCGGTTCAAGCAGCACCTCCGGTTCAAGCAGCACCTCCGGTTCAAGCAGCACCTCCAGTTCAACCAGCACCTCCAGTTCAACCAGCACCTCCAGTTCAAGCAGCGCCTCCGGTTCAAGCAGCGCCTCCGGTTCAAGCAGCGCCTCCGGTTCAAGCAGCGCCTCCGGTTCAAGCAGCGCCTCCGGTTCAAGCAGCACCTCCAGTTCAAGCAGCACCTCCAGTTCAACCAGCACCTCCAGTTCAAGCAGCTGCCCCCATCCAGCCTGCGATGCCCGATCCTCCAGTTCAGCCGGTCACTCCCGTGGTAATTCCTGCTAACCCTTTAACTTCAACCGTAGCCCCATCCGGCCAAGCTGCTGCCACACCGGCACCTACACCAGTAGTTACACCAACACAAGAGACCACACCGCTAGCTAGCATCTCAGCCACTCCTGTAGCAACTGCACAGCCAGCCACATCAGGTGTTGGACATAATACTGCTGCTCCAACAGAGGCACCTGTTAGCAAAAGCGGTATGACCAAAGGCGCAAAGTATGCAATCATTGGTATTCTAACACTCGTATTTGCTGTCATTACTATTGTGTTTTTGTCTGTTAAGAGTGACCGTAATGAATCTGCTCAAGTTAATGAAGTGCTCGCACAAGCAAAGGAACTTAATGATGCAGGTAAACTTCAAGACGGAATCGAATTGGACTTACAGCAATTGAAAGGGGTTCTTAATCGCACAACAAGCGCCCAAGAAACAGATAACCGCTCTCTACTCTTAAAAACCCTCGCTTACACTCGTGCCAAGGGAAGCTACGATGTAAACGATGTGATCCTCAATCACGTTATCAAAACTAGGACACGACCCAGCATTCGCACGGATATATTTAAGAGTGTCATGACGCGGCGACAAGCGGTAGCGAATATCGCTCCGCTACTTGAATTTGCAAAAACTACCAAGGAAAATGACTCTGCTGCCGCTGCGATTGAGGCAGCACGTGCCTCTGCGATCGGACAGCTCGCTGATGATTACATCAATGATTTCCTGATACTCATCAATGACACAGACTCTGCCACTGTTCGTGGTGCTGCTGAGAGAGCCGCAGCAGATTTGATTTCTCAGTCCGAGGCAAAAGAGTCTTTTGTCAATCCTATTCATGGTACATTCGAGAGCGCATTAGAAGATTCGTCTAAATTTGCCATGCTGCGACTTCTAGGTGCCACAGGTGGTGACAAGGCCGCTCAAACCGTAGGTGAAATTCTCAAATCCAAGGACACTAACAGTGTCAATGCCGCACTTGCTGCACTGGGCAAGTGGTCAGATGACAGTCAGTTTGACACTCTTGTAGATTTCATTGAAACGACTGAAAACAGCAAACTTCGCACCAAGGCCTTTGATGCAACCTACGCATTTCTGCGCAGAGACCGCAAACGTGACTCTGAGGACCTAGCTGACATGTGGAAGGCATTTGCAGGTACTGCCACCACCCAAAAAGAGAAATTGCAAGTAATACATGGCATGGCAAACCAAAAGCACGAGTGGGCCATCTCAGTATTGGAGTTTTTCATAGAAGACCAAGATGACAAGGTTATAGACAAAGCTCAACGCGCCAAAGAACTTGTGGAGCGTAGACTCCGCGAACTTGGTGGCGAATAGAAAAAATCTATTTTTCCGTTGCCACACCAACGATTGGCAGTCAGAATACTTTCACGATGAAAAAGTCACTAACGATTGCTATAGCTCTTGTCATTACTACCACTGGTGCAATGGCTGACATCCAAGCGCCTCCTGGCTCAACTTACAACTCCTCCCGGAAGCTTGGCCGAGCGCTGAGTAATATTCTCTACGGCATCGTTGAGATTCCTGAGCAAATAGTGCGCAAGTCAAACCAATACGGTCACAAGGCAGGCTGGTCATATGGAGCAGTGGACGGTGGTCGCCGCATGTTCAAGCGTCTTGGCTACGGGTTCTATGAACTAGTAACTTTTCATTACCCAACCTACCATGGCACATTCAAAGCACCATACAAGCGTGGTGGAGAAGATCATCGCATTGAAATGAATCCACACGATGGCCTTTCAGAGTTTCCTCCCACACTCGGAGCAGAAAGCTTTTACCATGTTCGTACCCAGCAATGGTAGATCCTTAGCTCTCATTTAACATTTTTAACCCGCCTCTGAAATCCAGTGGCGGGTTTTTTCGTATCAAGCCATAGTAACAACTGTTAATGAGGAACATCTGCTCACCACAAATATGAAACGACGCTATCTCAGAATAGTGCGGCGTGCTTACCGCTACCTCAGGCACCCACGCATTCAGAAATATCCCTGGCTTATATCAATAACTAAGCCTTTGTTCGATCGCGACCTCTGGCACCCCTGCCGCTACACAGTTGCTGGCGGACTCTCTGTTGGTCTGTTTTGTGCAATGTTGCCTATCCCCTTCCAAATGCTTCTTGCTGCCCTCGCCGGGGTTAGAGCTCGTGTCAATATACCCATTGCAATGGCTGCGTGCTGGGTAAGCAACCCCTTTACACAAGCTCCTATATGGTTAGCACAAGAACGCCTAGGCGACTGGATCAGATCTAACAGTAACCACGCATTATTACACATGCTGGACGTCGAAAAAACCGTCTTTGGGGTCACCCTCAACATGGCGAGCTTTGTTGTGGGATTCATCACACTTGGAATCGTATTAAGCATTATCGCTTACCCAATAGTCTATGGCATTTCCGCTTTCCTTCCTCATAAAGGAAAGCGCCTAACTCCATCAATGAGGAGATCTAAATCACCTAGCTCAATAAAAAAGAGCTCCTAGACTACGTCCTAATTGGGAATCTAACACTATGAATGCCCGCACATTCGTTATCTCCTGAGGTTCGAATACCAACTAAAATTAAACCTGAAAGGTGCAGCCGTGCTGATAAAATGGTTCTCAAGTGTGAGCTACCACTTGTAGCATCGTCATTTGGTAGTATCAATTCCGCTATATAAATAGTTCAGCGAAGAATTGCTCATTTATACCAAGTAGTAAAACAGACGGGACGATTACTAAGATGAATTTCTGTTATGACAAGGTATGAAGAGGGAATGGTGCGGGCACCATGACTAAGGAGAAACGCAGCCATGACAGAAATTCATCCGGAACCCTTATCCATCACGAAGTGCATTTTCTAGTATATCAGCAATAATCAATCGTCTCGACTGTTTTGCGGAGTAGTATTACTACTCTTAGAGTTCATAAAATCCTGCCGCCCTTCCATTAGCGCAGTGATAAAAAGCAATATCGCAGATATTGTAATACAGCTATCCGCAACATTAAATGCAGGCCAGCGGTAATCGACGATCGGAATAGTAAAATCAAGAAAATCAACCACGTATCCTTTGCTTAGTCGGATCCAAAAACCAGCATCCTGAAATTCCAACAACCAAAAACCTTGAAATAATCTATCAGTCAAGTTTCCGAGGATACCCGCAATGAGTAATGGCGCCGACCATCTGGCTGGGCCAGTGAATGATCCACGCTTCCAGAAAAATAAAATAGCCAATAAAGCTATAACCAAGACACACAAAAACACTACTGGTGCCCATGATGTTCCATTCCCAATACCAAAGGCGGCACCTTGATTATGACGACGCACTAAATTGAAAAATCCCTCAATCATGATTCGCGTGTCCTCATACCCGTAAGTTACGCCATTCACTTCGAATATTCTCGGCAACTTAAAATTGAAGACAATCCACCACTTAGATAATTGATCAATTATATAGAGAGGCAAACTCACTAGGATCATTAACTTTATGATAGCCTTTCTGGATGGTTTTTCTGACATGACAATATTTGTTAGGCAACCTCACTGCACCGCTGACAGACATCAGTGACAAGCGGCTCATAACGACGGCATCGCGGACACATAGAATACTCCGTCTTCTTGGCAGCAAAATCAGCTCCTAGCTTAAGATCCGCTACAATGAAAAACTCTGTGGTGAAGCTGCGGTCCCTGAGAAGCATCTCGATATCTTTATTCTCTGGTGTGGGAACAGTAACTTCAGCCTCATTGTTTTTATTGAAGGCCTTCGCTTGTACTTGCTCTTCTACCTTCTGCTGTATCTGATCGCGCAGCTTCAGTAGCTCACTAACTGTCTCGGTAGCCTCGCGGCTAGAATATTTGGCCACGGGAAAATCTTGAGCGTGGACACTACCCTCTGTAAACGCACAATGCTCCCATGCTTCGTCAGCTGTGTAGGCAAGAACAGGCGCTAGCAGTTTTGAAATAGCCAAGAAAATTTCAGCGAAAGCCGTTTGAGTAGCGCGCCGGCGCACACTGTCTATCGGATCACAATACATGCGGTCCTTAGTAATATCTACGTAAAGCGCACTAAGATCGTTCGAGCAGAAGGTATTAATACTATTAAATACTTTTCGAAACTCAAAGTTTTCATATGCCGCTTTACACTCGGAAATCACGCTATCTAGACGCTCAAGAATCCAGCGGTCAAGAAGCGGCATATCAGCAAATGGAATGCTATGTTCGCTAGGATTAAAACCATCGAGGTTACCTAACATGATGCGGAAAGTGTTTCTCAAACGTCGGTATGGGTCAGCAATTTGTTTGAACAAATCTTCACCAAAAGGCACCTCCGTCTGCCAATCAACAGATGACACCCAGAGCCTTACAATATCTGCTCCATATTTATTATAAAAATGCGCCGCGTCGGTAGGTTTTCCCTTTGCCTTGGCCGCCGATTTAGAAATTTTTCCGCCATCTTTATCGACAACAAATCCATGTGTGAGAACCGTCTTGTAGGGCGCTTTATCACTCACAGCTACGCTAAGCATAAGACTGCTCTGGAACCAACCACGGTGCTGATCGGTGGCTTCAAGATAGAGATCAGCAGGACGTGAAAGTTCAGGGTGCCGATCCATAACTGCAACGTGTGAGCATCCAGAATCGATCCAAACATCCAGTGTATCTCGGCATTTAGTACTACCTTCCGGAAGATCCAGCCGCGCTGCTAGTTCAGCATCAGAGAGCTCAAACCAAACGTTGGTGCCTTCCTCCTCAACCATGTCAGCAATCTTTCGGACAACATTGGCATCCAGAATAACCTCTCCGTTTTTATCAAAGAATACAGGAAGTGGTACCCCCCACGTGCGCTGGCGCGAGATGCACCAGTCTGGACGAGCTTCAACAGTGCCGTGAATGCGGTTACGCCCCCAAGCAGGTAACCAAGTGGTCTCATCAATCTCTGCTAACGCTTTCTCACGCAGATCATCAATTCTAATGAAAAACTGCTCAACAGCACGGAAAATGATTGGTGTTTTCGATCGCCAACAATGTGGATAGGAGTGCTTGTAATTTTCCTTTCCGAGCAAGGCTCCCTTAGCTGCAAGAATACGCAAAACCCCAATATTCGCCTCGTTGTCCTCCATGACATGTAGGCCAATGAGTTCATCTACACCGACTTCCTCGCTGAACCTACCATCATCGTCAACCGGAGAGAGCACAGCGAGACCATTCTGCATTCCAGCAGAGTAGTCATCTGCACCGTGTCCTGGAGCAATGTGTACTGCCCCAGTTCCTGCCTCGGTGGTAACAAATGGCGCGAGAATGACTTTGGATTTACGATCAATAAAAGGGTGCTGAGCGTCAAGGCCTTCCAGTTCGGCACCTTTAACTTCAGTCAGTTCCTCAATGAGCGTGAGACCTGTCTTTTCCTGAAACTCCTCTAGCAGTTCACGCACAATAATAATGCTCTGGTTCGGTATCCCCTCTTTTTCAAATAGACCAACAACGTAGGTGAGGCGCTCGTGCACAGCTATACCAAGGTTTGCTGGCAGCGTCCACGGCGTTGTAGTCCAGATAGCGAAAGATGTGTTGTCTGGCAGATTGGGTGCGTTTGGCACTTCAAATTTCACAAAAATCGCAATGGATTTCTTATCCTGATACTCAACCTCCGCCTCGGCAAGTGCCGTCTTCGCTCCGTAAGACCACTGAACTGGTTTTTGTGACTGATAAACTAACCCTTTCTCCACCATGCCAGCAAAAGTACGAATAATGTCTGATTCATAAGCAGGATCGAGTGTCAGGTATGGGTTTTCCCAATCCCCAAGGACACCGAGGCGCTTGAATGAGGCTTTCTGCGTGTCAATCCAGCCTCGAGCAAATTCTTCACAGCGACGTCGAATTTCGGCAGGTTCTTCATCCCGGGCATCCTGCATGACCTTAAATTCGATTGGCAATCCATGACAGTCCCAACCCGGAATGTAAGGTGTCTCAAAACCTGCCATTGTCTTCGACTTTACAACCAGATCCTTAAGCACCTTGTTTAAGGCGGTGCCCATGTGCACATCCCCGTTGGCAAATGGAGGGCCATCATGAAGAATGAAACGCGGTGCATTCGTAGCCTTACGGCGCGCTTGTATCTGCTGATAGAGGTTCTGTTTCTCCCATCCATCAAGACGTAGCGGCTCATTTTTCACCAGATCACCTCGCATCGGAAATGTGGTTTCCGGCAAACTCAGTGTATCTTTGTAGTTTTTATTGTCCTCACTCATGACTTCAGCGGCGCGGAAGCTAACTACTGACATCGAGTGGGTCAACCGCTGAGTTCAGTTATGCAACAGGTAATGCCACCTTACCTTGGGGTCACCCCCGGCGGTAGCCAGTCCTTTGGCATGGGTTGAATAACCCGAACCGGCCCTGAATCCCCACCTACAGCGATCACTCCATCTGACAATGCAAGATTCTCAGCGTGATAATCGATTTTTCTCTGAATAAAATTTTCTGAATAACCACCAGCAAATTGCTCCAACTTGTTGCCACCGCCGTAGATTTGAAATGTGGGCACTCCTGTCACATTTTGCTCAACAGCCCACTCTTGCTGTTCGCTAATGTCTACCTTTACAATTCGCACTTTATCAGCATTTTTTTTTGCAAGTCGCTCAAACACGGGAGCGATTGTTTTGCAGGGTGGTCACGTATCAGAGTAATATTCTACAATAACCAGACGGGACTCACTGTTGATGATCTTTTTACCTTCAGATTGGTCGACTGCCAAAACCTCAACAATGTGAGTTTGCCTTGCCTCCTCGTCTTGACCGTCTTCGTCTGACCAGAATGGCATAATAGACGTAAGTTCCTTGGCCTTTTCACAGGAAATTGTGCCGAATGCTACAGCCACAAAAACAACGCAGCAGAAATGTTTCCCAGCACACTTCAAATTGTTCATGTTTGTTAGTTATTACAGTTTCCTAATCAATACAACTCAAGAATCATTTTTATTGGATAAACTCATTAAAACATCTCATATTAGGTTCTTGTTTAAGCTGTATTTCTTGTGTGTATGAAGTTAATTTCACCTGCATGAAAGTTGGCATCATTGCAAACCCAGACAAGACCGGCGCCAAGGATGCCCTTGAGGCTCTCTGCATGGCGCTGAAAAACAAAGGTGTCACTACACTTCTTGAAGCCCAAACAGCACAGCTCGCGGGGAATCAAAACGGCGTCGATCCTGCAACTTTCGCGGACACCTGTGATCTAGTCGCAGTGCTCGGTGGTGACGGAACTATGCTGAATGCTGCCAGTCAAATTGGCCCAGCAAGTATACCAGTAGCAGGAATAAATATTGGCACACTCGGATTCCTGACCACTTGCACTGATGCAGAAGTAGATATTTTTGCAGACGCAATCACCTCTGGAAAGTTTACCTTGATCAAGCGAATGCAGCTGAAAGCCAGCGTGATCTCTGAAAATGGCACAGAAAGCCATTTTCGCGCTCTTAATGAGATAACATTGGCACGTGGCCAAACAGGTCGACTTGTTTCACTCGATGCTTGGGTAGATGGCGAGCTCCTTAACCATTATCGTGCAGACGGCCTGATCGTTGCCACTACGACAGGATCTACCGCATATTCCCTCTCCGCGGGGGGGCCATTGATAGCACCCAAAGCAGATGTTTTTGTCATAACCCCAATCTGCCCGCACAGCTTGAGTAACCGCTCACTAGTTGTATCAGACAATTCAAAAGTC
>Ga0222717_10002862_pt1 | contig 13175 bp, 10 predicted proteins | sample C33_18DmetaG_FD_165053 | JGI IMG/M metagenome (GOLD analysis project Ga0222717, IMG submission 165053) | Estuarine water microbial communities from San Francisco Bay, California, United States - C33_18D | ecosystem: Environmental > Aquatic > Marine > Unclassified | place: USA: California...
ACTCGCTATGAGAAGCACAGCGAGAACTTCCTGGCGATCGCCACTCTTGGAGCTATTCTAGCATGGATTTAGATGGTTTTAAAACACACCCTAGTATCATCTCTGTCCGTTCGCCATGGGGTGTTCACCCCATGCGGTACCGGGACTCAATTGGCTATCGGTTCCAGTCCATCGGCTGTTGAACCATCGGGCAGATCTTCCGGCACGGTCAACCGCGCCACACCAATGCTGCTATCCGCCATGCCGTAGTAGACGTCGAAGCAGTCAGTCTTTCCAAGATCATCGCGGCGGTCGATGCCGGTGGGGAACACGACGTTGGGTACGATTCCGTGGCGTTCTTCTCGTAGCATTGGCGTCAGGATCGGTTCGGGTGATCGGTATCGAAGGATGCGCGGATGGTTTTCGGACAACACCATCACACCCGCTGAATAGCGCAGATGATGCCCCGCCGGTTCTTCCTCTAGGACTTCACTAACACCATGATAGACGATCAGCCAGCCGTGACGCGTGAGCACCGGAGGGGTTCCTCCGCCGATTTTAAACATCTCCCAAGGTGCCACCGGCGTAGCAAGCCGATGATGGGAATTGAACAGGCCAAGCCCCTGGGGTTCGTCACCGTCATCGGGCATTGGGCAGTAGGAGATCCAGATGCTTTCATGATCGAGATCCACCAGTCGCTCGGCTCCCTCACAAACCGTTTCTTCAGGCAGCGTACCTGGGAAGAGCGGGCGGTGAAGCATCGCCATCTGCATCTTTCCCGCGTGGTTTGGAATCGCCACGGGGAAGACGCAGGCGTCTTTGTTGTAAACGTGGGCAAAGTCAATGCATGAATACGGTTCAAACGTTGCTAGACCCAATCGTTTCCAGTGAAGCAGATCCTTCGAGATGGCCACCGCAATCCTTGCCCCAATCGGCGAGAGTGCCGTGTAGGTCATCACATAGTGCTGGATTGGCTCGACAAAAGTGATACGCGGATCTTCGCAGCCACCGCCACCGTGTGGTATTAACTCGTAGTCCGCCTCGGGTTCCAGCGCGATGCCGAGCCGCTCGACGTCGCATGGATCCCCGACCTCGTTGAAGAGGACGCGGGCGATGCCGATCCGAGAGAAGTTGCCCGCGGCGACGAGTCGCGGAAAGAGGTAGAGCTGACCATCAGGTCCGCGAACTGCAGCGGGGTTCAGTACACCTTCGGCCTCATGCGGATTGCCGGACTCGGGTTTCATGATCTGGCCGAGGCGCTTTAATTGGAAATCGTTCATGGGCTTTCTGAATCTCCGTTGTCGAGGCACGCGAGAATCGCCTCGATCAAACGCTTGGTCTCTTCCACGTCCCTAACCTGGATGCAGCGCACACCGGCTTCCTTTGCGGGGTAATCGTTGCCACCTGGGAACAGGGCATCACCAATGAAGATCATCTCACCAATTGGGATTCCAAGAGTGTCGCGCAGCTTGCGGATGCCGTGGGCTTTGTCGATGCCGGGCTTGGTGACATCGATGGACGTGGTGCCACCGAGATGCACGGAGAATTCTGGGATGAGTTGGTCGAGGCGCTCCTTCATCCGCTTCCGCTTGGCGAAATCTGGATCCCATGTCTTCTTGGCTTCAATGGGGGCTTCCTGGCCAAGAGCGGAGAAAGTGATCTGACCTCCGCGGTCTTCGATGATCTCGCCCCAGCTCTTCTTGGTCTTGATGCCGATGTGATCGGTGACCTGGTGAAGGGAGTGGATGATCTTCTGTTTCTCATCCGCAGTAAAGTTCTCGGCGTAGAGCAGCTTCCACGTGGTGGTGTACTGATAGAACTTGGTGCCGCAGGTCGGCGGTAATGAGAGGTTCGTGAAGTGTTTGTTGTCCGGAAGATTGGAGAGCAGCTGTTTTTGGAATTGGGGCCAATCGCCGCCGGAGATCACGGCGACTCTCACGATGTCCAGCAGAGTGCTGATCAGCCCGGCCATTTCGGGATCAATCGATAATTTGCTCACGGCAAGCGTTCCGTCCAGATCGAAGACAATAAGTTGTTTCATCAGATCAGGCGGTTTCCGGTAGTGAAATTTCTAACACAGTGATGGCATCCTTCGGTTGGCAAACACAGGCACCAACCACGGCTGGAAGGAGCAGTGTATCGCCTTTTACGAAAGCGTAAGTGTTGCCCTCGTGCTCCAAGTATCCATCACCCTCGATGCACACCAGTACCCTCGGTTGTCCGATCGCACCGACTTTGAACGGTGAATCACCGCTGATCCGCCACAATGAGAAATGTTTGCACTCAAACATTCTCTCACGAAGCGCTGACGCTGATGCTTCGATCACTGGCACAACGGCGGCCAACGCCCCTTGCTTGAAATCTATACACGCCATCGCCTGATCCACCTGTAGCGGTCGGGGCTGGCCTGTCTTTGTATCAATGTGGTTCCAGTCGAAGAGCCGGAAGGTCACATCGCTATTCTCCTGAACCTCAAAGACTAGCATGTCGCCAAAAGAATGGACCGTCCCGGCCGGGATGAATACGCCGTCGCCGGGCTTTGGCGTGAAGCTGGCGAGGCTGTCTGCTACGTTGCCGTTCGCAATCGCTGTTTGCAGCGTTTCACGCGTGGTTCCGAGGGTCAAGCCCGCGTAGACGCGACTGTTCGGTCCGTCTTCCAAAACGATCCACGCCTCGGTCTTCCCGCTTTCGCCCTTCGGTAGATAGTCCGTTTGTGTGTCTGAGGGATGCACCTGGACCGACAGAACATCGCGGGCATCTAGGAACTTTAGCAGCAGCGGGAAGCGGTCGAATCTGCCCGCAAAACTCCCCAGCATCTCCCTCGGTGACTGCTTGAACAACTGTCCTAGCGTGAGGCCTTTGAGTGATCCTTCGGCGACAACGCTAGCGTGATCCTCCCGATCACTCAGCAGCCAGGCTTCACCGATGGGCTCCTCTTCCGGCAATGGAGTCGAGAGTAGTTTGGCCAATCGTCGGCCACCCCAGATCCGGTACTGGAAAATCGGATCAAAGCGAAGTGGATAAAGTGGCGATGGTTGGGGCGAAGTCATAGCTATAGGAGTTCGCTTGGCTTCACTGCGGATGTGTTTCCACCCTCGTTTTCCCACTGTTGGAAAGCTCTTTGTATCATCGGCATCTGATGGTGAGGATGTGGAGCAAGAGCCGCGCGTGACACTCCGTGTGGCAATGCGTTCCACAACTCAATCACCGACACCTCGGGATGATGAGGGTTGTTGCTAAGGATGCTGAGCGAGGCAGTACCGAGGGTGAAATGCTGTGCCTCTACGATGGATAACCCTAGCCAACGCGCAGCTAGCACTCCTCCAAACTGACCGTGTGAAAAGAGCGCAATGTTACCCTCCATCGTGCGAAGTCGGGCGATCAGGCGATCCGCCCGGGCAGCGACTTCTTCGGGACTTTCGCCGTTCGGGCAGCCATCTCCAAACACACTCCAGCCAGGACGCTCTTTGCGAATGTCCACCGAACGGATGCCCTCATAGTCCCCGTAGTCCCATTCTGCCAGGTCGGGTTCGGTCTCAGCGTCATCGCCAAGTCCAACCAACTCACAGGTCCGTCGGGCGCGTTGGCGCGGGCTGGTCAGCACACTCTCAAAGGGGATGTTCGCTAGGCGTTGTCCCCACCCCCGCACTTCGTCCTCGCCTAGCGCAGTAAGGGGAATGTCAGTGCGTCCTGTGTGCTGACCGGTGAAAGTCCATTCGGTTTCGCCGTGCCGGATAAAGAAGATCCTAGGAGGCGCAGTCGGGTCATCAGGAGGGTCGATGTCCCCGGCATTGTTGGGCGGGCTGATCACGTTTCGGGAAGGTCGGTTTTCGAGCTCCATCACTTTCCTCAGACGCCGCCGATGGCGTTCTTTGCCGGAGAACTCTGCAGTGAGAAAGGTCATTAACAGCTCCCACGCGAGAGCGTGACCTACCACCAGACCGCCGAGGCAGATCATATTGAGATCGTCGTCCTCGACTCCCTGGTGCGCTGAAAAATGATCGTGGATGAGGCAGGCGCGGACTCCAGGAACTTTGTTGGCGACGATGCCAGCACCGACGCCACTGCCGCAGATGGCAACACCACATCCCACTCGGCCGGCGGCGAGCGCATGAGCCAGCGGCACGACAAAGCTCGGGTAATCATCATCTGGATCGAGCTGGTGATTGCCAAAATCGATCACCTTCGCCCCCGCCTCGCGTAGCCTCTTTGTCAGATAGTCCTTCAATTCATGACCTCCGTGGTCGGAGGCGATCCCAATGACATTTGATGTCTTGAGCGCAATGCGAAGCTGGCAAGCGAGGTCATCTTTCATTCGCGCTCCACCTCCATCGCTGAAGAATAGTCACCATTCCGGGCTGCGTAGTTACATCTAGCTCGATGTAAGAGTGCGTCCTGGGCAGCAGAGATGTTGGACTCCTTGCCTGACCATATTTCCATTGCTGGCTGCTGGATGGCGCGTGCGAATGAAAATGCTAGCGCCCATGGTGCGCGCGATTTGAAGCGAAGGTTCATCGCGTTCAATCGTATCGAGGCGAGTTCGGCGGATTGCCCACCGGATAGAAAGGCGATCCCTGGCACAGCCGCAGGGACGGTGTCCAGCAAGCAGTTCACCGTGGCATCCGCCACGTTATTTGGAGACGGCGGAGTCGCGCAGGCCAGTCCGGGTAGCACCATGTTGGGTTTGAGCAGCATCCCTTCCATCAGCACCTGCTGGCAGTTGAGTTCGATGAAAACCGTCCGCAGCACTTCTCGCGTGACCTCGAGACAGCGGTTTATTGAATGCCCGCCCGTCATGAGGACTTCGGGCTCGACGATGGGAACCAAACCGGCTTCCTGACACAATGCGGCGTAGCTCGCCAAAGCGAGTGCATTGGCTTCGATACAGCTTCGGGTGGGAAGCTCATCGCCAATGGCAATGACAGCGCGCCATTTCGCGAAGCGGGCACCCATCTGAAAGTATTCTACCAGGCGATCGCGCAAACCATCCAGCCCCTCAGTGATCTTCTCTCCCGGATGATCTGCCAAGTCGTTGGCTCCGGTGTCTACTTTGATGCCTGGAATGACGCCCGCTTCGGCAAGGGCTTCCAACATCGAAATGCCGCCCGTGGTCTGTTGCCGAATCGTCTCATCATAGAGGATCGCACCGCTGATGTACTCGCAGAGTTGCGGCGTCGTCACGATCAGCTCCCGATAGGCGCGACGTACCTCTTCGGTTTGCGGAATGCCCAGCGCGGCGAACCGCTTGTTGCAAGTAGCATTGCTCTCGTCCATCGCGAGGATGCCCTTGCCGTCGGCCATTAGAGCGTTCGCGGTGTCGATGACTGATTGTAGAGAGGATAACATTTGGTAAGTCTGTGGCAGCACAGTTCTGCGAGGGTTAGAGGCAAACTAGGACCGTGCCTGCTACTTCGCCATGGGGTGAAACCCTACCGTTGCCCGATGCTTGAACGCTTGCTGATGGGAGATACGCAAAGGCACTGAGATATGCGTGCCGCCGGATCACCTCTCAAAGCTGATGGCAGATCCGACATGAGAGGTCGATCGTCATAGAGGGTTACTTATTCTGAAGAGCCGACGCGAATCACGCATTTGCCGATATTTTTACCGTCTAGCATGCCTATAAACGTGGCAGATGCGTGCTCCAATCCATCCACGATTTCCTCGCGGTAATGGATTTTTCCAGCCTCTAGCCAGCCAGCCATCTCCGCTGCAAATTCGGGATACAAGGATCCGAAATCCTCGAAGATGATGAAGCCACGCATGGTTATCCGCTTCCGCAGTATCTGCCCCATCAGGTAACCCAATCGATCAGGACCTTCAGGGAGGCTTGTGGCGTTGTATTGTGAGACCAGGCCGCACACGGGCACGCGCGCCCCGGTATTGAGTTGTGGGAGAACGGCGTCAAAGACCTTACCACCAACACTCTCAAAATAAACATCGATTCCGTCAGGAGTTGCAGCGATCAACTCATTGTTAAAGTTGGCAGACTTATGATCGAGGCAAACATCCACTCCGAGAGTCTTCACTGCGTAATCGCATTTCTCCGCGCCTCCTGCGATGCCGATCACCCTACATCCGTGAATCTTTCCAATCTGGCTAACAGTTGCACCGACAGGTCCGGTTACGGCGGCGACGACAAGAGTCTCTCCCGCTTTCGGCTTGCCGATATGCGTGAGACCGGCCCATGCCGTGAATCCAGGCATGCCTGTCACACCCAAGGCCCATGACGGATGTTCCGGATCACTGCCGAGGGAAGTCACGCCTTCTCCGTTCGAGATGGCGTAATCTTGCCAGCCGTTTGCACTGACAACCCACTCCCCTTCTTTGAAACCATCGAGCTTGGAAATTTCTACCCGAGCTACGGTTCCCCCTACCATCACCTCACCAATTTCAACGGGCGGCGCATATGACGGAGCATCGCTCATCCGCCCACGCATGTAGGGATCAAGCGAGAGGAATTCCGTGCGAAGCAACATCTCACCCTCCTGAGGCGAAGGGACCGCTTCTGTCATCAGGGTCAACGTGCTTTCCGTCGGCACGCCTTCAGGTCGTTCTGCAAGAACGAGGCGGCGGTTTGTCGTGTTCGTTTGTTTCATTGATAGAGAGCTTCCAAGTTTGATCAGTTTTCCCATTTCCAGTCGCGAATCTCGGGCATGTCCTGTCCGTTGCTCTGGATGTATTGTTTATGCTCGATGAGTTTGGCTTCGAGTAATCGCTTCAGCGTCTGTCCCTTCTCTCCGGTTTGAGGCAGGCGATCGATGGTGTCCATGACGAGATGGAACCGGTCCAGATCGTTGAGCACCGTCATGTCGAAAGGAGTTGTGATAGTGCCTTCTTCCTTGTAGCCGCGGACGTGGATGTTGTGATGGTTCGTCCGTCGATACGTCAGTTGGTGGATCAGCGACGGGTAGGCGTGGAAAGCAAAGATGACGTGTTTATCCTTGGTGAAGAGAGCGTCGAAGTCGCTGTCGCTCAATCCGTGCGGATGTTCGATTTCCGGTTGGAGTCGCATGAGGTCGACGACGTTGACCACGCGAATCTTCAACTCGGGAAGGTGCTCGCGCATGATGGACACGGCGGCGAGCGTCTCCAAGGTGGGCACGTCACCACAGCAGGCCATGACCACATCGGGTTCGCCGCCTTCGTCGTTGCTCGCCCAATCCCAGATGCCGATGCCTTGGGAGCAATGTTTGTCGGCAGCTTCCATCGTTAGCCATTGTGGCGCGGGGTGTTTGCCAGCGATGACCACATTGACGTAGTGCTTGCTCCGCAGGCAGTGATCCATGACCGAGAGCAGGCAGTTCGCATCCGGCGGCAAATAGACGCGCACCACGGAGGCTTTCTTGTTCACGACGTGGTCGATGAAGCCGGGATCCTGGTGGGTGAAGCCGTTGTGATCCTGTCGCCAGACGTGCGAAGCGAGTAGGTAGTTCAGTGAGGCGATTGGCTTGCGCCAGGGCAGCCCCGCCGTGACTTTGAGCCACTTGGCGTGCTGGTTAAACATCGAGTCAATGATGTGGATGAAAGCCTCGTAGCAGTTGAAGACACCGTGCCTTCCGGTGAGAAGGTAACCTTCGAGCCAACCTTCGCATTGGTGCTCGCTTAGCATTTCCATCACACGTCCCGTTGGCGCGAGCCATTGGTCGTTGGCTAGGGTGGCAGCGTTCCATTGCCGTTCGGTGGTTTCGAAGAGAGCCTCGAGTCCGTTTGATAGGGTTTCGTCAGGGCCGAAGACACGGAAGTTTTTCTGGTCTTCGTTTAATGTTGTTACATCCCGGAGAAATCTCCCTAACACATGGGTATCGCCAATACCCAGCACACCGGGTGTCGGCACGTCCACGGCATTGTCGCGGAAATTAGGCATCTGCAAGTCACGCAGGAGCAGGCCGCCGTTGGCGTGGGGATTTGCTCCCATGCGGCGATCTCCTTTCGGCGCAAGTTCGGCCAGTTCGGGAATGAGCTTGCCGTCTTCATCAAAGAGTTCTTCGGGGCGATAGCTGCGCAACCAGTCCTCCAATTGTTGCAGCTCCTCCGGATGTTTCGCCGGGTGAAGCGGCACCTGATGCGCGCGAAACGTTCCTTCCACTTGAAGACCGGCAACGACTTTCGGCCCTGTCCAGCCTTTGGGTGAATTGAGAACGATCATTGGCCACCGTGGACGTGTCTGACTGCCGCGCTCTCTCACTTCGAGGTGGATGCGTTGGATCTCAGCAACAACAATGTCTAGCGTTGCTGCCATCGATTGATGCATGGCATCGTCGTCGTCTTGGTATTCGACGAAATGGGGTGTCCATCCGTAGCCGCGCATCAGTTGATCCAACTCCTCACGCGTAATGCGAGCGAGCACCGCCGGATTGGCGATCTTGTAGCCGTTTAGATGGAGGATCGGCAACACCACACCGTCAGTAGACGGATTCAGGAATTTGTTAGAATGCCAGGCCGTGGCCAATGGGCCGGTTTCCGCTTCCCCATCGCCAACGACACAGGCGACAATGAGATCGGGGTTGTCAAAAACCGCGCCAAAGGCGTGGCTGAGCGAATAGCCCAATTCGCCTCCTTCGTGGATCGAGCCGGGAGTTTCAGGTGAAACGTGACTGGGAATGCCTCCGGGAAAGGAGAACTGGAGGAAGAGCTTTTGCAGCCCCGCTTCATCCTGAGTGATGTTCGGATAGACCTCGCTGTAAGTGCCTTCGAGATACGTGTTTCCGACAATGGCCGGTCCGCCATGACCAGGCCCGGAGACGTAAAGCATGTTGAGGTCGTGCTCCGTGATGACACGGTTCAGGTGCGCGTAGATGAAGTTCTGTCCGGGCGTCGTGCCCCAATGGCCGAGCAGCATCGGCTTGACGTCTGCGAGAGTGAGCGGACGTTTCAGCAGCGAATTATCGGCGAGAAACATTTGCCCAACCGAGAGGTAGTTTGCCGACCGCCAGTAGGCATCAATGCGATGGAGTAGGTCTGGTGAAAGTGGATTTGGGTTCATACTGTAGGCAGCCCCGTAAGCAGCGTCTCCCCGCACGGGTTGTTAAAGGTCTAGAGCCTGGCCATCCCCTTGGCTATGGGGTGTAACCCTACCGGGAGTCTGAGGGGCTGGCCGCGATGCTGATTCGTTCCCTCCATGCGAGGAGGCGCAGGGAATTGAGGACAACCACGATGGTGCTGCCTTCATGTAGCACGACTGCGACGCTTAGCGGGATGACGCCAAACCCCGAAGCGATCAGGAGCATAGCAATGACGCCAAGCGCGATGACGAGGTTCTGGCGGATGATGCGCGCACTGGCGCGGCTGAGGCCGATGGCGAAGGGCAGCTTGCCGAGATCATCGCCCATGAGTACGACATCGGCAGTTTCTAGGGCGACTGCGGTGCCACCGGCGCCCATCGCGACGCCGACTGAGGCTGCGGCCAGCGCGGGGCATCGTTCACGCCGTCGCCGATCATTGCGATGACGCCAGTACCGTGCTGGAGTTCGCGCATCAATGTTAGCTTGTCTCCCGGAAGCAACTCAGCGCGTATCTCGGTGATGCCGACTTGATCAGCGACGCGATGAGCCACGGAGGCGTTGTCTCCGGTGAGCATGACCAGACGCTTGATGCCTTGCGCCCGCAGCCGCTGCATCACTTCTTTGACCTTGGGACGTGGCTCGTCAGCGAGGGCGATGACGCCGATGAATTTCCCCTCGCGACGAATGATCACCGTGGTCTGGCCGTCGCCTTCGAGCTTGGTAATCGTTTCAGCGAGCGGCTGGCCGGTTTCGGCCGCAGGATCGCTAGCAAAGGCGCGCATGGCTCCAATCAGGACTTCCGCACCTTCGACCTGCGCTTGGATGCCTTTGCCCGCGAGGTTCTCGATCTCGGTGGCCGAGGGGAAGGTGATGTTCCTCTCTTTGGCTGTGTTAACGATAGCTTCGGCCAGTGGGTGACTGGATTGTTCTTCGACCGCAGCGGCAATGCGCAGCACCTCATCCTCTGGCGTGCCTTCAAAGCCGATGATTCGCGTGACCGCGAAACGACCGGTGGTGAGCGTGCCAGTTTTGTCCAGCGCCACGGTGTCCAAGTTTCCAAGGCTCTCCAGATGCACGCCGCCTTTGATCAGCACCCCACGACGGGCCGCCTGGGCGATGCCCGCGAGCACGGCAGCGGGGGTGCCGATGGCCAGCGCGCACGGCGACGCCGCCACGAGCAGCAACATTCCACGATAGAAACTCGCACTCCACGTCCAGGCAAATCCGAGCGGCAGCAGCACAATGACTAACAGTGTCCCGATGAGCACCGCTGGCACGAAGCGCCGGGCAAACGTCTCCGTGAAGCGCTGCGTTGGGCTCTTCTGATCCTGAGCCTCAGCAACGAGCTGCATCACACGGGCGAGCGTGTTGTCACGGGCGAGCCGGGTCATGCGCACGTCGAGCGCATTGTCCTGATTGATCGTTCCCGCAAAGACTTCGTCACCGAGCTTGCGCTCCACTGGCACGCTTTCGCCCGTAATCGCGCTTTGATCGATGCTGCTCTCGCCGGCCGTAATTACACCATCCACGGGCACGCGTTCGCCGGGTTTCACGACTACAATTTCTTCCACTGTGAGGTCTTCCACCGGCACCTCTTCCAGCCGGTCACCACGCTTGGTGAAGGCCGTGCGCGGCATGAGTTTTCCGAGAACTCCCACGGCATTGCGCGCGCGGTCCATCGCGTAGTGCTCACCCGCATGACCGAGCGAGAAGAGAAATAGCAGAAACGCACCCTCCGCCCATTCGCCGAGCAAGGCCGCCCCTGCTGCCGCCGCGATCATCAGCAGATCGATGTCGAACTTGCCACGAAACAATGCAGGCAGAGCCGCACGAGCCACATCGTAGCCGCCTGCCAGATAGGACAAGAGGTAGAACCCAAGCGCCACCACCGCGGGCAGGCCGAAGAACTTCTCTCCGAAGAATCCGATCGAGAGCGCCACGCCAGCAACAACCACCGTCAGCATTGCCCAACGCTCCTGCATCCAGTGCGGCAGGAAGGACGGCGCAAAGCCATGATCGTGGTCGGGGTTGATGTCTGCTGGTATCACGCGAACAACGTTTGCCGATTCGACGATGCCAATTTCGCGAGCGCATCCGGCCCGATGGGTTCCTCGGGCTGCCAGGGGAGCCATGCGGTGCGCTTGGCATGTTTCTCTACCACTTCACTTAGGTAGTGATGCTCGGAAGCTTCGCGGCATTGTAAGAGTGGATCACAGGAGCCGCTGTTGAGCAGGCTTTGATTAATGACCCACGCATAGGGCTCGATGCGCGCACGGCGCAGGTCTTCCTGCAAAGCGGCGGCTTCATGCACGGGTGTGGCTTCTGGCAGAGTGACGATCAGGATGCGTGTGAAATCGGGATCGCGCAGCCGTTCGAGTAGCTTGAGGACTTCCTCGGGTTGCGTGCTACGTGCTTGGCGTTCGAGTTCATGCTGATAAGCTTCACTCGCATCGAGCAAGAGAAGCGTGTGGCCGGTTGGCGCGGTATCGAGCACGACGAAGCGACCTGTGCCTTGTCCAACCTCACGCGCGAAGGCACGGAAGACGGCGATTTCTTCGGTGCAGGGCGAGCGCAGATCTTCTTCGAGCAATGCACGACCCGCCTCATCCATCTGTGCTCCTTGAGTGTCCATGACCTCGGAGGTGTAGGCGGCGGTTTCGCTGGCGGGATCGATTTTGCTGAGTGTTAGTCCTTCAACTTTGCCGTGAAGCGTTTGTGCGACATGGGCGGCGGGATCGGTCGTGCTGAGATGCACGGAATGGCCACGCTTTGCCAGCATGACGGCGATGGCAGCGGCGACGGTGGTCTTGCCAACGCCGCCTTTTCCCATCGTCATGATCACGCCATTGCCCTGCTGCTCGATGTCGGCGACGAGGTCGGCCAAGCTTTCCATTTCGGGCGCCGTCCAGCCGCTCTCATCCGTCTTTGCGCGCCGCACTTGGGCATCATCACTGAGCAGCACACGCAAGCCGCCAATACCAAGGATATTGATAGGGCGCAGTGGCACGATGAAACTCGGCATGGAGCCGATGAATTCACTGGCCGCCGTCAAGGCAGACAATCCACGCTGCTGCATGGCCTGTGCGGTCACATCTTCCGGGCAATCCGTCTCGAAGGTGCCGTTCACTATGAGGCATTGGTTGCCCACCCCGATGGCTCGCAGTTCCTTGGACGTCCGCTCGGCTTCACGTAGTGCCGCGCCTTGTGCGCGGCTCACGAGTACAAGCGTGGTGGCGGTGGCATCGGCCAAGGTCTTCACCGTGGCTTCATAAATGACACGCTGCTTTTCCAGACCAGCCAGCGGGCCGAGGCAGGAAGTGCCGCTAGTGTTCTTCTCGAGGAACTGATCCCACGCCTTCGCCAAACTCATCAAGCGTAGCGTGTGGCCGGTCGGCGCGGTGTCGAAGATGACGTGATCATAGTCTTTCGCGGCATCGGGATTGCCGATGAGCCCGGAGAACTCGTCAAAGGCTGCGATCTCCACTGTGCAGGAGCCCGAAAGCTGTTCTTCCATACTACGCAACGCCGTCTCCGGTAGCAGACCGCGCATGGGGCCTATCAATCGCTCGCGATACGCCGCCGCCGCTTCCTCGGGATTGATGTTCAGCGCATCGAGTCCCGGCGCTCCCGCGATGGACGCAGGAGTGTTTGTGAGTTTCGATTCTAACACTTCATCTAAATTCGATGCTGGATCTGTGCTGACCAGCAGCACACGCTTGCCAGCATCGACGAGTTTCAGCGCCGTAGCGCAGGAGAGCGAGGTCTTACCCACGCCTCCCTTGCCCGTGAAAAAGAGAAAGCGTGTCGCTGTGGTAGGGTCGGGTTGAAAGAGCGGCAGCTTCATGATGCCACCTCCTCTTTGCCAAGTGCGGCGCGGAACCAAGCGGTTCGCTCGTCCTTCGTCGGGTAGCGACCTTTCAGATGCACTTCACCATCCCAGAAGATCAGCGGCAGCACTTCAGCACCTTCCTTATCCAGCAAGGCTTTCACGATGGGGTTCTCCACAAACGCCATGGGCTCCTTCCCCAGATTGAAGCGCTCGATCTTGATTCCCCGCGTACCGATTTGCGAGAGCATGGCGGCGAAATTGACGAGATCAGGATCAATGTCAGTGCCGCAGACGCCTGTGGAACAGCACATGGGCGGGTCATAGACTTGGATGGTTTTCATGGTAATTGTTTCATTCTGAGA
>Ga0222717_10002877_pt1 | contig 13135 bp, 9 predicted proteins | sample C33_18DmetaG_FD_165053 | JGI IMG/M metagenome (GOLD analysis project Ga0222717, IMG submission 165053) | Estuarine water microbial communities from San Francisco Bay, California, United States - C33_18D | ecosystem: Environmental > Aquatic > Marine > Unclassified | place: USA: California...
TGCTGAAGCCACATCAAATACTAAAGACTATGCGTAGCTACTACGAAGCTGATATCAAGAAACATGCGATGGCTGTTGAGGTTATTATAAGTAACCCAATGGCCTTTCACGACCACGATGCTTTCTACGAAGCTATCGAGTCTCAACTAAAATTATTAATGGAGTCTAAAGATTATCTTGAAGGGCTAGACATCGTTAGGATTGAGATGGAGACTCGTGATGTCTGATGGGAATCTTATTGGTTTTAGAATCTTTTTTGATTCTGCTGGAAACCTAATGACAGAGTTTAATCAAATTCCTACTAAAGAGGTAGGAAAAATATTTAAAGAGCCTGAAGAACAGAAGATTATTACTACCGTTCTTGAGCAGGCTCTGATAAACTTTGAGGGTCTTCATGCAAAAATAGAAAAAGAGCTTGACGCACTAAACACTAGGATCGTTTAGATCTATACTTCCTAGTTTTTTGGGCAACCTTCTTCGGCTGTTTGCTGTGTTGCTTGCCCTTTTTTGTATCTTCTCTTTTCTTTTTGGTTGTTGCAGCATACTCTTTAGCTGACAAAGACTTAATAGCTTTAGAGGGAAGATACCTTTCCCCTGTCTCACTAGATTTTTTACCGGACTTAGTACGCCACTTTTGCTTTGTCCAAGCCTTAAGAGACTTTTGAGACTTCTTAAGAGCCATTACTTATATCCTCCTCCGGCAGCTTTATACTCTTTAGCAAGCATTTGAGCTTTACGGGCTGACCATTGACCAGCTTTGCCACCCTTTGAGCCTGCCTTTATCTTGTTGAAGAGGCGTTTACGCATTGTAGGTTTAGTATAATTACCTGCCTCATTTACTTTTGACTTTGTTTTTTTAGCGGCCAAGTTTCCCCCTAGTAACTAATGTATAATTTAGAAACTATTCTACTTGCAGTTTCTGTAAATAGAAAAGGGAATACCGCATGTACTAAACATGCAAGGCTTCCTAGAAGCATCCAACCTGAAAAGACACTCGCTCTTTTTAAATGCTGTAAGTATGTTTCATCAGCTGCACTAGGATGTGCTGTAAATATATTTTTCATATTCTTCACCATTTTGCCTTATCAGCCCAATAAGCCGCTGACATCTTTCCCTTCTTTATGTTCTTAGCGTGTCGAGCCTTGAACGACTTCCTTTTTGCTTTCATTGCGGCTGACTCACCTGCCTTTGGTTTGCCTGCAGTCTTCGCACCTTTCTGACCAAAGCGAATTGTTTTAATTTTATCGCCTTCTTTTGCCACCACGATATGTGATTTTGTTTTATGATTGGGTGTACGTTTCGGTTTGTTATATCCACTTACTCCTGCCCTTTCTAGTCTAGGATCTTTTTTCTTAGTCATACATATCTCCAGTACGAATCATTTCTGTTACCTCTACTGCGCGTTGACCAACTTGTGTAGCCCATCGACTGTCTAAAAACTCATCTGCTGCTTCTTCATAGTTGTGAATTGCCATAGCAGCAAGAGCATTTTCAAACTTTCTAAGTCGTGTAAGTCCTAGATTAAAGCACAGGTTTACCATCGCCTCTCGCCTAACTTCAGTAAGGTCTTTAAACCAAGCAAACGCCCCGTCAAGCTCTTCTAAGCAGCGCTGTACATCATTCATTAGAAGATAGTCTACCTCGTCATGAGTCAATCCTAAGCCTACACCACGCTTTATACAGCGTCCTACGCCTATGGTTTCGTAGCCAAGGTGATCTTTGTAGACATAGTACTTGACGCCTTCATGACGCTTTAAAGTTTCTATGAGTCTTTTCATTATTATTTTTCTCCGTCTTGATAGAATGGGCTAAGACCTTGATCTATTCTTTGTAAAGCATGTTTCTTTGCTTTTATAATGATAGACTCAGGGATGTTCTTGGCGTTTCCTTCAAGCTTCATGTTCGCTAAACTTTTTATTTCCTCTTTAGTTAAAGATGGAACCATTGTAGGAACTTCCATTTCCTGCCCATTTATTTTCATACCAACAGAAACTTCTGTCATAGTTCCACCTTCAACTTTGTTTTGTACTGGCCCTAGAAAGCCTTGTGCAGACTTTTTACTTCCATCTGATCTGTACATAGAAGGATCAGTAATTTTACCTCCCTCTTGATACCCACGTCTTGACTTGCTTTCGTCAGGGGTGTAATATAACACCTCTTTATTTCTAATCATTTTCATAATTTGCTTTTCAGCATCTTCACGAGTATTGGCGTCAATCTTAAAGCCTTTGTTGTTGTTGGCAATATCCATAGCCCCACCTTTAAGATCTAACTCTACAAACTCTCGTGCGTTTGCAGCAAACTTACTAAATGTAGGATGCTTAGATTGCTTTGCAACCCAGCCTAAACCCAAGTGCCTAGCAGCATCTCCACGCCCGTCAAGTTGCTCAGACTTTGGAAATTTTTTATCTAGGCTTTTAGCCCAATCAAGATCTTCTTTAGAAACTCCTAAGGCGTCTGTCATTTTGTCTACAAAACCTTCTTTAATTTTGTCAACAAATCCACCTTCATTAAACAACATACGCTTTTCAGGGTCTTCTTCATCTACGAAGGCTGATCCAGCTTGAATGTTGTAGGGCTGTCCTGTCATTTTATCAATGCGTTCATCAGGCTCAGAGGGTGCGTTAGGTACTACAACCTCTCCACCTTTAGCGTAAGGAAGACGTGTTTTTTCTTCTTCTTCAGTTGGTAAGTTTTCAACACCTTCCATAGAAGTATCTAAAAGTTTAACTGTATCTCGACTAAATATTTCATCTACTCGATCTGGATCAGGATTCATTAGGGGTGTTGAATACATTCTTGTTTGCGCTTCAATAATTCTATTGACGTAATCAGTATGCTTTTCAGAATCCATGTTCATTTTTTCAAGCACACCAGTAAGTTTCTTATCAGTCAGCTGGTCCTCTTGTCGGAAAGTACCTGCAATTATCATTCCTGCTTCTTCATCGCCTAAGTTATCAAGCATAATCTGAATTGCAGTGCCGCCTATTAATGTATCAGCAGCTAAATAATCCATGTATATTTCTTGTTGAAGATTGTATAATGCTTCTTGACGAGAAACATACCGATCAACCATGTCCGTTGAAAGCTGTCCAAACGAAGGAGAAGTTAAAAGCATGTTTCTTTTCTTTCTGGCGTATGCCTTTACTTTATACTTAAAAGAATCTCGTGCATCAAACTCAGTAAGTTTAAATCCACTAAGAGAGCCAGCAGCTTCAATATAAGGGTCTTTTATTTTTCCAGTTACGGGATGTTGTTTGTCGTTTGCGGCGTCCACAACATCTTTAAAAGAAGAATAAGTTCCCGGTTGAAAAGATTCAAATATATGGTATATAGACGCTGCAGCCGAGTCTAAAAAAGACATTCCTTCGACAGATATTTCTTTTCCATCTTTAGTATATCCGCTTCCTCTAATAGCACTTTGAACATCTAAGACAGCTTCAGTTACCATAGACTCACCAAAGTAAGGAGCTAAAATATTTGTAATCCCTTGATATATAGCACCGCCTAGTTTTTCATCTAACTGCTCACCTTTAAGCTCGCCTGTTTTTATTTGACGAGCTATTTCTGCAAAAGGTTCTTTTACAGCGCTATAACTATCTATATACTGAGTATCGTTTACATATAACTTATCGTCTATCCGAACAACATTCTTGGGCGCTTTAGACCAAGGAGTTTCTGAAAGTCTTTGAATTGCTTTTTGTTCTTCTGAATCAAAGCCAGCAAGTTGATACGTTGCTGTTGAGCCTAAGGTAAACCCAAATGCTCCTGTGCTTATTCCTGCAAGACGTTGTAACCCTCTTCTTCTTATAACGTCGTTTCCAGATCCAATTTCTTTTGCAGACTGCTTTAACATGTTTGCAGAGGTACGCATAATTTCTGCAGGAAACGAAACAAAGTTACCTACAGGCAGATATCGAAGTTGTTTAATTGTAGGAGGAACACGATCATAATTTGGTATCATGTTTTGAGTAAGCCAAGCACTTTGTTTCTCTAAAGCTTCTATAGACTCATTAGGATAAGCCTTTTTTAAAGTAGCTAAATCACTTTCAAACATATTAATTTTATAAAAATCATCGACAGCCATATATGTGTTAGTCAATGCATCATCGACAGCTTCAGTGACTCCTACTAGCTTTTTAGGCACACCATAACCAACAGCCTTTTGACCTAGACGAGTAATAAAAGTATCTGCGTCTGCTTCTGCTCCTATTTTTAATAGCTCACGAGTTTCATTAGCTTTTACGCTAGTATTTATGATTCCAAGACGAAGATACTTTTCATACATAGCATCAAGCTCTGCATCCCCGCCCCTATTAATTCTGTTCCACAACACCTGTCTTGTTGTATTACCGTTAGCAAAGGGATTTATTCCGTTAAATGCACCAAACTGTGCGCCACCTGTTATGTTTCTAGCGTGTGTAGTAAGGCTATATACAGTTTTTTGTTTTTGAGACATGCCTTTTATATTAGCAAGACCTGTAAAAAAAGGATTATCTAAAGCCGACAGTCGAGCAACTTTGTTTTGTATAGCAGTAAGCTGTTCTTTTGTAGTAAACTTACCGTCTAGAAAAGAGTTAGTTCCATTGATAACAACATCTGCGCCTACACTGCTTTTAGATTCATTAAAAATGTACTTGCCCTCGCCCAGCTGATAAAGCTCGTTGTAAAATCTATTATTTTCTGTAAGCTTTGAAAGTTTTGAAACTGTCAAAATAATATTTTCACTAGGATTTTTTATTTCTCCCATTAAGTTTCTAACTGCTTGAGGAATTTCTTCTCGGGACGTTAAGATTTTTTTGTTCAGTCTGCTAACTTTGTCGTAATAACTTTCAAACTTTTTATTATCGTCTATATTGTTTACACTTTTTAAAACTTCTTGAACTTTGTTAGATGCAAAGTCTTCTATTTCTTCTAGCTCAATTTTTCCTAGATTTCTTGCTTGCTGTCTAAAGTATTCTGTCGCTTCTTTTACTGCAGCGGATGAAGGATGATATCCCGCATCTTCATACATGCGATAAGATCGACGAATATACATTCCCATGTTGTCAATAATAGTTTCTTTAAATTCTCCAGAAACTAAGTTTGAATTAACAATTTTTCCTGATAAATCATCAATAAGATTACGTGCATTGACGACCTCAGTAGCAATATCCTTATTAATTTTGTACTTTTGAGATATAAGACGAATTTGTTTTTCTACAGAGATATCTGGAGAAAAATCTAAGTCTTCAGACAAAGCCCGCTGAACATTAGTAGCTGCTGTCTTAGTTTTTACGTCACTGTTTAGATTATCTAAAGACTTTTTAAGTCTATTAGAAACATGTTCTGCTTGAGCAACAATCTGTCGCTGTGCATAAGTTGCGTCATTAAAAGCATTGAAAGCTTTTGGTGTCCAATATCCACGAGATGTAAAAGTCCTCTGCATGAAACGACGTAAAGGTCCACTTTTAAATGTATAGGGCATTTCCGGTTTAAATTTATTTTGTAAAAATACTTGCGCACTATCCTCATCAATTTTTATATATTCAGTAACTTTTGCAGGATCATAGTTAGTAGGGGCTTTGTCCCTTTTAATTTTTAAACCATCTACAATTGCCCTAGCTTGTTCTTTTTTATTTAGTGCTTGTAAAGGTTTTTTAAAAGTTTTAACAAGTGCAGGCGAACTTTTCTCTATAAGTTTTAAGAGTGCCATTCCTCCGCCACCAATTACGGCGTTTTCTGCAAGCAGTTTTACTCTTTCTTCAAGTACGGTATCGTCTTTATCAATAGACATGAATTCAATTAAAGCTTTTGTTGATTCGTTTGTGATGTCTTCGTTTTCTAAAATATTAAAAAATGTTTCTTCTTCATCTCCAGCATAAAATAACTGACTTAATAACGTCCCTTCAACAGCAGCACGAATTAAACTTGGCGTTTTAGCTGCGTACTTGCTTCCTTGAATAATACTTCCACCAACAATGTAAGGCGCTACTTGTACTAAATCTCCCGCAAGGCCTCTTTCTTTTACCTTACCTTCTTTAGTTACGATATCTTCAGACTTAACGCCCGGAATAACATCTGCAACCATTTGAGAAAAAGCTTTTGTAGTTTCATTTATAAATTGATCCTTGCTTTCAAACTTTGAAGGTATTGGTAAAATATCAGTAATTACTTTAGGAACAAAGCGACCATATTGTGTTAGACCTTTAATAATATCTGTAGCAATGCTTGGATCTTCTTCGACCGCAGTTTTTAAAAAGACTTCTGATTGAGATATAACAGGCGTTACTGTTTCTTTTTTAGGTTGTTCAATAATAGTTTCAGGCTGTTCAATAATAGTCTCAGGCTTCGGCAACGAAAAATTAGTTATGCCGTTACTTTTAGCTAACAAATAGTCCTGAATTGCTTCCTCATTAGAAACATTATTAGGAACGTCGTGAAGTAATTGGCCGTCTGGTAATTGTATAACTCTAGACATAGCTAATATTCCTATTAAAATTTATTATTGTTGTTGTATGGCAGTTTTTACTGCTGGATATGAAATACGCCCGTAGTCGCTATCCTTTGGAAATGTTGTTGTTCCATACGCTTCTTCAGCTGCTTCATACATACTTCGCATTATGTCTGCTAAGGCACTATTTATATCTGCTGGAGATTTACCAGACATTTGTGTTTTGATAATATCAGAGGTCATAATTCCTGTCATAAAAACATTTACAGAATCAGATATAATTTGTCTTCTAGAAGGATCTTCTAAAACTCCCCGACCTTCGGTTTTTGTAACTAAAGTATTAAAAACATTTGAAACTGCTAAATACTCTGCGGCGCTTTGTGGATTAGAAGGATTTTCAACATTTGCTTCTTGTGACATTCGTAAAAATTCTCTAAAGCCCTTGTCAGTAAATTCCTGAACCGCAAGCTTGGCAGGATTAAAAATATCTAACTGAGCTTTTAATTCATTAGCTGCAGTTACTTTAGGATCTGCACTAAACACAGGCAGTATATTACCGTTTTCATCTTTGTCTAAATATTTTTCACTTGTAACTGTAGAATTAGTAGGATCTAGTAAGTCTTCTTCCGTTGTTACTTCTACGCGATAAAAATTATCGCCTCTTTCTACAGTTGTATTTTTTGTTTCGGTTTTTTTAGTTTTGTTGGCATTAAAAGCTTCGGTAGGAAAAACGTCTTTAGTAAATGCATACGCTCGTGTCATGTCTCCAAAGGTCTGGAAAGTTGTCATAAACGTATTTAGTTCTTTGGCGTCTTCCATTTCGTCAGTAATAGCCTCAAAAGCCTCTTCTTCAAACTCTTTTTGAGACTTACCTCCAAAGAAACTTGAGACTCCTCTTGTAACGTAATCGCTTATTTTTGTTGGATTAGCCTTTGTCGCATTAAGTTTAACCATCGCCGAATACGAATCGTTGTCTAAAACTTCATCAGCTAACAAAATAGCTTTCTCATAATCTTTAGCCCACTCTTCAGCCAGCTTTTTTGTTTCTTGACGAATTTTAGCGTTGTAAGTAGTTAAATCGCCTGTATATGTATTAGATAGTTCTTCTTTTGCACGAGCTTCAAATTCCGGCGTAAACTGAGACATTGCATAGCCTACTGTGTCTCCAGAAGAATAGCCGTCTCCTCCTTGTTGAATTGAAGATTTATATTGATTCAGCTGCGAAACATTTCCAAAGGCGGTTTTTTGAGCTTGCTGACCTAATAAAACTTTTTCTTTTTTTAAAAAGTTTTCTGTTTTTTCAGCAAGTTTTGTATTGCCTATTTTAATCGCAAGACCAACACCAAGACCCAACAAAGCTTGTCGTTCTTCACGCTTACGCATTTGACGTTGTTCTTTTTCCCGTCTTTTTCTAACATCTGCTAAAAGGGACTGACCGAATTCTTGAATAGCCATTATACTTCTTCCTCTTGAACGGGCTGCTGTGCAAGTAAACTTTCTTCAGCAGGGGGTGGTATTTCTTCAGGACGACCCATAAGACTTGGCGTTTCAGGTACGGGCAGTTGTTCAATTGTTTCTACCATTTCAGGCGTAATAGCACTTGAAGAGACTTTACCAAGCGCAGCAAGTTTTTTAATTCTTTCTATTTTTTCTTTTTTAAACTCAGCGCCAAAGACTCGCTCTTCAGCCTCATCTTTTTCTTCGCCTTGATAAATTTTTGGATCAATTGCCGCACGTTCTGCAAGAGCAAGCAACATATAAGCAACAGGCTCTACAAGCATTAACATTAAATCAGGGTTCCATTTACCTTCTTTAAAACCGGCAAATAAAAGCGTTTGAACAATGTCCATGACGGGTACATCTTGAACAAGAAGATCTATTATTTCTCTGTAAGCCTCTTCTTCAATAAGACCTGAAAATATTTCTTCAGAGGCTGCATGAACTGAAGTATACTCAGGAGGCTTTTCATAAGGCGAAGGATTTTCAGGATCGCTTGTTAAACTTTGTCCCGGTATAGGCCTACCACCCGTTAAAAGTACTTTATTATATTCTTCACTCATATTCTAATATCCTTTATGCAAGACCGTATTTACGCATTGCTGTTAAGTATGTAGCGTCATTGTACATGTTTGCATTGTAACCGAAAGGCTGGGAGTTAACAAGATTTTGATTTTGTGCTATATAATTAACAGGATCAATAGAGCCTACCATAGGCGCTTCACTTATAGTTGGAACTACTGTAGCATACGACGTTTGATTAAATACAGGATCTGGACTAAGACCTACAAGCTTTTTAGCATATTGCGATGGAATATCTGTAATGGTTGATCCAAGCTTATCTATAGCTTCGCCCGGAAGCTCTTGAATTTTTTCTCGACCCAAACGAATTGTTTTATCAAATAAAGACTCTGGATCAGCTGCCTTTTTAATGGCACTAAAATCGCCAGACCGCATAGCTGTATTTTCAGCCGGTGTAAAGTCTGGATTAAACTCCTTATCAAAAGCACTGTCAAGACTGGCTTCTGCTTGTACTGAAAGCTTACGATTAACTACAGCAGAAGGATCACCAACTGCAGGAGCAGTCAAATCAACATCTGGCGACAACAAAGAGTCTGGCATTTTTCCAGTCACTTTAACCTCACTCATAGAGGCAGGCATATCAGGCGTAGCTAAATCTGGATCAGCAAACTGTGGTGTAGGAGGAGTAATGGCTGAAACTTTGTCAGGAGTAATATTTGCAGCTTCAAGGCGGTTTGTTTCATAAGCACCTGTTGGGTCTACACCGCCTCCAGAAAATGATTCTAAAAATGCTTCACCAGTCCCTGTAATTTGTTTTCCAATTGATGTAAGATTAGCCTCACCAATACTTTTTCCAAGACCCTTTAAATACTCTGACCCAAACGTCTCACCTGCTTTTAAAAGAGCTGTATCTACACCAAGCGCATTTGCACCAGCCTTAAGTGTTTCACCTACAACATTCTTAACGCCTTCGGTAATTGTAGTAAAAGGCTTACTAATTGTATTGGCAATACTAGTCGCTTTAGCAAGAAAATTACCAGCACCATTAACAATAGAAGATCCTATTCCTCCATACGCTTGAAGTCCTCCTACAACACTACCCCACATACCACTTAGGGCTGCTCCAATACCCGGCAACAAAAGCGAAAGACCTATTTGACCTACAATGCCAATCTTGTCCATAAACTTACCTATAGACTTAAAAGCACTTTTAATTCCTTTACCAATTTTTTTAAAAGTACTTTTAATACCCTTACCAATTTTAGATAAAACTCCCATTTATTTCTCCTTCTTAAATAAACTTATTAATAAGATTTATTAATGTACTGGTAGTTGTAGAGTTCTTTTCGCCACTAGCCGCCGACTCGTTTCCAAGGGCCGTTGCTATTAGTTGAGTTTCTCTAGTCTGTTGATTTTCATAAGCCTGTCGAGTATATGCTGCATTATCTCTAAGTTCTTGCCAAACATACTGAAGCTCTGACATGTCTAGATTAAATGCGTTCATAACATTTTGTTGATTAGCCGCATTAGCCGCAGCAGTGTTAATTGTGTTAGCCTGTCGTCGCCATGCAATGTCTGCTTGCTCAATTGCTTGTTTGTTTGCAGTATTAAACTGTTCACGTTGTTGATCCATCTGAGCATTTAATTTACTAATATCTGTTGACATTTGAGCGTTAGCAAGAGATACTTGTGTTTGGTTCTGAGCATTTTGAGCTGCAATGCGATTACCTTCAGATACATTAAACTGTTCCATGCTATTACTTTGAGATGCATTGAACTGATCTACTTGAGCTGCTAAACTAGCCATGAACTGGTCAGCTTGTTGCTCGTTAGCTGCATTAAACTGGCGTGATGCATTTTCAGCCGCTTGATTTGACAACATGGTTTGCTGTGCCTGTTGTTGATTCATAACGGCCATTTGCTGTTCGTTATTTAGGTTAGCCATGTCCATTTGTAAAAATGCTTGTGCATTCTGTGCTGCAATTTTTGTACGAGCATCAAGATTTGCCATGTCCATAGAAGCCATAGCTGATGCATTTTGCATAATGCTTTGTTGTTTAGCATCATAGTTTTTCATAGTCATTGATTGCATGAACTGACTATTAGCCATAGCCGCTTGTTGGTCAGCATTAAATTGCTGCATGTCCATATTAGCATCAATCTGTGCATTAAACATTGCAGATTCTTGTTGGTTGTTAAGGTTTGCAAGTCCCATTTGCTGTGCTAGTTGTGCGTTAACTTGCCCCGCTTGCATTTTCTTTTCATAAACCTGTAACGCCGCAACATTTTCAGCTGTCATAGATTCTGAATCTGCTTGATTCTTAGCTGATAAATTTGCAAGTGTAACCTTTTCAGATGCTGAAAGCTTTGCCATTTCTGCATTCTGACGAAGCTGTGCATTTTGTGAAAGAACATTAGCCGCAGTAGATAGCTCTTGTAGCCTAAAACGATTGGCCTCAGAAAAGTTTGCTGAGTCTGTTGCTGCTCTTTCAGCCAAGTTTGCAAGTTCTGTTTGCTGTGCAGCATTCATGTTTGCAAGATCCATCTGCTGTGCAAGTGCAGCATTAGTCTTTTTAAAGTCTACTAAAACATTTAAGTTTGCTAATCGCTCTTGATTTTCTGCGGTCATCGTATCACGAGAAGCAGCATTTTCTTCGGTTAGATTTTTTAACTCTATTTGAAGCTCTGCTGATAAGTTAGCTTTTTCCATGTCTTGGTCAAGTTCTGCTTGACGCATAGTTCTAGCAACTGTAGCATTATAGTTTGTTAATCGAGCCTGTTGTTCTGCGTTTAAGTTTTGTGAGCTTGCTAAATTTAAAGCTTCTAAATTTGCAAGATCCATTTTAGTGCCAGCGTCTAAATTAGCTAGTGCTACTTGTTGACGTTGTGCAGACTCTTGTGATGCTTGTTGTTGAGCATTCTGAATGTTCTGCATACGAACTTGTTGTTCTTGTTGCTCGCTTGTTAGTATAGCTTGTTGCTCAAACTCACCTTGGCGAATAGTTATTTCTTGCGCCATTTGTGCTGTTTGAGATGCAGCGGTTTGACGATTAGAAAGGTTTGCCATGCGTTGTTGCATGACCTGAGACGCCTGTTGAAGATTTGCCTGTTGTTCATTGTTAAGGTTTTGTGAAGCACGTTGCTGAAGCGCTTGAGCGTTGCTTTGAGCGATTGGAAGCGCACTCTGTATGATAGCATTAAAAAGCGCGTCTCGTCCTACAGTAGACGTGCTAAGGCCTCTAGAAGCCATTTGAGCATTAAGTGCATCAACAGCAGGCTTTGCCCACAGCGGGGTTTTGCCTTCTTCCATTCCTGCAAGAAGACCTTCCATCTGAGTAGAAACAAGAGCTTCTTGTGGAAGAGCTGCAATAGCTGCCTTTACTCTTACAGGCGCAGTATCTAACTGAGCTTCAACAGTTTGAGGATCTTCAAGTACTGCCGCTGTAATTTCAGGAGGAAGATTACCAACAACAGCATTCATGTCTGCTGCAGCTGCTTTACGAGCCTCGCCCGTTATGGCCTGACGAGAGGCCGCTTCCATAGTAGGAATACCGCCAATCTGAGCAGCATCGCCTTTAGGAGCTTCTCCAAGAATAGCTTGACGACCTTTAAGATCTACAGAAGGTGCATCACCTAGTTCTTGTGCAATACCTTGTTGAGCTTCAGCAACTTGCGCTGTTCGTCTTTCAGCAAGTTTAAATTCTGGGATATCATCAAGATTAACACCTTCACCCGTGACAATATCCATTAAATCTTTTTCTGCACGTTTTGAAATAGTTTGTGCAACACGAGTAGCTACTTCAGGATCTTCAGCCTCAATAACTTTATATCGCTCATCAGATGTAATGGCTTCAACATACTTTTGTTCTTCTGGTCGTTGTGCCGCAACAGCCTTTGCTGCTTCTTCAGCCGCTGAATCTCTTGTAGCAGCAACAGCCGGTTGAGTTATTGTACCTTCTTCGACTTTTGCAAGAGCTTCGTCACTAACTTCGCCCGTTACTGCTTCTCCGGGTGCTACGCCTTCAGCTATAGCAGCCTCCATTGTTGATGCTTCAGCTTCACGGGGCGCACCGGCTGTGGTTGTTTCTGCCTCACCAACAGATACTGCTTCAGTTGCTTCAGCTTCTGTAACTTCCGCATCTCCAGTATCATCCATTTCCTCTACAACAGAAGCCTCTCCCTCCTCTACTTTATCTGCTACTACTTTTTCTAGTACAGGAAGGTCTGGCCGAGTTGTTTCTAGGTTTATAGGAGCTTCTGTAGGCATAGGAACAGAAGTGTTTGTATAAGAAGTCGTTAAATTATTTGTATAAAACTCAGCTAAAGCAATATTATATTCTTGATCTGACGCAAAATTTTCTCGCACAGGCATTGAAGATTGATTGTCTGTTGTTTCTTCTGCTGCTGCCCTTGCGTCTTCTTGCCGACGCCTGCCTTCTTCATAACTAGAAGTAGAACTATCTGGTGATCCTTGTGTTAGTTCACTATTGTCAGGAGGCAGTGCCGCACTATTAGCGGCTGTTCTTTCTTGAGCTGTAGCCGTAGTTTCTTGTGCTTTTTTTGTTGCTTCGGCTTGTCTTGTTGCTTCAGCTTCTTTAGCTTGCCTTACGGCTTCCGCTGCTTCCGATGCTTTAGCTGCTTTTGCTGCTTTTGCTGCTTCAGCTTGCCTTGCTGCTTCAGCTG
>Ga0222717_10002878_pt1 | contig 13132 bp, 21 predicted proteins | sample C33_18DmetaG_FD_165053 | JGI IMG/M metagenome (GOLD analysis project Ga0222717, IMG submission 165053) | Estuarine water microbial communities from San Francisco Bay, California, United States - C33_18D | ecosystem: Environmental > Aquatic > Marine > Unclassified | place: USA: California...
TAGGTACAAAAACACCGGTAGAAGGCGAGGCTTTTGAACCGAATAAAACTTTAAACTTCACAGTAGGATCAATAGTTAGCACTGAAATACCTACTTATATAACAGGTACAACCAACACTGTACCTTTGTTTACAGGGGTTAATACTATAGGTGATTCGCCTATATTTGTAGAAGGACCAGTTGAAAATGGTCTTTATCAGGTGCAATTGCAAAACACGGATAGATTTATAATAGACAAGCCTTCCAGTGTAACAAGCGGTGACCCAGAGTATTTAATTACACAAGATGGAAACTGGAAAGTATCTATGGGCTGGGATGATGATGGCGAAGGTTTTGGTTACTTATACAACTGGGCTGGCGATGGATGGCGCTTTGGATCCGCAGGCAATAACCCTGAATTAACAATAGTAACTACAGCTGGTTCTGAAGGAGTTGATATAGCCAACGATCTTACAATAAACGGCAATGCTATAGTAAGTGGTGATCTTAGTATTGAAAACGGATTAATAGACGGTGACTTTACTTATGGCACCGCTGGACAAGTGCTTTCTAGTACTGGATCTGGCCAAAAAGTTAAATGGGTTGACAGCGCAGGAGGAAATGTAACAGGTACCGGCACAACTCAAACTTTGCCACTATGGTCAGAGGGGCCAAACGGGGTGTTAGGTGACTCTGCTATTAAACAACATAATGATAACAATATTACTATAGGATCATCCCCTAGCTCTACTACACAAGGTAACTATACTTTATCTGTGGGTAACGACAATGACTTTACTAGTGGCACAGCAAGAGTTTTAGCTGTAGGAGCTAGTAATGTAGGAACATTGATAGATGTTGTGGACTCAGCTGTTATAGGTTTATCTAATGAAGCTAACAGTAGTTATTCATTAACCGTTGGGCAAAGGAACCAAACAAATAGCGGAACTAGCTTTGTGGCTGGTGTTGATAATGTTACTTCTTCAAACGCTCCAAGACAATTTGTAATCGGTAGAGAAAATAATGTAGATTCTGTCGATACTATTGTTTTAGGTGATAGAAATACAGTTACAGAAACAAGCGCTGGTTTTGGGTCTATGATGATATTTGGACACTTAAATAATGTTTTAGGTGATCGTATACTTTGTTTAGGTACGTCTAATACTGTAAACAGCGATAACCAAGGAGCCTATATTATTGGTGTTAATAGCAGCTCTACTGCTGATAGAACATATTCAGTTGGCCAACAAAATGTAATTACTGGCAATGAGTCATATGCTTTTGGAAAGTCTAATACAATTGAAGCTTCTGCATCTGTGGCCGTTGGTACTAATAATAGCATAAATACCGACTTGATTAGCATCGTCAGTATTGAAAAAGCATATGCATTTGGGTTTGGAAATAGTAATATTAATTTTAAATCATTTGCAATAGGGGATAATAACGATGTTTCATACAGACAAAGAACTTATTTAATTGGTAGAGAAAATAAACCCGCTACGGACAATACTATTATTCTAGGGCAATTTTCTGATCCTACTGTCCTTAGAACAAATAACACAAACGGCAGGTCAACCGTAGCTTTTGCAGTTGGTTCAAACGATGGAGTAAGACGAACAGCTTGGGAATTCAGAGGTAAACAAACATCCACGGGCGACACAAGTGCGGGAGACTCTATGCAGATTATGGCGTGGGCTTTGCTCTATAGCACTTCTTATACGGATGACACGGCAGCAGGAGCAGGTGGAGTTGAAATAGGACAATTATATAGAACTGGAAGTACAGTTAAAATAAGAATGACATAAAACAAAACAAATGGCAAATTGGAAAGTATTAGAAATGAATCACCAAGTATCAGATGGGTATGTAGTGGAAGTTACTACGGTGTGCGAGAAAAAAGACGGTCCTGGTTATGCTCGTAAAGTGTTTATTAGTGAATACGAGGGCGTACCGGGAGTTGACTATATTCCATATGAAGATCTTACTGAAGAAGTAGTATTGAGCTGGGTTAAAGATGATCTGGGAGCAGGGGTTGTTTTACAAACAGAAACAAATATAGACGCGGCAGCTTTAGCTAACAAGGAAGCTATTGAGAATCCTCCGCTTAAAAAAGGGATACCATGGGTGTAAAAAAGAAAAACAGAAGTATATGCCAATAATTAATTCTTATCCACAAGACGTAGATATTCGAGATAAAGATGCTTGGGTAGGAACAGACTTCGCTACAAAGCGTACAAAGCAGTATACCGCAGAAGCTGTTGCTAATTATTTAAATACTAATAGTAAAGTTTCCATAGCGGGACAGATTACTTATAAGCTTGTAGATAATCCTTTTGGAGGGCAAGGCACAATGGCGCTTAGCCCAAACAATGGGACATCGTTTTCAGCAATAACAGGGTTTAAAATATCTAAAGCTAATTTAAGAGGGAAACCAGTTGTGGCTTATTTAGATTTTCTTATAGGTCAAGAGATATTAATAGTTAACCAAAATGACCCTGAGAGTTTTGGGCACTATACTGTTAATACGTATACTGTAGACATTAATAATGATCAATATTACGATTTAGATATTTCCTTTTTAGGAGGTAATGGTGGTGTAAACATCGGTAACTTCTACGATATAATTAACTTTACCTTTGGAATTAACGCAGGGGATAAAGCTTTTATATATAAACAAACAGTACCTGCAAAAACCTGGGAAGTTAACCACGGTTTAAACAAGTTTCCATCTATAACAGTAGTGGACACAGCAAAGTCTGTCGTAGTAGGTGATTATACTTATGTAGATAATAATAATGTAATATTAAACTTTTCAGCCGCATTTGCAGGCAAAGCATACTTTAACTAAAAAAAACAAGCTAAAAATAAAAAAACATGTCAATTAATTATTTAAACTCGATAGATCTTAATAAGAATTACATCGACAACGCAGCAATACAAAACCTAGCAGCTGCGCCACAAAACCCTGTTGTAGGTCAAATATATTTTAATACAACAGATCAAGTACTAATGGTTTATACTGAAGTTAGACCAGAAACTGACCCAGTTGAATATGAGTGGGAAGAAGTAGGTGGAGGTATAGAAGGCGGAGGTACTGTAAATACTATTCCAAAATTTACACCCGCCACAGACAAGATCGGTGATTCATCTATAACAGACGACGGTACAACGGTTAACTTCTCCGGGTCGTTAATATCTTTAGATGGGGGAGATAATGAAGATGCTATTGTATCTGCACCTGGTAAATTGTTCATTGAATTAGATAACGACAGTAGTGGAGAAGATGAACGTTTTGAAATAAGAACAACCATTAATGGAAATAAAGCAGCTAGATTATCTATAGATGACGATGGAAACACAGCCGTATTAGGTACTTTTTTAAGTGGTGGAAATGCAATAATAGTAGGAGATATTGATGTGCAAGCAGGTACCATAGAATTAGGAGGTACCGATACTAGGGTTATAAAAGGTAAAGATGTCCTTGAAATAGCTGGAAACACCCCTGGCCTTGACATAATAACAGGAGGAGTATATGGTACTGATACTGATGGGCCTGATTTAACATTATCAGCAGCGCAAAGTACAGGTACTGGTAACGGTGGTGATATTGTTTTTAAAGTATCTACACCGTCCGAAACTTCTGGAAACGGTGAAAACGCTTTAGCAACTGCTATGACTATAAGTGGTATTGACGGCGATGCTCTTTTTGCTAATGGTATTTCTGTTGATAGCGATTCTATTATATATGGTACTCTTACCATGGATAGTGAAATAGCTATGAGTAATAATAAAATAACAGGTTTATTAGATCCAACCGCTGCTCAAGACGCTGCCACTAAGTCGTACGTTGATACTGCAGTGGTAGGCTCTCTACAATTTAAAGGAGGTTTTGATGCTAACACTGGAACAATTGTAGGAGGTACAACTAACCTTACTAAAAATGACCAACCAAACACAGGCGATGAAACAGTGCCTATAGTAGTAGGTGATTACTATGTAGTAACTGTAGATGGTGACTTCTTTGGAAACACAGCGACACCACTTACAGTAGGTGATTCTGTTATAGTGCAAACGGCTGCCGCTGCAGGAGCATCTACGGAAGATGACTTTATAATAGTTCAATCTGACACTGATTTAGCAACTGCAACAACTGTAGGTTTAGGTAATGTAGTTCCTGGAACTAGTGCAACTATAACTGCTCCATATACTAACAATGACGGTACAGCTATATTAGACGTTGTTGACTCAACTGCTGATCAAAAAGGTGCTGTTATTGTAGCACCAGGTGAAGCGATCGACGTATCTTATTCATCAGGTACAGCTACGGTAAGTGTTGAAGATTCTACAGCTACTAATAAAGGTGCTGTAATCGTAGCTGGTGGTACTGGTATATCTGTTGCTTACTCAGGTGGTACAGCTACTGTGTCTGCTACTGCTAACGCCGCAAGACAAGATTTAGCTGATAACGATGATACTGTAGAAAGAACAGAATCTGGAGGATTAACTACGTTCGCGCTAGACGTTGGAGAAATATTAGGCTCAACTAGTGCTTTAGATGTTAAAGCGGAAATTATTTCTGCTGCGGGTCAAACAGTTTATGCAGATATAACAAGATCAGGTACTACTTTAAATGTTATGTTTACAGGTTCCGTAGCTGACTCTGCTTATCAAGCTTTGCTTATTGACTTAGCGTAACAACAAACTTAAATTAAATGGCGATAAATTTTTTAAATACAGTTCTTATTGAAGGCTCAAGTACCGAATTAAAAGTAAAAGGAAGCGGGAGCTACGACACAGCTAATATTGTTATGGGTAACGCCGCTAAATCTGATAGTTTTTCAATAGATACTCGAAACGATCCAGGCGGAAATTACACTACTCTCAGTTTTGATTCTTATCAGACAACGGGTACATCAACAATAACGCTTGGCGATAATTATGTAAATTTAAGTACAGCCGGTAGTTTAAAAGTAACTATTAATTCAAGCGGCAACGTCGGCATTGGAACGACTAGTCCGGAAACACAACTACAAATTGGTGATTACACCGGGACAGAAAGAATTTTACTTTCCGGCGCTAATTCTAAAAATGTTTCTTCTGAGGTTATATTTGCAGACAATGGTTCGGCGAGTTTTGGTATTTACAAAGCTGGGGCAGGTCTACGTTTTAATAGTGCTAGTAATGTTCTTTCAGTAAGAGGTTTTTATGACGGACAAACAACTGCAGATTTTTCTTTTGTTAATTTTTATAGGAATATAGCTATAACTCCTACTCCTATAAGATTTAACTATGATACTAGTTTCTTGGGCGACGTCGGTATCGGGACGACTAGTCCTAGTGATACATTAGAAGTAGAGGGCGGTATAACTATCACAAGTGAAACACCTACTAAATTACGTTTAAATAATACTAAAAACGGAACTTGGACAGCTGGAGAGTCTTTAGGTTTAGTGGAATTTTACGGTAACGATACTTCAGGAGGTGGAGCTAAAGTGCAATCTAGTATAGATGTAGTTGCACACGATCAGTATGGAGCTCACTTCAATATGTTATTTAAATTAAGTAAAGGATCTACAAGTAACCTTGAAGTAATGAAACTTACGGGTGAAGGAGATCTTTATATGACAGATGGAACAGTAACAGCTACTAACTTTATACTTTCTTCTGATAAAAGACTAAAAGAAAATATTGAGAAAGTATGTGATGATAGAGTTAAAGTAGATTGGAAAACTTTCGAATTAAAAACAGAAAAAGGAGAGAAAAGATACGGTGTTATAGCTCAAGAGTTAGAAGAAAACCATCCTGAATTTGTTAAAACAGACGACGAAGGCTTTAAGTCTGTAAAGTATATAGATTTATTAATCGCTAAAATTGCTGAGTTGGAGGCTAGGTTAGAAAAAGCAGGAATATAATGAGTGTACCTAATACAGAATACTTTGATTTAGCAACTGTAATAGATGTAGTAGGACTAGGAGCTGGAGACGGGTTGCAAGAATGTTTTGACGATGCCGATGACTCAGAATTTGACACTAACTACAACCCTAATAGTTATGGCACTGATAACAATCTTTTGAACTTTAGAAACTATGATTCAGGATCAATAAATACTTTAACAGTTTCATCACAAGATTTTTTTGAGTACAATTACGCAAAAATAGGTAATTTTAGTGATCCAACTCAAACTATTAGTTACAAGTGGAAATATGTTCAAAAAACATCTGGCACTGGAACTGTTACTATTAAATATAACGGTGTAACGTATGCACCCGGAGATGAAACACCTACTATAACTGGAACTATAAATCAAGTAGGAGGTAATAGTACTGCTGGCAAGTTTTATCCGGCAAACACTTTTGATATCTCGCCAAATGACAACAATTGGTCAGCAGAGTTTAAGTTTACTTTACTTGTGTCAAGATATGATATAGTTCCAACAAGTCCAAATAATGAAACAACTTTTACCACTTATCTTGGAGAAGCACCTCAATAAATAAATAAATAAATAAAAATGGCAATTACTTACAAATGGGATATTCCCGCAATGAATGCTCACATTCAATCAGAAGGTGAAGAAAACGTAATCTACACAGTACATTACAGATACACTGGTTCTGAAGAGGCAAACGGTAAGACTTATTCATCAACTAATATTGGCACTCAAGGTTACACTTATGCAGCTGGAGAGCCTTTTACTCCGTATGAAAACACAGAAGCTTTTGAAAATATAGTTATTGGATGGTTAGAAGACTCTTTAGACGTAGAGCAAATGCAAGCTAGTATCGCTGCGAATATACAGTCTCAAATTACACCTGTAAATGAAGACTTGTATTTCACCTGGCAAAATATAGCTCCAGAGATTCCTGTTGAAGAGACTCCAGTAGTACAGCCTTCGGATCCTGAAGAAGGAGAGGAATAAAAGGTAAGTTGCTTTGCAAACGCGTAATAATACTACCATAGTATTAAAAATTAAATTCAATTAAATAAAATGAGTAACGCGATTGTAAAAAACCTCAGCTTTGGCGAAGAGGCAAAAAATAATGTGTTCAAAGGTATTGACAAACTAACAAAAGCAGTAAGCTCTACATTAGGAGCTAGCGGTAAGTGTGTCATGTTAGAGAACGAATTAGGAAAACCAGTTATTACTAAAGATGGTGTAACGGTAGCAAATTCAATAACACTTAGAGATCCTATTGAGAATATGGGTGCAACGCTTTTAAAGGAAGCAGCTAGACAAACCGTTAAAGAAGCTGGAGACGGAACAACAACAGCTACGGTACTAGCACACTCAATTCTTTCTAAAGCATATGCTGAAAATAATAGCGGATCTAGAGAAATGAAAAAAGGTATTGAAGAAGCTGCCAGGAAAGTAATTAAACACTTAGAAAAAGTAGCGGTACCTGTTGAAGGCAATATGATAAACAATGTTGCAACCATATCAGCAAACAACGATTCCGTACTAGGTAATATTATTGCAGAAGCTTTTAAAGAAGTTGGTAAAAACGGAGTAGTTACTATGGAAGTGTCAAACGATAGCAATACAAGCTACGAAGTAATAAACGGAGCCGCTATTGATAAACCCTTAAAAAACTTTCACTTTATAACAGATGAAAGTAAAAAAGAAGCAGTGTTAGATAACCCATTGGTTTTACTAGTTGAAAATAAAATAGAAAATATACGTAAAATACAGAGTGTATTAGAATACGTTATAAAAAATAATAAACCTTTACTTATTATAGGTGAAGCCGATGAACAAGTTGTATCCGCTTTAGCGATGAACAAGCTAAAAGGTAATATTAAAGTAAATATTATCGATACACCTGATTTTGGTATATATCGAAAACAAAAACTTCAAGACTTAGCGTTGTTAACCGGAGCTACGGTTGTAAATGAAGACCTTGGAGACGATTTAGATATGATAGAGGTAGAATTGCTTGGAACTTGTTTAAAGTCCATTACAAACAGCGAGGAAACTATTATACAAGTAGAAGAGACTACGGAAGAAGTGCAAAATGTAATTGACGAAATTACAAAAGAGTTAGAGGAAGAAACTTTACCGGGTCATATAAACAGATTAGAAAAAAGATTAGGTTTACTTTCTTGTAAAGTAGCGGTTATAAAAGTAGGTGCAAGTTCTGAAGTTGAGCTTAAAGAAAAGCAAGATAGAGTAGAAGATGCAATGTGCGCTACAAAAGCGGCTATTAAAGAAGGTATTGTACCAGGTGGGGGAATTGCGCTGTTAAATGCCGCTACAACAGTAAAAGCATCTAACGAAAATGAAAAAGTATTACTAGAAGCTATTAAAGCTCCTTACTTAACTATATTGAAAAACGCTGGACTCAGCGAGATATATCCAAAAGGTAAGGGTAAAGGTATAGATGTTGTAACAGGTAAAAGTGTTAGTATGATTAAAAAAGGTATTATAGATCCTTTATTAGTTACTAAAAGTGCTTTAAAAAACGCAGCTTCCGTTGCTACTACAATATTATCAACCGATTGTGTAATCAATAACTTAAGAGTAGAAGATGAAAGCAATAGGTAGAAACTTAATAATAAAAATCATTAAAGAGTCAACTACTAAAACAAAAGGTGGTTTGATTCTTAATGAAAAAAGTAGAGAAGATATAAGATATCGAAAAGCTACTATAATATCTATAGGAGAAGAAGTTGTAGGTGTTAGCGAAAATGACACAGTATATTTTGATAGAAATGCAGGGCACGGTATAGAGATTGACAATGAAAAGCTGCATGTTATAAAAAACCAAGATATAGTCGTTGTTTTATAATGCGAGTTAACGCTAAAGACATAAAAGAATTAAATTTATTAAAGCATTACCGTGTTATACGTAAATGGGCATGCAGGAATAATGAGTTAAACGATGCAGATCTTGAGCTACTTATTTATTTCGATTGTATGGATTATTTTACAAAACACGACTTTCAAATAGGTACATACGCTTATAGCTGGGATAATAGACGATGGAATAGGTTACTAAAAGAGGGTTGGATTGTTGTGTGGAGAAAACGCAACAGAACCACTCAAAAATATAATATATACAAAGTATCCTTTAAGTGTAAACAGCTAATAAGCCGCATGTATCGAATAATGTTAGGTGAAGAAGATATTCCAACTAGCGAAAAAAGAAACAGTATTATGAGAGGTAAAACATATACAGATAAAGTTTTACAAACAGCAATAAACAATGTAAATAAAGATAAAAACAGATAAAATATGTTTGGAACAGCACTATCAGCAGTAACATCTGCAAAAAACCCCAGCAATGGAGGAATTAACGATTTAATGAATTCTTCTTTAGGGCAATTAGCTACTCGTGTTGCAGAGCCTAATATTCCTATGTCTGAATCATATAATTCTGCTGCGTCTTCACCTGTTTTTCCTCCAGCTACTCAAGAAAGAGCTGCTGCCGTATTTGGCACTAATGACCAAAGGCAAATGGCTACCACTGGGTTAAAACAAGAAATAAAAGAAAGAATTATAGAAGACATAAGCTCTTTATAAAATATATACCCAATGGATTTTACCGATATAAAAATATATGCTTTAAATGGAAGTAGCTTAATGTTAAGTTTTACAAATATAGATGCAGTTTTAAAAATAGTACTTTTAAGTGTTTCAATAGGATACACCGTACAAAGATGGTACTTAATGAATAAAGATAAAGATGATAAGTAAGCATATATCTTATAAAGAAGGTGTTCGCAGCTCAACGGCATTAAGGTTGGATATAGATAACGCGCCTAGCGATTATCACATGTCTAATATGCAAGTGTTAGCTGAAAATATATTTGAACCTCTTAGAGAATGGGTTGGAGGACCAATAATGATAAACTCTTTTTTTAGAAGCGTTGAATTAAATAGAGCCATTGGTGGTAGTTCAAAATCGCAACACTGCGAAGGTAGAGCTATGGATATAGATGATACTTTAGGTAATAAAACCAACGCGGAAATGTATGAATATATTAAAAACAACTTAGACTTTGACCAAATGATATGGGAGTTTGGAGATGATAAAAACCCTGCTTGGGTTCACGTGTCCTACGTATCTGAAGATTCTAATAGAAGTCGGTGTTTAAAAGCGTATAAAGAAAACGGTAAAACTAAATATAAAGTTATATAGTTATGACAACAGAGTTATCAGAAAAATCAAAGGTTTCTTTAGATGTAAAAGCTGTCATTGGAGCTGTAGCTGGTATTATTTCAATAGCAAGCGTATGGTTTACACTTACAGCACAGATAGCTCAACTGCAACTAGATGTTATTAGAATGCAAGATGCCGTAAAGTTAAACGAAGAGTTTAGAGTTAAATGGCCTCGTGGAGAAATGGGTGCTTTACCTGATGACGCTAAGCAAGATTTAAAAATATCATACCTACAAGACGATGTCGACCAATTAAAATATATTGTTAAGGCACTTGAAATAGATAACGCTAAAAAATAAAAATATGAAATCTAAAACCAAAAAAGATTCTTGTTATCACAAAGTAAAAAGATCATATAAAGTATTTCCATCCGCATACGCTAGCGGAGCTATTGCTAAATGTAGAAAAGCTAAAAGCAAAAAACGTAAGTAATGGCTGTTAGAAAAACTAAAAAAGGCGCTGCTCTTAAGCGTTGGTTCAAAGAAAAGTGGACAGACGAAAAAGGTAACGTTTGCGGTTCTACTAAAAACAAAAAAACTAAAAAGTGTAGGCCAAGTAAAAGAGTAGGTAGCAAAACACCTAAAACTTGGAAAGAAATGTCTCCTGCTGAAAAAAAGAAAGCAGTAGCTGAAAAGAAAAGAGTAGGTATGGGTAAAAGAACATCATCATTAAAACGTAAAAAATAAATATTATGCCAAAAGTAGGAGGAAAAAAATTCGCGTACACGACAAAAGGAAAAGCGGCAGCTAAAGCTTACGCTAAAAAAACAGGTAAAAAAACTGTTACTAAAAAAAAAGTAAAAACTAAAAAACCTTGCGGTTGTAAACATTAATAAATATGGCAGATAAAAGTAAAATGGCTTGCAATAAGCCTAAAAAATCAGACCGTAAAGGTAAAAAGAAAATGGTAAAAGCTTGCGAAGGCGGTAAAGAAAAACTAATTCATTTTGGAGCTTCTGGGTATGGTCACAATTATAGCGCTGCTGCTCGTAAGTCTTTTAAAGCTAGGCATAAATGTGGCTCAGCTAAAAGCAAGCTAACAGCTAGATATTGGGCGTGTAAAAATTTATGGGCCGGCAAAGGTGGTTCTAAAAAATCTAACCCATCTGGAGTTAGAGGTAAATACTAATAAATGAGTTGGCTAAGTAAATTATTAGGTAGTGGAACAAAAGGTATTGGTTCTTTAGCTAAAGATATCAGAGAAGCTATTAAAGGTAAAGAGCTTGATCCTAATAAGAAATTAGAAATAGCGGGTAAACTTGCAGAAGTTCAAACAAAAATAAATGAAGCTGAGGCTACACATAGAACTGTATTTGTTGCAGGGTGGAGACCTTTTATAGGTTGGGTGTGTGGATTAGGTTTATTATACGCTGTTTTTATAGAGCCTTTATTAAGGTTTGTGTTCACAGTAAACGGATGGGAGATAGAGTTTCCAAAAATAGACACTACTATTACAATGCAAGTATTATTTGGTATGCTAGGATTAGTAGGAGCGAGATCTTACGAAAAAAAGAATAAATTAACAAAGTAAAACTAAATTACTTGAATTTTAGGTAATTATAAAGAGATAACAATTAAATTAAATTAAATTATGTCAAAAATTAAAAAAGAAGAGTTAGAATCAATCGTTTCTAAACAAAACGAAGTAACTAGTATTATGAATAATATAGGTTTACTTGAAGCTAAAAAGCATGAATTTTTACATTCATTTGCAAAGGTTAACGGTGAATTAGAAGATATTAAAAAAGACTTAGAGGAGTCTTATGGTCAAATAAATATTGATCTAGCAACTGGAGAATACACAGAAGTTGTAAAAGAAGATGAGCAAGATAGTTAGAAAAATAAGTATCGGTTCAGATTATAAAAATGACGCTATGCACTATGCTGTTAACCAGCAGGTGTATGGTGGTCATGTTATAAAAGCTATATTGCATAATGAGGAAGATAATTCGTATAGCATTTATATTGAAAAAAATAATGAAGTGCTCCCGTGGAAAAAGTTCAACTCTAATATGGCAATATCAGTTGAATATGATTTAGAATATTAATGAATAGCTTAGGGCAATTTATTATAAAACCTTTAAAAGATAGATATAATAATCAAGTAAAGGTAGGTGATAAAAATCTTATTACTAATACAAAAGTAGAAGATTGGAGGTCTGTTAGTAAAGAAGCGGTTGTTGTTTCAATACCCGCTGCTTTTAAAACAGATATAAAACCAGGAGATAAAGTAATAGTGCATCACAATATATTTAGGAGATGGTACGACGTTAGAGGAACAGAAAGAAATAGTTCTACATTTTTTAAAAATAATATGTACTTTGCTAATCCTGATCAGGTATACATGTACTATAAAAACGGAGAATGGTATACTCATATGGATTATTGCTTCGTTGCGCCTGTAGTAGAAACAGACGTTTTAAAGAGTCAAAAAGAAAAAGAACTTGTTGGTATATTAAAATACAGCAACGAGTCTTTAAAAGCGCTTAAAATAAACCCAGGAGACTTAGTGGGGTTTACGCCTAACTCTGAGTTTGAGTTTGTATTTGATAACAAGCGTTTATATTGTATGAAATCTAATGATATTGTAATTAAGTATGAAAATAAAGGAAACGAAAAAGAATATTATCCTAGCTGGTCAAATAGCCGTTGAAGAATTGATTAAAGTAGCTAAAGAAGCTATTGTAGATTCGGATGATGATATTTCTGCTGACAGATTAAAAAATGCAGCAGCTACAAAAAAGTTAGCTATATTCGATGCTTTTGAAATATTACAAAGAATACAAGAAGAAGAAGACAAGTTAAACGATAAACCTAAAGAAGAAAAAGAAGAAAAAGCTTTTAAAGGTTTTGCAGAACGTAGATCTAAATAAGATGTACGAACAAACTTTATACAGTGTAGAAGAAAACTACATTAAGCCTCAAGTAATAAAACGATTAAATCGTTATAAAAAATGGGAATATGGTTACAATGCTGATCATGACGTCGTGGTTATT
>Ga0222717_10002879_pt1 | contig 13131 bp, 11 predicted proteins | sample C33_18DmetaG_FD_165053 | JGI IMG/M metagenome (GOLD analysis project Ga0222717, IMG submission 165053) | Estuarine water microbial communities from San Francisco Bay, California, United States - C33_18D | ecosystem: Environmental > Aquatic > Marine > Unclassified | place: USA: California...
GGAACTCCTCGATGGATTCGGGCTTGTCAATGTCCACGCCTAAGATGGCAAAGACCTTCTTGACAGCCCGATCAGCAGCGTCCTGCTCAGTCATTACAACCCTTGACCGGGCGTGATGTAAACCGTAGCAGTACCAGAGGTTGATTTGCCAGTGAAGAAGGCGTCAGGACTGAATCTCAAGACTTCATCAGTGCCCGGGAGCAAAGGAATCGAGGTAGCTACCGCGCCAGCATTAGCAATCGCATCAACAGAGGTTGAACCAACGCCCAGAAACACCGTGACGGTGCTGTCGTTGATGATCCTGAACTGACCGGCGCTAGTGTTCGTCGTGGGGTGAACGGGTGCCTGTAGCGCCGTAGGAGGCGTAGGAGTTGCCGCCGCGAAGGTGATCGTGTCACCTAACGGACCAAATGGGATTTGTGAACTACTAGCCATTATTCTTCTCCTTGTTGAGCCGCCGCGTATGCAGCCTGTGACTCAGCCGTAAATACAGCTTGTACGATTGCCAACACATCTGGCTCTTCGTTCAAAAAATCATCGCCCGGTGTTACCACTCGACGGTGAAAGTTGCGTGAGATCTCTACGTCATCACGCTTGATGATCGTTGCGGTACGAACTTGGATTACTGGATACCCAGCAGCCAGTTGTATTACTTCGATCTTGTCGTTTAATGTTACTTCTGAAAGTGCCATTTTATCTCCTTGGTTTGGACTGTCCACCCGTTATAGGGTACTGATAATAAATCCGTATAATTCTTCGTATCTTATACCGAGCCTAGTCTGCTCTACACCATCATTATCCGTCCAAGTATCTGAACAGAACACACCGTAATGATGAGCGTCTAATCCTTCAGCCTCGAATGCAGACTTTACTTCTTGAGCAATAACGCCGACATGAATTCTAGCGGCATCGCCTTTAGATTCTACAGCAGAGTTAAACTTGAAGGCTTTAATCAAACCTTTTAGCCTAACTGCCACAGCTTGCTCGTTGCTAGTTAGACTTCTAATTTGTTGTTTTTCATTTTGATCAGAGGTGTTTATTGTTGGTGCTACAGCAAAAACTTCTGACCATCTAAAACTTGCTGTACCAAGACTGTAAGGAGTGTCTACAATTGGATAAACTGTCTTGGTTCTTGTATCTCCATCAATCTCAATACCAGTAGCGTTTATTTCCAATCTTTTTGTGCCAGAAGAAGTTAAGCCGATTTCCCCGTTTGCTGGGAAATATATTCCGGTGCCTGTTTGATTACGATCATAAACAACTGGAGCAGATACAGTACCTTGAGCCATTATCTGTAAGTTATAAAGATTAGCTTGTCGAATGTTTGAAGATGCTTGAGAAGCTCCTGCTCCGTTAAAGATACTACAACCTGATGTCGCGTTATTGGTTCCAATGGTTATGACATTAAAGGCCCCTTGGATTTGCGTATTAGTAGTGTTGGCACTTATCTCGTACCCAGTGATGACTGTCGATATTCCGGGAGCAGGTTCCGTTAAAAAGTTAGTGATCTGGTTGTATGCGGTATAGCCTTCAATCCGAAGTGTTGTTGCGTTAGCAGGGTAAGATCTACCATCAAAGAATGTACGAGAGGCATATCCTGGCGTGTTGTCATACGCCAAACCAAGTGTGTCCACAAAGTGATTAACTAAAAGATTTTCTGCGGCAGTGTTATCTACAACCATGCCTCCCGCGCTTGTCCAATTGTAACCATAACGAGCGCCATAATTTTCAGATATATGCGGAGAAAAAATATAAAGACCAGACTGGCCACATTTCCAATACAAAATGTCAGAAATAAAGTTAGCGTTTATTGTTCCCGCTAACGTCAGACCCTCTTTAACATCTTGAATAAAGATATTCTTAATGTTGTTATAATAATTTATGCTGCTCGTTGTCCAGCAAGCGTTACTGAAAATCATCAAGCCAACAGTGTATTGTTGTTCAAACGCACCTACAGCACCAAAACTATCATTACCAAGAATCTTTAAGTCTTTAATGGTGTTATATTCTATTGAGTCTACGGTGGTATTATCGCCATGACCTAGCAATACGACACCTTGCGTAGACGCAGAAGCCGTTTTGATAACGCTATCCCATCCTTCGCCTTTTAGTGTTGAATAAGAGCAAGTCATGCGTATGGCTGTGCCTACGGTAGAAGAAATGGTAGCGCCAGATCTAAGATAGACAGTTGTATTATCAGGGATAGTCAAAGTAGCCGTGATTTTATAAGTGCCAGCAGGAAGCTCTAATGTAGTGGATGAATTAATAGCAGATTGAATGGCCGTAGTATCATCAGCTATGCCATCTCCTACAGCTCCAAAATCTAACACATTAGACACAGACCCTTTGATCATTCGGTTGTGAGTTTTTGTTAGGGACATAATGTAATTCCTTAGCGGTTTACGCCATACCAGTTAAATACTTACGATGTTCTATATGTAAAGGAACCGGATATAGTTACACCAACAACATCATCGCCCCTTGCGTAAGATCCAGCACCGGATGCGGCATTATCTGTAAAACATATTAATGAATCTGACCCGCCTTGAACGGAAAGATTAAAACTCGCACTGTTGGGATTTTGAATCCACACACGACCAATATTAAGACCATCATTTGCACAATTGAATGGAATACCTGATAAGCGCACGAAATAATCAGCTACGCTAATGCCACTAGCAACATTTAATTCAAAATCTACACAAACTGTATTGCCAATTTTTGTATATTTTCCTGATTGAGTACCATAAACAATACCAGTCCCGCCAATATCAAATGCAAAAGCCGGTGTCCAAGTACCCTCCTCGTAATCATCGAGCAGCTCAGAGGTGCCAGTGCCAGCGGTAGCAGAGAAGTCGATGCCTTTGCCAGAGGTGCCTATTACTAGGTTGCCAGCTAAAACTTTAACATTACCGCTAGTATCAATTTCTAAAGTATTAGTCGTGGTAGAGCCATTATTTGCGCGCAATCTTAGCGTACCGTTATTCGATCCATTCCTAACAGTCATGGAGCCAATGCCGCCTGATTCTTCAAAATAAAGCTCTTGATTAGTTCCGTCAGAATCAATCATTTTTAATCGAGGCAAGGTATCAGTCATGGTAAAGTCACCATTCTGTACAAACAAATTACCGTCAATAGTTGCTGTGCCAGTGACATCTAAATTGACAAAGTTACCATCCGCACCACCCTCAACGCGCTGCCATACGGACCCGTTAAATGCTGCCCAATCGCCTACGCCCCAGTTGGTAATGCCATCTAAGTCAGTGGTCCCATCAACCGACACAACGTAGTAATCGCCCTGTGTGCCTACACCAGAGGCGAGTGTCGGGGTGTTCGTGGATGCGTCCCAAGTGCCCTTGTAATTCAACGCGCCTAACGCATTTGCAACTGAAGAAACTGTCTTTAACATTTTATTTGCCTCAAATATTTACATCGTTAAATGTTGGGTTGCGGCCGAACACACCGCCTAATTGTTTAATGGTCATTTTTGTTCCTTAAGTTTGGGTGCCAACTACTGTGCCGTCTGTACTGTTTGCGGGCGCGCCATTGTTAATTCTTAAATTTCCAGATCCATCTACCCACAGATAATAATTTCCAAGCCTCAAAGCGCCGCTATTCCATGCTCCAAGTAATTTGACGCTGTTATCACTGTCATCAATCAAAAGAGATGCTGGGTTTCCTGCGCTATTTTGTGCAATGAAAAACTGATTCGCATTAGCGTCATCACTATCGCCTCTGCCAACAAACCATTTATCCGTGCCGCCTGCTTGCAAGGCTAATGCAAGTCTTCGATTAGCCGGAGCATTGTAAGTTGGAAAAAAGTTTGTAAAGCCATTCAGTGATGGTGCGGTTATTGTGCCGCGATATGCTGTAAAGCCTTCCTCCGGATCAAATAATCCGGTATCAGTATTTACTCTTACAATCCTAGTATCTGCCTCAATCCTGCTTGCATTGAGATAACACGCCCTAACATTTGCTTGAAGGTTAATGCCTTCTTTGTATTTCGCCGGGCCTCCTTGATTATAAGTTCTTGTGTTATTTACACTCACATCGCCATATGTGTCCGCGTAGATAAATTTTGTAGTGTCGCCGCCAGTCGATGCGCTGGCGTATGTATTGCTTACGTTAAGGTTTATGCCTCTAGTGGCCGCTCCATGCGCCCAGTAAATATCCGCATGGTATGCATTGGCCTGATTATTGCCTTCGAAATATCCGTTAGTGATATTGACTGAATCAACATCAATAGCCTTAATTCCATTTTGTTGTGCGCGCTGAATATGATTGCCTTCTAGTACAGTATGAACTGTTGGCCAAGTCGGGCTTTTAGTTATATAAAGATTATTTTCCCCGCCATTGTCTATTCGAGTATTTGAGATATATACGGCTGTAGGGTTTTCATACTCTATATTGTTGGCGATAGATGAATCAAAATGACAATGTTCAATGTAGACAGTCCAGCTATCTAGCGCCTTAAAGTTCACATTGCAATTCGTAACAATAACGCCTTCAAGTTTTACATTGTAAATTGCATCATTGAGATAGATTCCGTATGTAGTACCTGCTCCAGCACCATAAATCTCTATCTCTTTGATTTGTATATTAGTGTTTGACGTTACGCCTGTATCCGTTGTGATACATGGCACTGATCCGCCACCATGAATAATTTTTACAACACTAGAGGAATTGCCAAACAGCGATACCCCTCTGCTAATAGTTAAAGAGCTTCCCGATGCAATCTTGTATTGACCGGCGGGGAAAAATACCGTTGCAGTGACAAGAGGATATCTATTATCCGCATTGATTTGAGTTTTTGCGTAATCAATAGCCGCCTGAATAGCCGCAGTGTCATCCGTCACACCATCACCGACAGCACCGAAGTCTTTGACCGATACTGATTCTTGTAGCTTGTCCTGAACGCTTCGATTAACCGCTCCGGTCCCGCCCTGATTGTAGCTAACATTCGAAGCGTCAGTGGTGCCCAAGGATGAAATTGAAAACGTGACCACCTCAATCGTGCTGAGGTTAGGCGGTGCCGCGCTAAAGTTAATCGTGGCCCCTGAGAGCGTGTAGGTGTCCTTCTGCTGGTAAACGCCGTCGATGTATATCTGCGTGTTGTTTTCAGCGACCGGGGCCGTGGCAAGGTTAAACGCCGTCTGTGCGCCGGTGCCGGTGAAGTTTTCAACCGAGACTGTGCCCGGTACGGCAGGAACCCAAACGGTGCCGGTCCAAACCTTTAATTCGTTGACTACAGTGTTGAAGTACAAATCACCAGTCTGTAGCGGTGTGCCGTCATTCCTAGCGATAGGATCGGTGGCGTGAGCGCCCTGATACTGCGTAATTTCCTCAACATTGTTGGTGACGTTCGTAATCACCGCGCTAGGCGCGTTGTAGACCGTTACAAGGTTCTTGTTCTGTACCAGAATGGAGTAAGCAGCCCCGGTGTAAACCGCCGCTGGTGAGCCGTCACGGACCACATAGCCGCCTGACGTTCTCAGGGGTTGGTCAGCAGGAATCCGAAAGTCCTTGTCCCAAAACGCGGTGGTAGGGGCCGTGATCGGGTCTTGGTACTCTAGCCCAATGTAAACGTAGCCATCATTAAGCGGCGACCCGTCAGTGTCCGCAAACGTGGGGTATCCGGGTGTTATGCTAATTGCGGTCATTCTTTGGCTCCTTCAGAGCGTCTCTAATCCAAGTTTACGATTTTTTATCTGCTCAATCGATTGTTTTATTATTCGGCTACTTCACTTCCGGTTGGCTCTTGCTCCTGCCTTCTGAGGATCTCCTCGATGGCCCTGATGGCGTTTTCTTCGTTTATGCCTCTAACGGCCTCGCCTAACTTGCCAACAAGCATTACGGCCTTCTCAGCGGCGCTACTGCGCGCAAAATCAGAACCCTTTTGCAATGCCTGCTCGATTTGACCCTTGAATGATCCCGGGGCTACTGCGCCGAACATTCGATCAATTTCGTTAACAAAAATAATCTGGTTAATCAAGTCATCTTTGATTTGTAAGCCGTATTTTTTAGCAATCGTTTCAACCCTGTCTATCGAGTCTATTATTGTATTTCTTGACCCGTAGTTACTTAAAACCTTTCTTAGCGCAGTGCCAAATGCTTCGCCTGCCCGGTCGCTTTCAAAGTTTACCTTCTTGCCAACAGCTTCCTGAATATCGTCTAGCGCCTGCAATGATTCACTGAACCGAGTGTTTGCCTCTCGGTACTGAGGGAACGTATCACCTAACGCTGTGTTTAGGTTTCGACGCAATTTTTTAACAACCCTCTCGGCCTGCTGCGTTAACGGATTGGCCCGTCTTTTACCGTAATCAACCTGCGTATCAATGTACCTTTTAGCTGTATGCACACCATAGGCATCAGGCACATCAGTGTCACCTAATCTTTCAAGGACTCGGTTTAACAGGGTTGATCCTGCCCGGTCGCCTTCAATGTCTGAGCCTTTCAAGTTAACTTTAAACTTGCCATTAGGACCGCGCTCTACAGAAACACCTATATCAGCCAAGTCACTAATGAACTGTGACATTGGTTGATCAAAATTAACGGGCTGTCCTCTAAGCTGAGTCTGGGCAATCCTATCGACCTGTTTACCGCTTTCTTTTCGTACATTGATCAGGAAATTGACACGCGACATCATTGAGTCGCCAAGAACCCCTGACGGCCTATTCTTAGCAGCGAAGGCGGCGCGCTTCTTGCCCAGCTTTAAAATGTTAAGCATCTTTTGCATCTGACGCTTGTCAAGATTACTAGACGCCTTTATTGACCCCAAAACCGCTGGATCAAATCCCTGCTTGATTGCTTCAGTTGCTTGAGGGTCTGACTGCACTCGGTCGTTAACAAGTCGGAACTCAACAACCTCTGAGCTGTCAGGCTGACTCTTCAGCGTGTCTCTAGTCTGTTGCGTTCTGCGCTGCTGCATCGCCTCAATGTTAGCGGCTACAGCTTCGCCAGCTCTTCTAACTGGCTCCATTGTTCTTGTCGCAGCGGCGGCTACTGGCTGAATAACGCCCTGCTGTACTGCTTGTCGAACGGGTTGCGGGACCATTACGTCCATAGCCTCTCGACCAGTTTCTTGAATCAGTTGACCACCCATTCTTTGAACAGCGGGTCGCCCACCAGCCCTAGCAGCTTGAGCCGCACCCGCCAATCCAGCACGAATCGCACCGGCCTCAGCCGCGAGTGGAGCCATTGCAGGCAACTGACCTAAAACGTCTGCGGTCTCCTGAACGTATTCCTGACCGACTTGAGTTCTTGGCATGTAAGTCGCTTCACCAGCGCGGCCCATAGCCTTTTCCTGAATCATTTGAGCGGCCTGTGGCGTACCAAACTCACCGGAAAGTATTTGTTCAGCAAGACCCTCTAAGGTTCCCCGAACCATACCGCCAGCGCCAACGGTAGCGCCTGAAGCCAAGGTCATTAAGACCTCTGCCGCACCAATTAGCTTGTCTTGAAGCGCGGGGTCAACTTGTGGCTCAGGAGGCGGTGGCATGATCGGACGCCCGTATGCGTCAAGCATAGGAATCTCGGATTCAGCAGCCATCATCTGCTCTTCTAAGGTGCCACCTGTAACGCCAGAAGGCTCAGGCGGAAAAACTTCATCGCCCCTCATCAGCGGAGTTGCGGCAGGACCAACGTCACCAGCTACCATTCCGGACTGCGCCCGAATATCCTGAACTCTTTGTTTTAAAATTTCAGAATCTTGAGGTATGTCATCCGGTATGTTGTTTATCTTTATACCGTCTTTCGTAACGATAGAATATGGCATTAAAAGTCCACCTCTATAACCGTATCAGTTGTTACAGTTCCGTCTGCTGACATCGTTGACCTTTGATCAAAAACTTCTTCGCCAGACATCAAAGGCGTTCTGGGAGCGCCAGCGGCTACAGATTGTATCTGCGACATATCACCATACTTGTCTTTAATTAAGGCTTGGTTATCAACGGCTAACCTCTGAATCTCAAGCAAATTATCATAAAACCTTTGGGGGCTTTGCCTTAACTCTAAACTACGCATCGCAGTTTCTAATTTGGCACCCTCTCGGTCGGACAATGGGCCAGTGCCGCGCATCAACGCAACCTTGTCCAAGTAAATCTTGGATTTCAAGGTATTGATCATGGCCTCAAAGTTAACATTTGCTTGCTGAACGGTTGGCAATGCCCCAGCGTAAGATCCAGTCGTTTCGTGAAGCGCAGATCCTGTATCTTTAGGATCGCCACCAGCCTTTATAATTTTGTCAATAAACCCTATCAAATCTTCTGAGCCAGACATTGCGTTGCTGACATCGTTGACCTTGGTCTGAGCCTTCTCCTGCGCCGCGTCTTTCAGGTTTGCAATTTCTAGCTCTAGCTTCTCAGCGGCCCGGGCATTGCCAGCGCGCTCTGCTAAGTTTAACTGACCCTGCCGCTTTGCGATCTGCTGCAACGGTCCGCGTATCTCTGAGTCATCAGCGACCATTGCCATAATGTCAACGCCAGCCTCTGCAAGACCTTTAAAGCCTTCAAACTCCTGAAATCTAACCTTGTCTGCAAGCTCTTTAATTTTTCCGGGCTGTAATTGCGCCGCCCTAGCCTCTTCGCCTCTAGTCTTCATCGTGGCGAAGTAGTCTTTACCGCCGGGTAGCGCAGCGATCCTTGTGGCTACCATCAGCTCGGCTCCCTCAGGATTCGTTCGAGCAATCTCTCTTGCGTCTGACCACATTTTGTTTAATCCGGGATTGCCTTTTGTGGCCTGAATCCTTCTATCCAAAATTTGATCAAGAATTTCAAAGTCAGTTTCACCTGCCAACACATTTCGTAGTGCAGAATGAATCTGCGTGGCGTCTGTAAAAGCACTCTGCTGCTGTTGTTCAGAAAGCATATCAAATGATTTTTGTGCCATATCTGCGAATGGCTTGTTATACATACTAATCTGTAAAATTTGATCGTAGGACCTTTGGTCGGCAGGCGTCTCAAAATACTCCATTGCCAGCCGGTTGCCTTCTTCTTGCATTTTTGCCGCTTGTTCTCTAGCCGCAGCTTGTTCTAATACAATTCTTTGATCAGCTCCAACCCTAAAAGCTTGATTAAAAGCCTGCATTGGATTTGGTACGTTTAGCGTATAGTCGTATGGTTGTGCCATTGTCGATTACCTTTTTTAAAATCCTAAATATTCTTTCACCGACTGATCCGCGCCTCTGGCCGATTGTAGAATTTGACCCGGCATTAAAGCTAACTGGTTTAAAGCCGCACCCTGACCCAGCGCAGCACCAGCCCTAGCCTGACCCTGCTGACCGTACAAGTTAGCGATGCTTGAAGCGGTCTGCTGACCAAATCCAGCCTGACCGGCGGCAGATGCCTGACCGAGTGAAGTTAACCCGGCGAGGTTTTGATATTGATTCTGAATCATGCTCTGTAGCATCTGGGGTCTAAATTGACCCAGAGCGGCTTGGATATTTCCGCCTCGCAAACCACCAGTTGCGGATGCGTTGGCAAGAATACCAGCCTCACCCTGCTCAACCAGAGACTGGAACATTGGACCCTGCTCAATCCCTGCGTAGGCTTGCTGCTGTGCCTCTGGCCCTAACAACCCAAGAATCGCCTGCTGCGCCTCTAAAGACCCAGTGCCAGCCTGAACATACGGAGCCATCAACCTTTCAGTGGCTAATCGTGCAGCCCTCTGCTCCGCAACACCCATCTCAGCAGCACGCTCTTGCGCCCGACCAGCCTTTCTCGCTGCTCTTGACTGTATAGCTGAACTAGCAAGCCCCCCGCCTACAATAGCAACCGCTGGATGTGGCATTATGAAAACTCCTCTAAATAATCTTCGTATTTTTCGCCGTACATTCTCATCACCATGTGGGCGCTGTCTTTAGCAACCTCAGCCCCGTGACAGAGCTGTACAACCGTTAAAATAATGTCGTAGTACCCAGCGCGCCACATAAACGATCTGGCATCTACATCGCCCTCACGCTCAACGTGGTCAGACGCCTGCCACTTTAGTATCGCATTTGACAGCAAAGGAACCAGAGCCGCGCTCTTCTGTGCAAAGAATGCGTTGGAGTATTGCCCAACCATCATGTGCCATAGAACGTGGTCTAAATCCTTTCTGTCTACCGGGTCGCCATCGGCAACGTCATCAAAAAATTGTATGGATCGGTACAGGTCGATTAGCCACTGCGTGGCCTCTTCTGGTAGGCAGAACACTTCAACGAAATTACGCCTTAACCAGTCAACATCTTCCATCAAGCAATCCTTTTCACCCCATTGTCTCACATATTTGCGTTAATTCAATTCTTATGCTATCTCGCTGCCGGTCGCGCTCAAGACCAAAGAGTTAGCGGTTCCAGCCTGCGTCACAATAGTGCCGCCATCGGGTATCACCTGACCAATCAGCTCTGGGCAGGAGTAGGTCTCCCGAGGCGCAATTGTCCTAGCGTTAAGAACCGTATTGGACGCCAAAGGATTACCGGCAGAGTTAGAGTTGGGCAGGTAGACAGTGATAAAGGTATTGCTTGCGCCCACGTTCGTAACCGTGAACTTGTCAATTATCGTAGTCACGCCGGTCGCATTGTACTGAATGGTCGCCGCCGTCTCTGCCAGCCTTCTTGAAATAATGTTCGTTACTGTAATAGCCATAATAAACCTACTGTTGTACCTGAGTGACGGCGACCAAGACCGCAGGGGCTGCTGGAGCAAATGCAGTTGCCGCACTAGCGTCTAACCATAAATTCGTATCGTCAACGGCAAACATAATCTCAACGTAGTCACTAGCGTTTAAAGAAATAAAATCTGTTTTATGCAAAATGCTGTATTCGCTGTTAGCCGATAGAGTAAGTCTGTTTGATGAGTCAGCTATGTCAACACCATTCTTGCGGAACCAAAACCAACCATTCTTTGAACTTGCGCTGTTTGATAACACCTGAAAGTTTACCGCGAAACTGTAAAGCCCTGAACTAGCCGCGACCAGTCTGGATGCTGGCGTCCCCAAAGCTATTCCGTTAGCAACCTCTGTCGTGTCGAATACAACTGCAACCGCAGTATTGATTGACCCAGCAACCTGATCAGTGGTCCGGGCAAACTGACCGTAATACTTCTGCTGTTCGATAATCGGGCGTACAAATATCTCGCCCTCAGTCGCGCTGACAACGACCACAATCGCAACTGGGATCGATATATTCGAGGCCGTTGGCTTAACCTTCGTAAAGGCTCCAGCCGTGGTTGGGCTTGCGTATAATTCGTCACCCAATGCCCAAGACTCGCTAACCGCGCTGCCGGTGGTGTCAATGCCTCGAACATTGCCAAAGGTCGTTACGAATCCAACCTCACCATTTAAAATGTTTTGAGTGGCTACGCCTAAAAAGTATTCAGACCGGTACGTCCCGTCAGCAATGTAGTCCAGAAACTCAATCCTGTTCTGCCCGTTGACCCCGGCAAACCCGATAGCTGATCCGTTGGTAATCGTTGATCCGGTGTTGTTGCGTCCGTAGATATAGGTCTCTTGGCCTACCTGCTGGACTACACCACCAGAATGATGGAGGTTTAGCGTGTCATCAGACGCGTTCCAAACCACGCGAGCATCTTTGTCCGCGTGTGGCGCGGAAGGATTGAAGTCGATGTAGTCGGTCTTAAGGTGATTAGTGTCTACCGCCTGATTCGCGGTGTTAGAGGCCAACTGAGCGATGATCTCAACGTCAACAATTGTGTTATCGCTACTGCCAGCGTCCACAGTTTCAAACAGCTTCTCAAACTGGATGATCTGCTCATGATCTTTTAGGAAAACCGCTAACTGGTCCCGGGTTAGTCCTAGCCTTGACTTTCTTGCCATCTTAGTAGGCCAACGGCTCTACCTGAGCCTCTAGTCGTGCAAATGATATGTGAGCGTCAGACTCGCCCCTGAAGCGTTGTATTCGCCAGTTAATCATTGACCCCTGTTGAAACCAAACCAGACGCTTGTTTCGGTTGCCCTGAGTGCCAACCTTAATTGATCTCGATTGTGACCAATTCTCACCGTCAACAGAGTAGCTTGTCGTGATCACAGGATTAGTCCCAAACGCAACCCGCCCGGTCAACGCAACCAACTCTAGCTCGTGGAATATCGCGCCCCGACCCTCGTTGTAAACAATGTTCGTGCTGAACTCCCAGCTAACCCTTTCGTTGTAGTGCGATCCGATAGTGTTCTCAAAATAACCTATCGTAGATGATGTTGGGTCGCCAATGAGCCACTTGTTGTAACACCAAACAATGTCCCGGGCCTTGTATCGAGCCAATCCAACCGTTGAGCTGGACAGTACAAACCAGACAGGAATATTTGTCGCCTGCGTAGCCGTCAGGTCGAACACAATGGTCTGATCGGGAAGATGAACGTATAAGTGCTGATGGTTTCGGTCGTTTCGGGCCTCAAGCTTTACCGTGGCTAACTGGACCTCGGTGTAGTCGGTCAAGACCTCGTCAATTTCTTTGGTGGATATTTTGTTGGCCTGAGCGTTAGCGCCCATGAAGATGCCCGGGCTTTCGTTCCTCCCGCTGCCCAAAAACGCAATTGTCTCAACAAAAACACAACACGCCTGAGTGCCTATAACACCCTTCTGAATTTGAGCGCCCTCAACCCTTTGGAATGGGAACAGATTGCCGCCCACGTTATCAAACACCTCAATGGTGTGCCGGTTGAGCGCGTATATTTCGTTTCTGAGCTTAACCAAAGCCACCACGGGGTCAGGATCAATTTCAGATGACCCGTACTTCAGAGGATTGACAGCGAACGGGTCCAGAAGCTCAGTTACTACCAAGAACTCACCGTCAGTGGTCATGAAGTAGCCGTCAACCCAAACGACATCAAGAACCGGACCCAGATCTGGATCGGTTACCTGATCAACTGTGGTGCCGTTCCAATAAAAAAGCTTTTGACCGCTGGCGATTGCTAAAAGGTCAAACGAGTAGGTCATCGTGACCAGATTATCATCAGTACCACCTACGTCACCCAAGACCGTAACCGCGCCGTCAGCAGCGATAGAGCAAAGCTTGGTGCCCATAACCCGGTAGCAGACGCCGTCTCGTTCGATTCCACCGCGATTAACGCCCGGACCCTCACCGTTCTTCACCAGACCGTCAGCGGGGCGCAGATAGCCGTTGCTGCTCCCTGCCTGCT
>Ga0222717_10002884_pt1 | contig 13112 bp, 30 predicted proteins | sample C33_18DmetaG_FD_165053 | JGI IMG/M metagenome (GOLD analysis project Ga0222717, IMG submission 165053) | Estuarine water microbial communities from San Francisco Bay, California, United States - C33_18D | ecosystem: Environmental > Aquatic > Marine > Unclassified | place: USA: California...
CCCCGTCACACGAAAGCCCGCCGATGACTTCACACATCGGCGGGCTTTCACTTATTCAAATGGGACTCAGGGTTATTGTATACCTGAAAAGAATAGGGCGATCGTACAATGTCTGTAGTAACCTATTCCCACCACTCCATACATCCCGCTGAGGATCATCTCCCACAAGCATTTCTGCATCATGAGGACAGGTCGCTAAACCATTTGGAGTTTGCACTATCCCCGTTCGCTGAGGATTATTATGCGAGTCCCGTGCAAGGGGTAATTAATCCCTTACAAATTAGTTTTCGTTTCGCTTCCACGGACACGCAGGACCGAGAAGAAGAAGAGTTGGCACCCAAAGTCCGATGAAGATGCCAAGTTCAGGTGATCGGGTCGCATAGATATGAATCGACAATCCAATCGAAGCGATCGCCAGAATATAAAAGATTTGATTGAGAATACCAAAGAACTTACGCATTATTGTTTTCCTTGTTCCATTGAACATTTAGAGTTTTGTCGTACACCATTAGGTAACGGTGCTTCCTACTTCTGTCTCGCCACTCACCTTCGAGTCCACTCATTTTTCCTCTAGAGTGTTTGACGAAACTACCATCTTCTTGCTTGATCCAGAAATCCTTCTTGGGATCAGAGAGTCCATAGTAACCGAAGTTAGACGCCCTGTAAATAGTTCCCTCGTGAAAATCTGAATCAGCATAACTTAATACTGCTCGCACTTCACAACTTTGCCGCAACTTCCGCAGACATTTTGCCACGAACCATGACGCCAGATTCCTTTCAGAACTCTGTGGTGTCGGGTGCAAACACAACCGCGAGAGTTCAAAGAGTCCTTGCTGTTCCGTTCGCTTGAGTCCGAATGCAGACTGGGCGAGTTCTGGAACTGGGAGGCCAGTGAAGATACAAACTCCAAGAGGGCCTTCAGCGGAGATGGGTTCGTCACGAAAGAGTCCATAGTTGTAACCACTTTTGAATCCCTTGGAATGATCCTTCAGGTAGTGGTACTTGAGAAGTAGTTGTGCGGCTTCTTTCTTACCGATGGGTGAGATTACGAAGTCACTTTTCATAAAGCGGGTGGAGAGAATCGAACTCTCATGAGCAGGTTGGAAACCTGCCGTAATGCCTTTATACGACACCCGCTATGGGGTCGGGTGGGGAGCATTCCCCACCCGACGATTTGGGTCTGATCAATTAAGATCAGAGAGCGTAGCGGTTGCCCTCGGCGTCGTAGCCGTAGGTGCGGTTGCCAGGATGAACATCATCCATGAAGTAACGGGTCATTCCAGTCGAGGTAGACTCGCTGGTGATTTCCCAGTTACCGAACGCCTCGACCTGCGACCGAATGTCGCTGATGGTGGCGCGGAGGTTACCGACACCGAATCGTGACTTCGCCTCGTTGGGGGTGAGACCCTTGCCGCTGGCAAGGTAGTTCATGACACGACGCTTCTTGGTGAGAGTGTTGCTAGACATTACGCTGATTCCTAATTGACTGGACAAAGAAGAAGTAAGTGTTGTGCGAACCAGTCCTTCGCACTCGACTTTGTATATTGTATCCGAATCTGGTTGGTTGTCAACCCTTTGATTCGGTTTTTCTCAAAAAGTTGCGGGTGGCGAGTCCGCGTAACGCCAGGGTTTGACCTAAGATCCCTAAACTTGGATGCCTGTTGCTTGTTCCGAGAAGGTCGAACTATCTCGGGCTGAACTTATGTCAGCGGGACTCATTTACATAAATCATAATAAAATTAGGCAACATATTAGTCATCGGTCGTTAAGGTATCTTAGTCATGGGTTTGTCTCCACTTGTCAGATAGTATTATAACATACATCGACTCGTTGTCAACCCACCTGAAGAGAATCTTCCCAATTTTCTGAGAGATACCAGTTAGGCACTTCGCTGTGCTTCCAAGAGGCAATTGCCTTTTTCTCTTTCAGGTAATACTGCCTATAGGCAGAAACTGCGTTCTTAGGCACCTTGCAGTAGTCAGGCATAGCCTGTGCAAATGGTGTCATCGTGAAGCAGTCTAGGATCCCTTGTGGTGCGTTCTGTTGACACCAGTCGATGATGGTCTGGGAAGCGTGACGACGACCGTAGCGACGGGTGTACTCGTTGCAGAGAGCGATCCCGTGATCAACCAACCACCAGTAGTTCGCTACGTTCGCACGCCCCCAGACGGTGCATGGGTGGTTCACCATCGTGGAGCGATACAGTAAGAACTCATGGGTAGGATGAACCCATGTCTTGATCCTTCTGCCATTCTTAGACAGCCTAATTGTTTCGTGTCCATCCAATACTCGATGAATGGTCGAAAGCATTTGGGCAGTTTCAAGAGGCATTTTTACCACATGCTTGTCGCACATTTGTTGTGCCGCAAGCCATGGGTTCTCAGACAATACAAAGATGTTCATTTCTATTCCGTAAGAAAATACGCGAGATCGTTTTCACTCATGGTTTCACGAAGTCCATCGAAGTCAACCTTATAAAAAGTCTTGCCTTCTACTTCCTGAACCTCTACGATTTTGCCAACTCGTTTACTGTTGGCGTGAATCACTTGTTCATTTAGATTATAGTTACTCATCGCTTTTTACCTTTACGCTTTGCTTTCATGTGTTCAAAGTCATGATACTTGTCACGATCCATTGGGAGAAGTCCCGCAAGGGTTTTCATTATAGTAGCAAGTTCACGATAGTCAATCAGATCGAGTAGATATTTTTCATATCCAATCACCGCTGCCTCACTGGCTTCAACAACACTCTGGACCCACTGCTTCTGTTCGGGGTTCTGATCGGCTTTGTAGTTCATCACTACCCTCCTTTGCGGATTCAAACAGACACGGCGTTTCCGTATCCGTCCTCTTTATGTATTCCGCAGCCTCTGTAAAAATCTCAGAGAGTTCTTCGAGGGTATCGGCGTCGAACCCGTCAACCATGCTATCCACATTAAAGTTGAACAGACAAGCACGCCAATGGTTGTGGTTCCTTACGAGTTCAATTCGAGGAGTCCCACAACCAACGTAGTCCCAAGGCAATCTAAAGGTAGGTGTAAACATATCAATCATTCCTTTCATCAATACGTCGGACAAGTTCATCGTAGTCTGCGGCACGATCTCGTTCAATACGACCGATCTCATCGTCACGTTCCCACTGATTTTCTCTGTCGCGGGCCGAGACGCACATGAGAGCAATGGCAATTCCTGCAAAGACGTAGAAGAGATTCATTTGATCAGTCTGCTGCCCGTAAAAGGCAAGACCACCAAAGATCACGGCAAGATTACTTGTATTTGAAAATTTAAACATTAGATTAGTCTCCTAGTTTTTCAATGTTAGGGGTGAAGTCAATAACAGTAGTGAGATCGAATGAACGCCAACCGTTCTTTTCAATATCCCAAACCACCAGACGATTCCCTTCATTGAGATCCTCTGGTGCCATTTTCTCTCGGACGAGAACCTCAGGCGCCCATGTGCAATACATGACACGCACAAGATCGTTCGACTTCTTCTTGAAGATCACTCGACAGATGCCTTGTTCTAGTTCTGTGATCAAATCGGCTGGAGTATAAGTTGGCATTAATCTTCCTTGTTACTTAGTTTACGCATCTTCTGACGGATGCGTTTATTTTCGTTCTTTGCTTTTTCGAGTTGTTCATCCCGTGGGATTTTTCTCTCGGTAAAAGACTTTGTGGTTTCTCGTGGTACGCGGTTTGGTCGATTCATAGTGAATTCCTTTCATGATCCTCTCGTGGGATCTCGTAGTAACGTTTTAGGCCCCAGTGTCTTGCTAGCGCCCGTTCCCAACATGCCCCTTTGCTGAATTGAAACCCTGACATAAGATAGATAGCATCGCATGAACGAAGGGCTTCCACATCTCTGCTTGCCGCCTCTTCGTAGTCATACTCTCCTATTTGATCTGGTTCTATGCCAGCGTCACGATCCATAGCGGCTGGATTCACAACATCCCAACCATCCGCTCGTAACTGCTTTTCCTTTGCATCGAATGCTTCCCAGTTTAGATTAGGAAGTCCGCTCATCGGTCCAGCAACATAAATTTTTAGTTTCTTACTCATCACAAAATCCAAGTGAGTCGGGGGAGACTCGAACTCCCGAAAATAACGTTATAAGCGTTACTGCTGATGCCATCCGCTTCCGACCCGTTTCATATATTATAGACTCTTCTCCATGAATGTCAAGCGAGTCTTCTTGTTATTTACATGACCCTCTTCATTCTTGGTAAAGTAGTTCGACTTCTGCCGATCATCATCATGTCCAAGACGATAGTTCAACCCAGTAATGTTGTCACCCATCTTTGCTCGATTACCAACATGAATGGCAATAGAAGAAATCAGATGCGAAGCAATAGTCATTGCTTCCTCTTCATCAGTGCCTAGTGGGATATCAATATGCAGTCTATACTCACTCATCAACAATTTCCTTTCCAATGGAAGATACACGATACGCGATTTGAATAAATTCTTCTGGTGTCACTCGGGCCATATGATTCTTACCTTTAGCAAAGGGAACACTGGCGCCATCTGAGTCTTGAACTGTAACCTGAACATTAGGTATGGAGAACAGATCAAGAAAATCATTGTGGTATGTTTCGGCTTCAACGTTAGCACAGTCCTGATCGATACCCCAAGAGGCAGTGATACTATATGCATTATCAAAAGTTAAAACAATTGATGTACGACCACTCTGTAGTTCAACGTTGAATTCACTACTCATCGTCGTTCCTCCTTACGATTGTAACATACACAAGAAGGATGGATACGGCTAGTAGCAGTAGATCATATGATTCTTTTTCCAACTTAGAGAACCTCATTAGTGTTTTTAGTATTAATCATTGAAACCGCTACAAGGGTAATTATAGCCCCGTCTTAAATCTTGTCAAGTAAAAGTTAACTATTATTATAGTAAACGTCTATGTTGTTTTCATCGACAACAACTTCTACTATCTTTAGAGTTGGAAGATCATCGCCAGGATTTTGCTTAGTCCAAGACGAAATCCATTTCCTGTAAGTGTTTCTAAGTTCATATTCCGTTTGAAAATCACCGAACAAACGTTCAGTTATAACTTCAGGAACATAATCAGAGTTACCTCGTCGTGGATCACCTTCAGAATTGGAATAACCACTACAAACGTAAGCACGATATACTACACTTGATGCCATCAGAATTCTCCTAATCTATTTAGACGATGGAGATTGTACCACCACAACCATACGCCAGATCGGTCAATTCATTTAGGTTGATGTTATCAGTATCGTTCCAGAACAGTTCAATTGTGAACGTGTCACCACGATGAACGCCACCAGTCTCGATGATCGGTACAGCATCTCGAAGAATGTCAACGAAAGACATCTTTAGTTCATATAGGCTTTGTTCAAACTTGTTTCGATCGTCTCGTCTGCTGAAAGTAAAACCTGCTTGCATTCTATGCTCCAATAAAAGAATCGCCAGAGGGGATCGTAAGATCCCCCCTGACATATGTCACCTTCGGTTAACGCGGAAGGCGGTTTCGATCTCTCGGTAGAGAGAGTCAGTGGGCTTGAGCCACTGGTTTTGGTGAGAGTTGATATCGACGATGCTCGTCTTACCAGTCTCGTCCGTGGCTTCGGTGATATACCAGATGGTATCACCATGCTCCATCAGGTAGGTCACCTGAGTGTAGTGGTGCCGAACCACGGTCTTTTCAAAAACGCTAGACATGATATGTCTCCTATGCGTTTTGATCGATTAGGAGAGAAACGTTCTCTCCATGTCTCATCCCACCCAGCAAATCTCGGAGGGATTGTTGTTCCACTTCTTTCGATCCTGCTTAGGAGACTTATCTCGTCCCCAAGTCTTGGCTCGATTAGAAGGCCGTGCCTTATCGCCACGCCATTCCTTCTTTTCCTTCTTCATACGTTTTCGGTGTTCCATAGAATCCTCGAATCATCTCCATCATAACGGACGGTCGCCATGCCGTGATACTCATCACCTTCTAAGTGTTCTAGAACCCAATCTTCCTCCTCGTCTTCGGAGAGGTTTTCGGGCATCTTGAGTTCGGTCCACTCTCCACCTAATTTGGTGAGATCGTGAAAGTAAACACGGGACCATGAGATCGGATCTGAAACTGCTTCGTTGAATTTGACTTCAACTTCGTCGATTGAAATGTCGGTAGGAATCCACGACCAGTATCGATAGCCGTATTCCTCTTCCACTAGAATTTTTAGGTCTGTTGAAATCATGATGTTTCCGTCTGGGAATGGTGCGTAAATCGTTGTCGTGAACATGTATGTATTATACTCGATTTCTCTCATGCGTCAAGAGCATAATCCAAATTGTTTTTCGATGAGACATGCGAAGAATGTGCCGAATGTCTGAGACTCTCGACATCCTTGAGAAAATAACCATCTTGGATGAGTTCTTCCCAAGCCTGTCTGGCATGAGACTGCACAACGTCAACAATACTCTCGGTATGGCCCATCATGAACCGAACCTTATCGCCGTTCAGCATATAGATGATGATTCTATAATGCTGTCCGCTCTTACCACAAAGAAGGTAGGTAATGCGAGTATCCCACGAGGGTTTGTATCCTGCTTCTTCGTTCATCGTTCAATCCTCAAAAGGGCATGTCATCACGGAGCAGAAGATCTTCGTCTTCTCGACGCCCCTCCTCGCGGAGCCGGCGGGCGGTTTCAACGGCCTGTGCGAAGGTTTCATACCACTGATCCTCCACGGACCAGACGAATCCATCGCGGTCCTGATCCTCGACACAATTGCTCATGAAGATCTCTTTCGCCGCTTCCATCGAGATCGGGGATTCGACGGTATCATCCTTCGTTCGGACGGCGAGCATGAACTGAATGTCCACTCCGCCCAAGATGTCGATGCACCCGTTCGTGGTGATCAGGAGATCCATCACGCCAGTGACGGGAATTCGGTGTAGTACGGTTTCGGTCATGGTGTTCACCATCCTTCGTTGGAGTCGTGGCGGGACACAGCGTCCCATGAGGGTTCGATCGGATCCCATCCGCCGTCGTAGTCGTCATCGTTCGATTCGGTGGAATCGTACTTAGAATTTTCACGCTCGACGCATCCGTCGAGGTAGTCACCGAGTTGCTCCTTGGTAAAGATTCCGTACTCAGCCCAGTGATCGAGATCATCGGTGAGCAGGAAACCACCCGCAGCATCGCGGTTGATCATCTTGATGTAGTGACGGAGATCGACGGCATCGGCAGTGGTCTGGTTGTTGGTTCGGTCGTTCATGATCAGTTGTCTCCAAAATCTTGAGTCTGCTGGAAGAGTCGGTCGCAGTCCTCTGCGAATTCTGCCGACTGTTCGTCTCGTTCGTAGCAATCGAAACACTTGGGATCGACGCCCGCGTATCGCTGTCCGCATTCGGGACATTCTTGCATCAGTTGTCCTTGTCAGGTAGTGAAGTTATCGACGACACGCGGCGCATCGTAGAGGGTAGTGGTGCCGATCGGTTCGCAAGAATCGATCTTGACTCCACAATCGTACTCGCCAGTCTGGAGACTGTTTCGCACCAATTCGGTGGCAGAGAATGCGCCATCAGCGGCGACGATGAAGAGGGATCCGTATTCGCAACCACGAAAGTCGGCACGGATCGAGAAGAGGGTAAGCGTATCGTTCATGATCAGTTGTCCTCCGTGAAGATACCGCTAGCGGTGCAGAAATCTTCCCAGTTTTCGTAGGTGATGGTCGAATCGGGATTGATGCAGAGAACCTTCGCTCCCCGTTCACTGATCTCCTCTTCCCAACCCAAGTCGGTGTTGACGATGACGAACACTCGTTCACCTTCGTCGTCGCAGACGCAGACTTCGAGGTGGTTGTTGATCGGGTAGTAGTTGACGATGTTGTCCATGTTCGGGTTCCGTTAGGACTCAGTGGATTCGGGAGACATCCTCCCGACAAGTATATTATACCATATCTGGCACAGAATTCAACCCGTTGGAACGACTTTTTCGGGTTTTTTCCGCAAATTTTTGGGGGTTTCCCGCCAAATAACGCGGTTTTTTATCGGACGCACTCAGTCGCCTCCCTCGTCCTCGATTGGGGTCCGGATAACCACCGGCTGCCCCCAAGCGTTTTCGGCGGTTCGCGTCCTGTATCGATCCTTCGGAAGAACCCGTTTCAGTCGAAGCAAAAGGCGAATGCTCTCTTTATGCTTCGAGATGATTTTGTCAATTTGTTCACCAGTCAAAGACATGTCGTTGTCCTGTCGGTGTACCTCTGCAAACATCCCCTACCCATTCTTCGAGAATCTTTTTATGCTCGTAGAGATTCTCTCTGTAGATGTACATGGTCTGCACGGGATCGTATGTCGGTTCTTCCTCACCGTTCTCATCGAAGATCACCGAGAATATGAACGTCTCGGTGGCAATCCCGATTCGATCCACGGAGGATACGCGATACCTCAGTTTCCGCTCACCGACCGTCCAATCAGTGGCGAACCGTCTATCACTCGGGCCGTAGTGTGACATTTCTTCTGCGGTCATTCTGTTGACCGTGTGAAATTCTACTACGGAAGGTTCTGTCTTGTTGATGGTTTTTGTTTTCATCTTCTCTATGATTCGATCGAGGTTGGTGAAGTCGTACTTCATAAAGTGCCGGGTAAAAACGGTGATTTAGCCCGCGAAATGTTTCTAGGGGTTCGACTATAGGGGGGCTGCTTCGCCGCCGACTGTTATTCCGACTTTTCGACTCGGACGGGCATCCCTAGTAGACTCGCCTTCCCGAAGCCGATCAGGGTAGGCACATCGGCACCGCCTTCAGACAGCACGTTGCCTTCGAGATCCTGAATCTCGACTCGGATGCCTCGCGGCAGGGCCTCTACTACCATCTTCAAGTCGGCAGGCGTATCGCCTGGCTTGAATCCGCCGGTGTCCACGATATCGTATACTCGTCTCATAGGGCCCAATCCTCCTCAGCCATGATCTCTTGCTCCTCATGATCAGAGCAATAAAAACAATCACAATTATCTAGGATGCGATCGGCTCTTGCCATGTCCTCCTCTGTAGGCACGTACTCCTCGATATAATCATCGGGAAATTCGATGTCGAAATCGGGAAGCTCTTCAACGGTGGAAAACGGACTGTTCATTCGGATTCTCCAAAAACGGAACGGGCGAGTAGGAATACAATGGCCATGCACGCGGCAGGCATTGACAATGCGGAAAGAATGGAAATCATTTTTTCGTTCCTCAGATGACGACCCACTGGCCGTCTCGGTTGATCGACTGGGCCCACTGTCCGAAACCGTCTTCGTCAGTGCGAATCTTGCCCAGCGTGGTACACCATCGCTTCTCGGCCTTGTCCCACATGGCACCGAGCGACTTGGCCTTGTCCTTATCATCGTAAGGGCAGGCGAGATAGACGATTTCGCTGTTGTCGAGCGATTCACGGTCGATACCAGCGTCGTCGTCACTACCGACCGAAGCGTCGAGCTTTCCGTACATGGAAAGGAATGCTTCGCGGGTGGTTTCGTCGAACCGGGCAGTGGCCATCTCCAGCGCCTTCATCCGATCACCGAAGATCGAGAATGCTGCGGCAATGTTGACGAGCCGGCGGGTGGTGATGATCTCATCCACCGCATCCTCGGCGTAGCACTTGCGAATCATGTCGGACCATTCCACCAGATTCTTGGCGAAATCCTTATCCTCGGCATTCAGCGACTTCATGACCTTCAGCACAATCTTCTTCTCGGTCGTCTTCGGAGCGTACTCCTGCTCGAGCGTGACCGGGAATCGATCGAGAAAAGCTTCGTTCAGAATGTTCGTGGCAGTGAACTTTCCGCTTTCGTCGCCCTTGCCCTTCGTGTTCGCAGTAGCGAAGACAGTGAACCCGGCTTCGGGCTTCACGAAAGTACCAATCTTCTTCAGGAAGACGCCCTTACCTTCGAGCACGGGCTGCAGGCACATAATCTGGTGCGATGCGAGATCGATTTCGTCGAGCAGAAGCACGGCACCGCGCTTCATCGCGGAAACGACCGGACCATCCTGCCAGACGGTATCGCCATTGATCAGTCGGAATCCACCGAGCAGATCGTCTTCGTCCGTTGCGGCAGTAATGTTCACGCGAAACAGCTCGCGCTTCTGCTGAGCGCAGACCTGATCGACCATCGTGGTCTTGCCGTTACCGGAAAGCCCAGTGATGAAGACCGGATAGAACATTCCGCTCGCGATGATGCGCTGAACATCGTCGAAATTTCCCCACGGCACATACGTCGAGATCTTCGAGGGCACGAGCGACTCGGATTCTCCAGCCGTCATCGACAGAGCGAGGGCAGCTTCGGGTTCCATCGTCGCAACGGCAGGAGCTGCGACGGGAGCGGGCACCGACGGCGCGGGCGTCGTCTTGGCGTTGGCGCTCTTACTCGGCGCCGCGCTCCCGTTGAGCAGATCCGAAACGTCCCACGTTCCACGGCCGGCCTTGCGACCCGAATCGGTCCGGACCCATGCAGGAATGCAGGACCAACCACCGTGCTCCGCAGCTGCGAGCAGATCAGAGTACGATGCGATCGCAGGACATCCGGTAGCGATCATGGATTCGACGAAACGAGACTGCTTGGGCTTGAGATTCAAATTGAGACTCCAGAGGAGGAAGATTCGGGTTTCGGGATCCGCGTCCCGTTGAGATAATTATACCACAAATCTGCCCCAAAAGGCGCAACATTGCTCATATTTGGTGAAAATAGACCACTTTTTCGTAAATTCCGGTCCCATAAGGACTTACGTTGTGGATAAATTGTGGATAACGCCGTAAGTCGTTGCCTGGCAAGGACTTGTGTTGATAGTAGGTCCGATAATAAAAAAATATGCCTAAAATGTCCATTTTTCATGATTTTGAGCTTGACATGCCTTTTTCCACAAGTTATCCACATTTTGCAATTATCGGACGAAAAGTCGTAAATCCTTATAGGACAACGATTTACGAGAAAAACCCACTATTTTCGAGGAAAATGGTCAAGAGGACGCCCGCAGGCGTGAATTTGTGGTATAATATACGCATGACGACAACCATTCACGAAATGACTGATAACCTCCTCGCGAGCAAGAGCATCCTCGCTCGACTGCTCGCGTCCGAGGATATCGATGTCCAGCACCAGCCCGTGGAAACCGCATCTTTCGATGTGGAGAATCGCGTGCTGACTCTGCCCATGTGGGACGATATGTCGAACGAGCTCTACGATATGCTCGTCGGACATGAAGTCGCTCATGCTCTCTACACTCCGAACGGAGCTGAGACGCTCATGAGCGCGATCGAGTCTATCGACTCCGATCCGCGAGCGTGGAACATCGTGAAGAGCTACTTGAATATCGTCGAGGACGCTCGTATCGAGCGACTCATGCAGGACCGATTCCCGGGCCTGCGTCGAGATTTCAAGCGCGGTTACCGTCAGCTCATGGATTCGGGTATCTTCGGTGAAATTGACACGCCGGCGGACATGGGTTTCGCCGACCGAATCAATCTTCACTATAAGCTCGGACGATTCATCGACGTACCCTTCTCGGATGTCGAGCAGGGATTCATCGATCGAATCGACGTTGCTGATTCGTGGGAAGAAGTCGTCGAAATCTCGCGTGAGCTCTACGAGCTTGCTGATTTCGACCATTCCGACGAGCAGGACGAAGAGCAGAGCGATGCTCAGCCCATGAGCGCTGATTCCGGTGCCGGCGATGGCGGAGAGTCTACGCCTGGCGAGGAATCCGACGACGGTTCGGATGACGATCAGAGTAAGGGCTCCGGTTCAGCCGGAGACGAGCAGCAGGATGAACCCGCTGCCTCTGATTCGTCGTCCGAACCGGGCGAGTCGGGCGAGGGCGACGACGAAACCACCGCTCCGATGTCTGGTGATAAGGGCGCGAGCGTCGGTGGTACGCCCATGCGAGAGCGTCCGACGACCGATGATGCTATCAGCAACGGTCTTCGAGAGATGGCTCGGCAGAATGTCGAAGATGCTCGCGGACAGTCTTCTACCTACGGTACGATCGGCGACATCGATATCAGCAAGGTAATCGTACCTGAGCAGGAGATCACTCGTCGAATTCACGGCGAAGTCGAACGTCTCGGGCTGATTCACTTCAATAATCGTGCTGATGCGTACCTGAAGGGCCAGCAGAGCGTCGTCAATGTCATGGCGAAGCAATTCGATCTCAAGAAGAATGCGAAAACCACTGCCCGGGCAATGGTTGCGAAGACCGGCACGCTCGATACCGTCAAGATGATGGGATATCGGTTCACCGATGATATCTTCCGCAAGAACACGATTCTCCCGAAGGGTAAGAATCACGGCATGCTCATGTTCGTCGATTGGTCCGGGTCGATGATGGATCAGATTGCTGATACCATCGCCCAAGCGATCAATATGGCCATGTTCTGCAAGCGAGCGGGCATTCCGTTCGGAGTGTACGCCTTTACGACTTCGTGGTCAACGGATGAGGACGTTACGGTCATCAACGCGAACCCGAAGAAGGGCGAATTCCATGTCAATGGTACTTACTTCAATCTGCTCGAGCTCTGCTCGTCGCAGCTGAAGGGTACGAGCTACACGGATGCGCTTCGAAACATGGTCTTCATGAAGGATACGTTCGCCAACGCTTGCGCTCGTGCCAACACGAACCGCGATCACTTCACGCACGGAAACCACTACCTTCCGCGTGAGCTCGATCTCGGTGGTCCGCCCCTCGAAGAGTGTATCTTCGCTGCTGGTACGATCGTCAAGAGCATGAAGAAGACCGGAATCGAAATCGTCAACACGATTTTCCTCACGGACGGTGACGGATGCGGCGGACCGATCAACAACTACGGTGCCCAGACCTTCACTGGCAAGGGCCACGAAACGTGCGAGCGTGGTTACGGTAAGATCATGCTTCGTGCAGGTACGAAGACGATCGACTGTACCAACACGAAGAAGGCCGCATACGAGTGGCTGCGAGTCACCACCGGCGCGAACGTCGTCGGATTCTATCTGACGAAGGACGTTCCGTGGCGTCTCCACGGTCAGGACGGAATCCTCGACCGATGGAACGAAGATCGTTTCCTGATTCTCACCGACGACGCGGCCGCGGCAGAAGGATACGATTCTTACTTCATGCTCGACCCGAAGATCAAGA